>Ga0207433_10007736_pt1 | contig 17792 bp, 19 predicted proteins | sample YelNatPaOPGAMG01_FD_187559 | JGI IMG/M metagenome (GOLD analysis project Ga0207433, IMG submission 187559) | Hot spring thermophilic microbial communities from Obsidian Pool, Yellowstone National Park, USA - OP-RAMG-01 (SPAdes) (version 3) | ecosystem: Environmental > Aquatic > Thermal springs... | reverse complement strand
AAAAGTATCTTAAAACAGGGATGGGTAAGCGTTTTCTGAGAAATAGATTAAAACGCTTCCTATCTCTAACGGGATGAAACTATCAATTGTAATTCCTGTTTTTAATGAAAAAAACACAATTTTAGAGGTGCTGGAAAAGGTCAGGAGTGTAAATCTTGGGAGCGTGGAAAAAGAAATAATTATTGTTGATGATTTCTCAACTGATGGGACGAGAGAAATTGTAAAAGGTTTGGAAAGCAGCGGTTGCAAAGTTTTCTTTCAAGAAAAAAATTGCGGCAAGGGAGCGGCTCTGCGTCGGGGATTTAAAGAGGCGACAGGAGATATTGTCTTAATTCAAGATGCCGATTTGGAGTACAACCCCGCCGATTATCCCACCCTTTTGGAGCCAATTTTAAAAGGGCAAGCCGATGTTGTTTATGGGTCGCGGTTTCTTAAATCGGAAAAAACCCAGCACAATAAAATTGTTTATAAACACGGATTTTTGTTTAGCAGGTTTTTAAATTGGCTGTCTAACATTTTAAGCGGCGTCTATCTTACCGATATGTATACTTGCTATAAAGTTTTTTCGGCTGAAGCTCTTGACTGCATTTTGCCTCATTTGAAATCTAATCGTTTTGGTATTGATCCCGAGTTGACCGCCTGGGCGGCAAAATACCGTTTAAGAATCGTAGAAGTTCCGATTTCATACAAAGGCAGAACTTATCAAGAAGGCAAAAAAATTAACTGGAAAGACGGAATAGCAGCCATTTACCATATTATTTACTTTAATTTGTTTATGAGAAAATAAAGTATGGTAGCAAATTCCAAATAACAAATAACAAATTCCAAACAATACCAAATGACTAAAATACAAATTACGAAACAATCGAATAAAGAACCTTATGATTTAGAGGAAAGAACATTTCGATTTGCGAAGAGATGCAGGGATTTTGTAAAGAAACTTCCGCGAACGATTACTAATATAGAGTACGGGAAGCAGCTAGTAAGAGCATCAGGTTCGCAAGCAGCTAATTATATAGAAGCTAATGAGGCCCTAAGTAAAAAAGATTTTGTTCATAGGATAAGAATTTCCCGAAAAGAAACCAAAGAAAGCTATATGTGGCTAAGGTTGTGCGATACTGATGGCAACGAAGCGCTAGAAAAAGAACGGCACGAACTTTTAGATGAAGCCGTGGAATTAAGAAAGATATTTAATTCCATTTATCAGAAAAGTGTTTAGTCAGGTTTGGTAATTGTGGTTTTGGAATTGTTTGTAATTTGGTGCTTGTAATTTGTTATTTATGAAAATGCATCGCATTTTAATTTGTACTGGTCTTTTTCCTCCCGATATTGGGGGACCGGCGTCGTATGCAGCGACCTTAGCAAACGCCTTGATGGAGCGGGGTTTTAGCGTGGAAATACTAACCTATTCCGGCGGCAGAAAAATAAAACCAAAAGAAAAAGATGAAAAATCACGTCCCCAAGCCGGGAAATTTAAAGTTGTAAGGGTTTCCAGGAAATGGCCAAAAGGATTGAGGCATTTGATTTACTTTTTTAAAGCGCTTTCTTTGGCAAAAAGGAGCGATGTTGTTTTGGCTTTAAATGCCGTAAGCGCCGGATTGCCGGCTTTATGGGCGGCCAAAGCGAGAAAGAAGAAGTTTTTTGTAAAAATCGTGGGGGATTACGCTTGGGAAACAGCCGTAAATTTAGGCAAAACATATTTACTAATTGACGATTTTCAAAAGACAAAAAAACACGGTTGGATTGGGATTTTGCACAAATATCAAGTAAAAACCTGCAAAGAAGCTGATGGCGTGATTGTACCTTCTCGCTATTTGGCAGAGATGGTTAAAAATTGGGGAGTTCCGGAAGGGAAAATTAAGGTAATTTACAACGGCGTTGATTTTAAACCCCTTGATATCAGCAAAGAGGAGGCGAGAAAGAAAATAGGTATTGCCGGGAATATTATTCTCTCCATTGGCCGCCTTGTCCCCTGGAAAGGGTTTAGGATGGTTATTAAAATAATGCCCAGACTTTTAGAGATTAACCAATTTTTCCGCTTGGTGATAGTTGGCGACGGTCCGGAAAGAAAGACTTTAGAGTCGATTGTAAAAAACTTGCGGCTTGAAAACAAAGTTTATTTAGTTGGCAGGAAGTCAAAAGAAGAGCTTGCCGTTTATATGGCCGCCGCGGATATTTTTGTTCTAAATACCGCCTACGAGGGATTTTCTCATCAAATACTTGAAGCGATGGCAGCCGGTCTGCCGGTTATAACCACGGCGGTTGGTGGCAACCGGGAAATCATCCGTCAAGGCGAAAACGGCTTTATGGTTAAATATAACGACGAATTTAATTTAATTGAAGCGATAAAAACCGTGTGGCAAATGGAAGAACTCCGTACCCGCTTTATTGAAGAAGGCGCCAAAACCGTTGAACATTTTAGTCCTGAGAGGATGATAGAAGAAACGATAAACCTAATCCGAATAAACGAATGAAAATCCGAATTTACGAATAATTTGCGAATAAAGAAAATGCCGTCTTTAATTAAAAAAGAAAAAGTTTTATACCCTGATCTATCTTTTAAAACTTGCGGAATTTGCTTTAGTGTCCATAATCAATTAGGCAGATTTAGAAGCGAAAAATCCTATGCCGACGCCATAGAGCAGTTGTTAAAAGAAAATAATATCCGTTATAAAAGAGAGTTTATTTTAGCTCCTTCATTTGCCGGTGAGAGCGGCAGGAGAAATGTTGTAGATTTTTTAATAGAAGATAAGATTATTTTGGAAATAAAAGCATCGCCGCTGGTGTCACGTAAAGAATATTATCAAATCCAAAGGTATTTACAGGCTTCTGAATTAGAGCTAGGTATTTTAGTCAACTTTCGAAGCAAGTACCTTCATCCTAAAAGGATATTAAACACAAGATTACACTAAATCCCATTTGTATATTCGGATTCCCATTCGGAGTATTCGGATTGTAATTCGTATATTCGGATTCCCATTCGGAGTATAATTCGGAGCATTCGGATAGTAATTCGTATATTCGGATTCCCATTCGGATCATTCGGATTGTAATTCGTAGATTCGGATTTTTATATGAGGTTACTAATGATTTCCGGTGATAAATCTTTAGCCGAAGGCAAACACGGCGCGTTTTATAATACTTTAGAGGAATTTCACAAATATTGGGACAGAATAGACATCATCTGCCCCCGAACCATGAACAATGAACTACGAACCATGAACAATAACCCGCCAACCATGAACCATGAACCAAGAACCATGAACAATGAACCTCGAACCATGAACCATGAACCACCAACCATGAACTTATTTGAAAATGTATTCATTCACTCGTCTCCGTGGCCGATTTTATTTCAACCCTGGTGGATTTTGAAAAAAGGTCAGGAGCTTCATCGCCAGAATAGATTTGATATTATAACCGTCCATGAATACCCGCCGTTTTATAACGGTATTGGCGCAAGAATGCTGTGGAATCGAATTAAAGCGCCTTATGTTTTAGAAATTCATCATATTCCTGGTCATCCAAGAGCCGCCGACTTTAAGGAGAAATTGTATAAATGGTTAATGAAAACTTTTATAAAATTTGACTCGTCGAAAGCCAAGGCGGTCAGGGTGGTCAATCAGCATCAAGTGCCGGAATTTTTAATTGGCGCTGGCGTCCCCAAAAATAAAATAGTTTATATTCCATCTTTCTATATCGACCTTGGTACTTTTAAACCCCTAAATCTGCCCAAGGAATATGACATTGTTTTTGTTGGCCGGTTGGTTAAGAATAAAGGGGTAGAGCTGTTGCTTGAAGCGATAAAGTTCATCGTTCATCGTTCATCGTTTATGGTGAAATGCTTGATTGTTGGGGATGGCCCCTTAAGGAAGGTCTATGAACAACGAACTATGAACCATGAACTAAAAGATAATATTTCTTTCTACGGCTGGGCTAAGGATCAGCAGGAAATAGCAAAATTATTAAACCAGTCCAAAGTATTAGTGATTCCTTCATATAATGAGGGCGGGCCAAGAGTCGCTATTGAAGCTATGGCTTGCGGTTTACCGGTTATCACCACTAAAGTTGGCTTGATGGTTGATATAATTAAGGAGGGAGAAAATGGACTATTTACAGACTGGACGGCTAAAGAAATAGCCGAAAAGATTATAAGATTATTAAAAGACGCAGAGCTTCAAAATAAATTCTCAAAAGCCGGCCTGGAACTGGTAAAACAATTTGAGAGAAAAGAAGCGATAAAAAACTACGCTGAAAAACTTCACAGCCTAATCCGAATAAACGAATGAAAATCCGAATTTACGAATAAGAAAAACTATCCTTAATTAAAAAGTATATCCTGCCCTATCTTTTAAAACTTGCGGAATTTACTTTAATTTCCATAATCAAAATCCCATTCGGATTGTAATTCGTATATTCGAGATTCCATTCGGAGCATTCGGATAGTAATTCGTATATTCGGATTATGAGATTCGGATTATGAAATTACTCATAATTACCCAAAAAGTTGACGCCGAAGATGACCTGCTGGGGTTTTTTGTTGACTGGATAAGGAAATTTTCAGAGAGATTTGATAAAGTTTTTGTTATAACCTTATTTAAGGGAAATTATAATCTGCCTGCCAATGTCTTTGTTTACTCCTTGGGCAAGGAAAGGAATAATTCGAAAATTGCCAGATTTTGGAATTTTTATAAATACTTATTCAAATTAGTTCCCGAATCTAGCGGTATCTTTGCCCATATGTCGCCGATTTTTGCTGTTGCCGCTTGGCCGGTAGCTTTAATTTTTAGAAAAAGAATTGTTCTTTGGTATCTTCATCGTTCCGTAACTTTCCGTTTAAGGTTAGCCGAGAAGCTCGTCTATAAAATAGTTACAGCTTCTAAGGAAAGTTTAAATATAAAAAGCAGGAAAATAGTTGAAACTGGCCATGGGATTGATGTGGGGAAGTTTAAAACTGAAAGAGAATGGTTAACTGGCCAAACTTTAAAAATTCTGAGCGTTGGCAGGATATCTAAAATAAAAAATTATGAAACGTTGATTAAAACGGCCAAGATTTTAAGGAAAAAAGGCGTTGATTTTGAGATAACAATAGTTGGCCGACCAGTAATGCCGCCGGATTTTAAATATTTTGCTAAGCTAAAGAAGTTGATTGACGACTATAAATTGACTTCTAAAATAAAGTTTATTGGTTTTATTCCCTATAGCCGAATCTCTAATTATTACCAGAGGGCGGATATCTTCGTGAATTTAGCGCCAAAGGGCGGTATTGATAAGGTAGTCTTAGAGGCAATGGCGGCTAGTCTGCCGGTTTTTGTTTCCAATAGAGCGTTTTCTAAAGATTTAGAGCCCTATGGCAATTATTTAATTTTTGATGACCAGGATGGGGCCGATTTAGCTGGCAAAATTATCAATTTTTTAAATATGAACCCAGGCCGGAAAAGAGAAATAGCCAGAAGTCTAACCGATTCAGTTGAGAAAAATCATAATTTGAATAATTTAATAGATAAAATCTCTTTGCTTTATGGCTAATCATTTTGATTTAAAAAACTATGACCGCAAACATCGCTGGATGAGCTATTGGTACTAGGCAAAGACTTTGGATTAAAAATTACATTTATTAACTTTACTTAATGAATGACCATAACCATACAATTATGATTACCGGTTACAGCTTTGCTATGTCTCATTTGTCAAAGTGGGTTGATTATTATCCTTATAAAAAGGAATTAGTAATGGTTATTCCAAAAGGGTGGATTGGTCGGGGAGGAAGAGTTATTTTTGAAAGAGAAAATCTTGGTGGCGTAAGGAAAATTTATTGTTGGGCTTTTAGGATGAATAAATACTGGCCCGGCCTATATTTTTTTAAAGGATTTATGCCCGGATTTTTAATCCAGGCGCTTAAGGTTAGACCAAAAATAATTTATAACGGCAATGAGGTTAATCTTTTCTATACTCTTTTTACAATGTTAATCGCAAAGATTATAAAGGCTAGACATATCTGTTTTATGTGGGAGAATATTCCTTATCAAAAAAAGCTTTCTGGTTTCAAGCTAAAATTTACAGAGTGGGTTGTCAAAGCTAATATTAAAGGCTCTTATGCAATCGTCTGTGGCAGTAAAAAGGCGGAAAATATAGCGAGATTCTATGGAGCCGGAAATACGTTTGTAATGCCTTTGGGCGGCGTTGAGGCGGAAAGATTTAATATACCGAAGGAAGACCATCCTGGCATTGTTTTTCTTTTCTCCGGCGAATTAGATAAAAGAAAAGGCGTTGATATAATGTTAGCTGCTTTTGCTGAAGTTATATCTAAAATTCCGGAGGCCAGATTAATGATTGTTGGAAATGGAAAGATGAGAGAAGAACTTTACGAGTTTGTTAATCAACATAATCTAAAAGATTGTGTAAATTTTTTATCTTGGCTCCCTAATTCGGAATTACCGAGAATCTTTGCCAAGGCAGATATTTTTCTATATCCAAGCGTTGCCCAAAAAGGCTGGGAAGAACAGTTTGGCTATTCAATGGTAGAAGCAATGGCCGCCGGTTTGCCGGTAATTTCTACTAATACTGGCTCGATTTCAGAAGTAGTTCCGAAAGGAGCGGGACTATTGGTTAGAGCTGGCGATTACAGTGATCTTGCCCAAGCGATGCTGAAACTTGCTCTTAATAAAGAGTTAAGGCTAAAGATGGGAGAATTTGGCCGTAACTGGGTGCTGGCTAATTATTCCAATAAAATAATTGCCCAGAAATATTATAATCTTTTTCATCGATGAAAATTATTTATTTAGCAAACCAACGTCTACCCACCGAAAAAGCTTATGGCATCCAGATTGCTAAAATGTGCGAGGCATTCGCGGATTATAATCCTGATACAAATAAATATCTGAAGATCCCGGATAGTAGAATTGATATAGAATTAGTGGTGCCTTATAGGAAGAATAAAATAAAAGATAATTTTTTTGATTATTATTCAGTGAGGAGAAATTTTGAATTTAAAAAAATTTGGTCTCCTGATTTTTATCTTCCGGGCAAACTTGATAAGTTGGCGGTCACAGTTAAGAGTTTTATATCCGCCGCGCTCTTGAGCTTATATGCTCTTCAGAGGAAAAAAGTGGATATAATATTCTCGCGAGACGAATGGCCCATTTTTATATTGAGTTTTTTTAGAAATAACTTAGTGTTTGAAGCCCATAGATTTAGTTGGAAAAGAAGAATATTCTACCGGAGATTTAAGAAAAGAAACATTAAAATTGTAGTTATTTCCAGAGGCTTAAAAGAGGATTTTGTCAGATTTGGTTTTCCACCCAATAACATTCTAGTTGCCCATGACGGAGTGGATTTAGAGCAGTTTAATATTCTGGATAATCCAAAGGCTTACAGAGACGAGCTGGGATTGCCCTCGGACAAAAAAATGATCGGTTACGTGGGGCAATTAAGGACTCTTGGTATGGAAAAGGGGGTTACAGATTTGATAGAAGCCTTTGGAGAGTTAAGGAAGGTCTCTAACGACTATGTACTTGCCATAGTTGGCGGTGTCGAAGGAGATATTGAATACTATAAGAAATTAGTTTCTAGAAAGGGGCTAACTGATCACGATGTAATATTCATTGGTCAAAAAGAGCACAAGTTAATACCAAAATATCTCAAAGCATTCGACATATTAGCCATACCGTTTCCGAACAATAAACATTATGCTCGTTATATATCTCCCCTCAAGCTTTTCGAATATATGGCTTCACGCCGCCCGATTGTGGCATCAGATTTACCGTCAATCAGAGAAATTTTGAATGAAAGTAACGCAGTTTTGATGAAACCCGATAGTGCGGAGTCATTAGCCGAGGGGATAAAAAGAATTTTGCAAAGCGCCGAGTTAGCAGATAAAATATCAAAGCGAGCTTATCAGGACGTCCAAAATTATACTTGGCAAAAAAGAGCCGGAAAGATATTGGAGTTTATTACCCAAAATTTTGCAAAATAATGAGAGCTATTATAAAACCCACTAAATTTTATAGAGCTTGTTTAAATGATATGAAGTTTTACCTTTGGCAAAAAGTTTTTGAGAGAAGACCTGTCTCTATATTGTTATATCATTTGGTTCCAGAAGATTTCCCGTGGCAGATGGATTACCTCTACAATAACAAATATCGGATTATTAGTTTAGAAGAATTGTTAAAATGTTTGAAAGCGTGTGAGCCATTACCGTCGAAGACTGTAGCTTTAACTTTTGATGACGGCTATGAAGATAATTATTTTACTGCCTTTCCAATTCTTAAAAAACACAATTTCCCGGCAACCATTTTTCTTGTCACCAGTAGAATAGGAAATAAAGATTATGTTGATAGGAGGGGAATTAAACTTTCTATGCTTGACTGGGGTCAGATTAAAGAGATGAACGATTCGGGTTTAGTAGATTTTGAGCCACACACAGTTAATCACTCAAAACTTACCAACGTGGATTTCGAAACGGCTAAAAGGGAGATGGAAATATCCAAAGGGATTATAGAGAAGACATTAAATAAAAAATGCAAATTTTTTGCTTACCCCTCCGGAAGATACAATGATAAGATCAAAAATCTAGCAAGCAAATTTTTTGAAATGTGTCTAACCACAAAGAGGGGATTTATAACAAGTGGACAGGACAGGTTTTCCTTACCGCGAAATGCAGTAGATGCCCTAGTAAATAAGTTTAGGTTTAAATTGAAAATATGATAAATTTTAAGTATTTTGTTAAAGAGATTTTAAGGGGCAAAACATTATATAGGGCCTTTCTTTCAACTAGTTTAATAGAATTATTCCGAGATGAAAATTGGTTAAATGATCAATTTTCTGTTTTAGAATTGTATATTTTTTAATGTTTTTTATCTTATCGATAACCATATGAATTGTCTTAAAGAATCGCTACGTGTTTCTAAAAGATTTATAATGTTCAGCATACCTTTGATTTCTGGTATTGCCCGCCACCCTAAAGATTTTAATCGCTTTACCGAGAATAGATTAATTGAAATAATTAATTCCTTAAAAAGATTTTAAAATTGAAGAATTTAAAATCGTTCCTATCGGTGGCTCGTTTAGTTCAGCAATTTCTCTTATTGATCCTTGTTTAAAATTTAGAATTATTAGAATCCCAGTTTATTTATTCGCCATTTTGTTTGATAAATTAGACAAATTAATTAAGAAAAAGCACCAATGCAGTATTTACTGATTAAAAAGTAAAATCCAGCATTTCGAGGATATAAGACTTTTGAATGATTAAAATTATACTTGGCAGAAAAGATATTGGAGTTTATAGTTTCAAAGCAGGGAGTAAGCGAGATGATAATAAATAACGGTTTATATGCTTTAGCTGAATCTACCGAATGAGATAAGTTGTGTAAATTTGAATTTATAAAAAATGAAGATTTGTTATTTGATTAACAATATTAATCCTAAAAATGGTTGGGGACGTTATGCCTCTGATTTAATTTATAATGTTCGTAAAAAGGGGCACGAGACCATTATTTTAAAAGAAATGGATGATGGACTTGAAGGAGAAGTGGTATTAAAGAGAGGTATTGGGATGTTTTTGTCAGCTATTAAGATTAGGAAACACTTAAGAAAATGCGATATTATACATGCGCTTGATGTATATCCTTACGGGATAATTGCTTATCTTGCTAATCTGTTTTTAAGAAAAAAAATGATTATCACAGCGCAGGGGACTTACTCCATTGCTCCGTTTTATAATATTAAGACAAGATACTTAGCTAAATTAGCATGTAATTCAGCAGATATACTAATTGCTATCAGTCATTATACGAAAGATGAATTCCTAAAAGAACTGAGAGTTAATAAAGTCGAAGTTATTAATCATGGAATTGATCTTGATAAATTTTATAAAGATAGAGAGGTGTCTAATGAAAATTATATTCTAAGCGTTGGAGCGTTGAAGTTCCGCAAGGGTTACCATATTTCTATCCCGGCGTTTGCTGAAGTTAAAAAACGAATTCCTGATTTAAAATATAAGATAGTTGGGGACCAAAGCGACCGAAATTATTTTGAAAAATTAAAGAAACTTGTTAAAGAATATGGAGTTGAGCAAGCAGTAGAATTTTTAAGCAACCTAAGCGACTATGAGCTTGGTAAATTGTATAGTCAGGCAAAGCTTTTTATTCTAACCTCGGTAAACGAGGGACATCATTTTGAAGGATTTGGCTTAGTTTTTCTTGAAGCCGCCGCCGCTGGTTTGCCGGTTATAGGCACCTTAGATAACGGCATCGAGGATGCTGTAAAAAATGGTTATAATGGTATTCTAGTTCCTCAAAACGACGTCGAAAAAACTACTGATGCCATGATTGAAATTCTTAAAGATAAAAATAGATTACAAGAAATGAGCGATGCAAGCTATCAATGGGCCCAACAACATAGTTTGCTCAATATGATAAATGAATACCTCGATTTATATAACCAATCTTTAGTATAGAGACAATTTTATCATGTTCTACTGTGGACTTATATCAAGAAATAATTTGAATATCGATATTTTAAAAATTCTTCACAGAAGAGATCATTAAGAAGTGGCCGACGAATAGATCTGATTTTAAATAATTTTAAATAAAAGTTTTATAAAAAGGAGGTTGTTTCAGTTGAGCAGAACAAAATAATGTTAAAATTAAAACAAAAGAATTAATTTAGTTTTATAAAATTTTATGAAAAAACTAAACGAAAAGCAGGTTATATTTAATAAAATTATCAATCAGTTGCTTCAAAATAAAAATGAGAAGAATGTCAAAAAATTGATAGATAGTTATTTTCCCCTAGGAGAAAAATTTGAGAGAGGGAGGAGTGATTTTAGAAATATTTTTGAGGCTGTAATTTTTATTTATAATGATCTTAAAAAAAATTATCAAAAAGTAAATCAATCCAATCTAAAATTTTTAAAAATTAAAACAAAAAGAATATCTAAGAACGAGCTTTCTTTTCTTGAAAAGAGAGAAAAAAAATATAAAATTATTAAATTTATTCAATTTGAGATTGAAGACAAATTAAAAGATTATCTAGACTATTTTTTTGTTCACGGAAGTTATGCTACTCAAGATTTTAAGAAAAACTGGAGTGATTTAGATACAATGATAATTTTGAATGAAAACGCTTTTAGAGATGTTAAAACTCTTAAGTATCTCCAAAAATTATTTTTAAAGCTTTCTCAATTAGTTTTTTTCGTTGATCTTTTTGCTCATCATAAATTCTTCTTTATTACTAACGAGGATCTTAATTATTATCCCCAAACTTTTTTACCGGTTGTTGTTTATCAAAATGCTTGGGATCTTTTAAATAAAAATGGGGAATTAAATATTTATTTGAGAGAAGACAAAAGAGAAAAAATGATGAAAATCTTTAACTTTTTAAAACATTTCAAAGACAGGTTTGTTAACAATAAAACACGAAGAAATATCTTCTTTTTTAAAGATGATCTCTCGAGATTAATGCTTCTCCCGAGTTTGTTTTTACAATATAAGAATATATATGTTTGCAAAAAAGACTCTTTTGATTTAGTCAAAAAAGAATTTCCAGAACTGGATTTTAATGTTGTTGAAACCGCATCTCTTTTGCGAGAGAATTGGATTCAAAATAATTTACTCATCTATTTTTCAAATCTTTATAAAATTTTACCCACAAAGATTCTTGAGTTTGTAATAAGAGCCTTAAGGAAGTTTTTTATTTTTCTTAATCGAAAAAACAAAATCTTTGAGAAAGAGAGTGTTATAATAGAAAATGGATATCAACTTTTAAAAAATTTTTATTTAAATTATGCAAAAAAAGGAGAAATTTTTTAATCTTCCAAGACAGTTGACTGAGAAAGATTACTTGGAAACGGTTGAATTATTAATAAATAAGTTATCAAAGGATTCAAACATTCTTTCGGTCTACCAAACAGGAAGCGTATCGGCTCCGGGAATATCTGATTTGGATATTTTTATTGTTTATAAAAAAAATAATAATTTAATAGAGGAAATTAATCCCTGGAAGCTATCAGAGAAAGCGAACTTTATCTTTACTCATCGCTGTAATTATTTTGACCAGGAAATTTTTACCAATTTGTACTATTTGATACCGGAAACCAGCCCCTTAAGACTTTTATATGGCAATGATCAAATGATTAATTTACCACAAAAAGAATTAAAAGAAATTGATTATAGATTTTTGCAGGCTCAATTAATTTTCGATCTTTTGATAAACAAACTGCTTTTGTTCCCACGTTATCTTATTTATAAAGATATTGATGTCAGACGATTACTTAATGAATTTTACTCTTTAAAATATTCTCTAGAAATGTTAGAGATTGTCACTCAAAAAAAATATAAAAAAGATTTTGTTGAGGAAATTAGAAATTTGAGACAAAACTGGTTTTCTAAGAATTTAAGCCAAAATTTGAAAGATTTATTAGAAATAAGAAAAAAAGCAATAGAGACGGTTTTATTTATCCTCCGAGAATTAACTGAATTTACAAAGGAAAATTGGCGATTTGAATCTAATAAAATAATCTATTTTTTTACTCCGAGGCTATTCATTAAATTTGAGTCTAGTGAAAATTTAACTACCGAAAATTTTATAGAATCTTTTAATAGAGGATATATATCAATTAAAAACATAATTTCTAAAAGTAATTTTGAGAGTTTTAAATTAACTCTCCCTTCTCCATTATTAGTTTATTTATTAAGTTATTGTCTTGGAAAGGGCATTTTTAGTGAATATTTCAAAAAGAACTTTAGAAAATTAGATTTTAATAAAATTTTACAGAATTTTACTCTTCCTTTAGGAATAAATAAGCATGTTATAATTAGCAATCAATTAGCCGAAGAAGCTATCAAAAGAAAGGGTCTTTGCAAAATTCCTTTTTCTTATGATTTTTCACCAGCTCCTGAGACTTTCTTGAGTAAAATCGGTAAAAATTTAATTTTATTAATAAGAATTATTAAAAGATGAAAAAAGAACCATGGTTTTATAATAGAGCATTCTTAATTGATAATGCCAAATTTATTAAGGGAGATGTGGTTGATGTAGGATGCGGGAGAGCAAAATATAAAGATATGATTTTGGGGTTTGAGGGTGTTAAAAGTTATACTGGCATTGATTTCTATCAGACTGAAAATGTTGATATAATAGCTGATTTAAATCAAAAAATACCGATAGATTCAAATAAATTTGATACTGCAATTTGTATTTCTGTGATTGAACATCTTCTTGAGCCGCAAATTGCTTTAAGCGAAATTCATCGCATTTAAAAACCCGGTGGGTATTTGTTTTTATCCACACCCTGGATTTATCCCTATCATGGAGAACCTGATGATTATTTTAGGTATAGCAAAAAGGTGCTTGAATATATGTTAAAAAAATCTGGTTTTGAAATAATAAGGATAATCCCAACGGGAGGTAAATCTAGGATCTTACTTGTTTTTCTTCAAAGATGGTTTCTGTATTTAAAGAAGGTTATTAAAATTGCAGAAAGATTTGTGCCTGCACCAACTGTAGACAACTGCGAATTTTTGGATACCCCAAGTCATCACGTAATTGCTCAAAAAATTTAATTTTTGTTTTATGTATATTTATCAAGTTGAAAGAGAATTAATAAAAAAAGCAATTGAAAGAAATGCTCATTACCTTCAGGGAAAAATTTTAGATGTTGGAGCCGGACCATATAAAAGATATGCCGAATTATTTAAAAAAGTTAATCAATATATGACTTTGGATATTAATCCGGATTTCAAACCGGATATTATTGGCAAGGCCGAAGAAATACCTCTTCCGGATAATACATTTGATGGAATCATTTGTACTCAGGTTTTAGGGGATATTCTTCATCCAGACAAAGTGATCAAAGAATTTCATCGCGTTTTGAAACCAAAAGGAATAGTTTTGCTCACTGAGGGATTCTTTGCTGAATTACATGGCGAACCTTTAGATTTTTGGCGATTTACTCCTTATAGCCTTTCCTCTATTTTTAAAGAAAAAAATTTCAAAGTTTTAAAGATTGAAAAAATTGGCGGATTTTTTACAGTTAGGGCGCAAATGGTAATGAGGCATTGTATTAATAGTTTTAATCTATATCAACATTCTTTTTGGGGTAAATTTTTTAGCAAATTTTTTAAAATTTATGGAAAATTAGCTATCCTTTTAGATAAATTAGATAGGACAAGAGCAAATGAAAGATTTGCCTCAGGCTATTTGATTATAGTGCAAAAATGTTAAATTCTCATTCCAAAATTTACTTCACAACCAGTTGGGACGATGGTTCTTTAGACGATTTAAAAGTTGCGGAGATTTTGAGAAAAGAGGGGGTTAGTGGCACTTTTTATATTCCTAAAAATTTTCCCTACTCTGGAGGGAAATTCTCTGAATATAAAATTATGGACACAAATTCCATTAAATATCTATCCCAGATTCAAGAAATTGGCGCCCATACACTAAGTCATAAAAGATTAGATTTTTTAGATTCTGGAGAGTTAAGAAAAGAAATTTTGGGAAGTAAAACATTTTTAGAAGATATTGTCGGAAAAGAAATTTCAATGTTTGCCTATCCCGAAGGTAAATATAATAACAAAATAATTGAGATTGTAAAAGAAGCAGGATATAAGGGGGCAAGAACAACAGAAAAAATGGCTTATCGTCTTCCCGAGGATCCTTATTTAATAGGAGTTTCAATAAGGTTAGCTCCCTTTCCTTTTAGAAAACTTGATAAAAAGAATTATTATTTTCGAAGATTGTTTGATCCAATAAAAGAATATTTCCCTATGGCGCTGAAATTAATACCAAATCTGTATTCTTGGCAAGCTATAGCTAGATCTTTTTTAAAATTAGCAATAGAGAAAGGAAATTATTTCCATCTTTATGGGCATTCTTGGGAAATTGAAAAGTATGGAATGTGGAAAGATTTAAAAGAATTTATTAAATATCTTCAGAATTTTAAAGAAAAGATTATTTTCTTGACTAATAGTGAATTAATAAATATCTTTTTACAAAAGAATGAAAATACTTCTTGTAAATGATAAATTTCCGCCAGAACCCACAACCGTGGGTAAATTAGTTTTAGCGATAAGTCAGAAGCTAAATTCTTTGGGACATGAGACCTATGTCTTTACCACGCAAGAGAAAGAAAATTTAACAGATTTTGAAAAATTTTTTGTGGTCACTCCTCCACGATTTGATAATTTTGTTCGATATTGGATAACTTTATACAATCCTTTTATTGTCAAAAAGTTCAGGGAAGTCTTAAAAGAAAAAAAACCAGATATAATTCATTTTCATAATATCCATCAATATTTAGGTTTTAATCTTTTAGGTATAGCGAAAAAAGAATTAAAGAAACCCGTTTTTTTAACTGCCCACGATGTAATGCTTTTCCATTATGGCAAGCTAATAGAATTTATTAATCCCGACGAGTTATCCGTTACTAAAAACTTTAATTATCGCATCACTTCTTTGCAACAAATTAAAAGGTTCAAGAAAAGATACAATCCTTTTAGAAATATTATCATTAAGCGCTATTTAAAATATGTAGATAAAATTTTTGCAGTTAGCAATGCTCTAAAAGAGGCTTTAAATCAAAATGGCGTTTATAATGTTGAAGTGATTCATAATGGAATAGATCTCGATGGGTGGTGGATTGAAAAAAAAGATATTGAAGAGTTTAAAAAACGATTTGGTCTTGAAAATAAAAAAATTATCTTTTTTGGTGGAAGAATTAACAAAGCAAAAGGAGCAGAACAGCTTTTAAAAGCAATGGCAATTGTCTGCAAAACTATTCATAACATTGTTCTTCTTTTAGTAGGTCAGAGCACTAATTATGTGGAAAACTTTATCCAAAGAGGCAAATCGCTTGATGTAAATATTATCAACACCGGTTGGCTGTCAGGAAGTGAATTAAAATCGGCCTACTGGGTTAGCGATATAGTCGCGCAACCCTCAATTTGTTTTGATTCTTTCGGCATGGTAATTTTAGAAGCAATGGCGTGCAAAAAACCAGTTGTTGGTACTTGTTTTGGCGGCGCTCCAGAAATTGTTCAAGATGGTGTTACTGGTTATATTGTTAATCCTTTTGATGTTGAGACAATGGCGGAAAAAATTATTGATTTATTAAAAAATCCTCAAAAAGCAAAGCAATTTGGAGAAGCGGGCTACGAAAGAGCAAAAAAGCATTTTAGTTTAGATTCTCAAATTGCTAAAACCCTTGCTTGGTATCAGAAAATGCTTGACGATAGAGAATAAGGTTTAAAAAGCCAGCCACTAATCTAATTATAATTCTTGCTATAACAAGCCCTAAAATTCCTTGCCAAATGACAAACACTGTCATTAAGCCGATTTGCAAAAATGGCATGATAAAATTTGCGATATATTGTTCCTTTATTTTAGCTTTTGCTTTTAAGGTTGCTCCAAATAGAAAAAATGGCAAATTTAGCATTGAAAGGGCAAAGAGTTGAGAATAGAAAACAGATTCTGAATATTTAGGGAAAAAGATTTTATACAAAAAAGGCGCAATTAAAATATAGCCCCCAATAATTAAAACACCGAGAAAAACAAGCTTCATAAATTTATCTCTTATTCCGCTTTTAATTTCATCAATATTTTTTTCAGAAAATTTTGGAAAGACCAAGTTATCTAAAATACCTAAAAAACTTTTTATCTGTTCTGGTGGGGCGATGGCGATGGAATAGATGGCCACCTCTACCGCGCCAAGGTAATGGAAAATTAAAAGTCGGTCTAGGTAACTAGCGATAGTGCTGATAATTCCCATTAAGCTTAAATGTTTGCCATAGGAAATTGTTTGGGGATCTTGGTTTTGGTTTGGTGGAAAATTTTTAAGGGTAGCTTTGAAGAAGATGAAGCGCATCAGAGTCCAGGAAGTGAAATAGGTAAATAAAAGAAGGAATAAATTTTTGGTGAAAAATAAAACGGCAATAAGCGAAGCAATGGCAATGATTTGGGAGATGATAAAATATTTTGTGGAAATATCAAAAAGTTTTCTCCCTATCAAAAGTGCATCATAAATTCTAAAGGAATCCATAAAGGGGAGAAAAACCGCAGAGATGAGGAAAGAAATTGTCAGGGTGGTATTGCCTTGATAAAAGTAATAACCGGCTAAAATTAAACTGGCTAATCCGCCCAATAACCCCCAGCGGATTTTTGTTTTTAAAGCGGGAATTAAAGAGCCTTCATAACCTCGGGCCACTGCTTGAGTGACAGCGGTTCCCATTCCGGAAAGTGTTGGAATGGCTAAGATACTCGCAATAGATAAAATATATTTGTAAGTACCATAAGTTTCTTTTGGTAGTAAGTTGGCAAAAGCAATAGCAAGAAGAAAAGATGAAAGAGAAGAAATAGCCTGCCCTAGGGTTAACCAAAAACCGCCGCGAGCCAGGTAAATCATATCGGTTTTGGTGTATTTTTGAGACCAGAGAAGAATTTCTTTGGCTTTTTTCTTGATCTTGGATATCATAAGTATTGTAGATAATTTAGCTTAAAATTGCTGATTTTACAACTATTTACTAAGAAAACTTTTCTTTTTGGAGACGTAGAGCATTCCTTTTGAATTGCGGTTTATTAAAAGGTTAATTATCCTTGTTAAAAAGGTATTGAGGGGCAATATGTTGTGTAGTATTTTGTCTCGTACTACTTGTTGGATAATCAGCATAGGTGTAAAATTTAATTTATGTCGGAATCGGGTATTGTTAGAATTTTAAAATGGTTGATTTATGCCGTGGCCTTTGTGCCGCTGGTTATTTTTTCGCAGTTTTTATCGCCGTTTCATTTCGGTAAGGTGG
>Ga0207433_10007730_pt1 | contig 17807 bp, 20 predicted proteins | sample YelNatPaOPGAMG01_FD_187559 | JGI IMG/M metagenome (GOLD analysis project Ga0207433, IMG submission 187559) | Hot spring thermophilic microbial communities from Obsidian Pool, Yellowstone National Park, USA - OP-RAMG-01 (SPAdes) (version 3) | ecosystem: Environmental > Aquatic > Thermal springs... | reverse complement strand
TAGATATTTTACTCGGATCGACCCCTATTAGGTCTCCCACAAGATGTATCCCCACAGACAACTTATTCACCAAGTAGCTTGTAAGAACTACATCTATTTAAAATTTGACTAATTGATAACTAAAGCATATTCCATATAAACAATTTATATGGACTTTCATTCGAAAAAAATAAATTAAAATGATTTGTCATCAAAAACTATGTGTTCAATAGAATTAGAGTTATTGTCAAATTTAGAGAACTGGGAACTGGTCAATTCAATCGAGAAAAATTGAATTCCGTTAATTAATGCTAAATTGAATTATATTCAGCTTATTTTACATTTGTTGAATGTCTAAGGAGATTTTTTTTACATTCTAAGTCCAGTTTGTTTGGCTTAGGTATGCAGGTGTTTTTTGTCTTTACTCGGGTAGTATGATCTATACTTAAGCGAGGTTAGCGATAGCTGGATTTGAGAAATTTTCAACAGTGTAATATTGTTAAGAATTCACTTTCATTTCTTCTCTCTGTCTTTTTTGACAGATTTATGTACCGATTCTATGCTGCTTTTTTTCCCTTCTTGGTCAGCTTGGACTTTTATGCTCTCGTAGTTTTTTAGATTGTTTCTGTGCATATGCTCACTTCTATTTCTCGTAGGTCTTGTTGTTCTTCTTTTAGCTTTCATATCTATTTCGTTTCTCATCCAAATTTATTTAATAAATTTTTTCCAGATTTCAGTCACATCCTTCGAATGAAATTGTTTATTGATTCAGACAGTGTAACGGAATCAATACCGATTGGCAGTCGGGAATTAACGCCAGATAAGTTCAGAAAAAGAGTGTCAGATCGAATAATGCCTCCGGAGTGAATGATAGGGACACCGTCGATGAAGCAGGAATCCCCGATCATTCAGAGAGAACATGCTCTTTTGCAATTATTGCCTTCGAGGATGTTAGATATACTTAGATCAGTATCATTTTCCTTAGGCCCGTGATAGCCCTTAACAATGCATATTGAAGACCAAGGGGACGGCCTCTATATTATTCTTACAATTTTTATCAAGAGGATCGGCGAAGCTGTATTTCAAAGCAAATGGAGCCGTTGCCGACTTCTATTTCCCGAATCACACAGAAAAGATTAATAATGAAATGGCACTAACTAGAGTGAGCAACAAGCTCTAGACAAAGGATTGGTAGAATATGGACGAATTTACAAAAGTGAAGGATCTCAATCAGGGATCCAAAAGAGTGACTGTTTTGGCAAAAGTTTTGAATGTTGGCGAAGCAAAACAAATACAGACAAGATACGGCGAACAGAAAAGTGTGACGGAGGCTGTTTTGGGAGACGAAACTGGGAAAGTAACAATGTCTCTATGGAATGAACAGGCGAGCCAAGTAGAAACTGGTGACAGCGTAGTAGTTGAGAATGGTTATGTGAGCTTCGTGAGAGGTCACATGAGACTCAACGTAGGAAAATATGGAGCCATAAAGAAGGCCGAAACTCCTGTGGGTGAAGTTAACGAATCGCTCGATATGAGTGAAAAGGAATATCAACCAGAGGAGACAGATAGAAGGCCTAGAAGGAACTTTAGCAGTGGGAACAGAAACTTCAGAAGCAGATACTAAGGGGAATATCTTTCTAATATTCCCAAACAAAATTCATTTTTCTTATTTTTAGTTACAATTTCTTCTACATCTAGGCCATAGTTAAAAATTACATCGTAAACTCTTGATAAGCTAGAATAATAGCAGGAGCTGCATATTATTGGGTCTTTCTCTATAATTTCTTTACTGCCGAAGTAAAAAGAAGTAATTTGGTAATCAGAGCAATTAGAACCTTTATTTTTGAGGATCTTGCTGTTTGTCAGGATTTCTACCCTGTCTGTAAGATTATTTGCGAGTAAGGGAATACCCGAGTATTCGTTCTTGAATGTTTTGATATGACAGGACTTGCAGAGGGTGATCAAATTTTTCGTAGAATCAGACCCACCCGCAACACGTGGAATTATGTGGTGAACCTCAACTTCAAGCCTCAATTTACTATAACCGTCTTCATTTTCCATAATCAGGGGAGATTTTCCGCATACTCTGCACCTATAACCATCCCTCATCAATACTATTGTTTTTGCAGTTTCCCAGGGCATATTGGACTCTTCCTTGCTCCCGTTTGGGTCGTAATCAAATATTCCGCCATATTCTGAGTACTGCCTGTTAAGCTTTTCCAGAGCATTCTCTATAATACCATCCACGTCTTTTCTTTCCTCCTCAATTCAGCCCATTGCAGTTCAAAATATGTAGTGCAATTACTTAATCATATCTTTACGATTTGATCTAATTCAATAAATGACGAGAATTATTACTCCTGAATAGTCAATTTTTTTTTAGGCTACTATATTGGACACTGCTACCCATCATGAAAACCTATTTCAGACAAATTTATTAATTAGTTTGTATGCACAGGTAGAAAATAAGTGTTCATATCTATATCAGGACTGATTTCATTTTTCGTTCAAGAGTCGTTGGAACTAATGAAATATTTGGGTGTTTCCGGCGTGTTTATTTTGATGGTCCTGGAGGGCGTCGGATTGCCCTTTCCATCAGAACTCATCATGACGTTTGCAGGCTTCCTGTCAAATGGGAACATATATTCATTGGCTGTATATGCCCTGGCAGGCTCCGTAGGTGGTTATATAGGGAACCTAATACTGTATTTCATATCAGTTTATGGTGGAAGGCCTTTGATTCTGGCCATTGGTAAATATTTCGGCCTTAGAGAAGAGCACCTTCTAGCAACTGAGAGATGGTTTGATAAAAGAGGGGAATGGACTGTTTTCTTCGGAAGATTTGTACCTGGTTTCAGATCATACATGAGTATTCCTGCAGGAATAGCAAAGATGAGTTTGGTGAAATTTACAATATTTACTTTGGCGGGTTCATTTATCTGGTCTTCAGCGCTCGCAGTTGGTGGTTACACACTTGGTAGCAACTGGAGCAGATTGCTTCCGATATTATATCAACTTGGGGAAATATTGTTAATCATATTCATTCTTGCAATAGTGGGCTACATCTCTTACATTGCCTACAGGAGAAAGAAAAGAACGGTGAATGCATAAGGAGTGCCTGCAGGGGCATAAGAATAAGCGGTCTTAAATGGGATGACAATAGATTTTATTGTATCAGGTGCTGTCAATTCTTGAAGCAGTAGTGGCATAGGCTTATATCCCTATAAATAGGAAGAAATAGGCTACCAACACAACAGCAAACCCAAACGAGATTGCCCAGTTTTTCCTATCCCATGCAAATACTTTGCTTCCATCTAGTGGAGGGAATGGAATCAAGTTAAATAACCCGAGCCATAGGTTGATGTATATAAGGAATTGTACGGCAGCCTGCAATGGTATCGGCATGTAGACAAACAGGAAAACTGGGATTAGCGCAGTTCCTATTACGAGATTTGTGGTGGGGCCGGCAAGTGCTATCTTGCCTTCCCTTACCGGATTTCTATAGCTGGAAAAGTACACTGCACCAGGCAGAGCGAACAGAAAACCGATTAGTCCAGTTATTATTGTAAGAACTAAACCCAGTGGCCACATCCTGAATTCCGACCAAGCACCGTAATGTATTGCTGTGAATTTATGGCTCATCTCATGTAGGAAAAAAGCTGTGATAACCATGAGGAATGAAATTCCAAGATCGGTGGGCCATCCCAAATTGTATACTGAATCTCTAGAGATTATAAGGAATAATGCAATTGAGAGAACTATCACGGATATTATAATATCCTGTATCTCCTTCTTGGAGAAATTGCTCCTTTTATATGTAACTGTATAGGTCGTCATTTGCTATAGGGAGTAAGAGAATTAAATTATTTAACGCCATGCAAGTGAAATCTCAATAGAACATCTGGATCAACTATATTTTTATGCAAAGTAACAATAGGCTATATGATGGAAAAGTCAGAAAATAGAAGGGCATTCTGGTGGATAGTACTGTTAGGTACACTGCTTATTGCCTTTATATATGTACTAGTCAGAGTCATTTCCATCATTCCCCATGACTACGTAAAATATTCAAGCATAATAGAAGCCGTACTTGTTGGTATAATTCTCCTCATAATACTGAGAACACTCCTGAGGATAACCAGCAACATTCTAAATAGAAATATTCAAAGAAAATATTCAAAGCCATTTATATTTCTACTTTCAATAATCGGGTATCTTATAATAATACTTGCTGTGCTGGGAATACTTGGGGTAGATCTAAGTTCAATCATACTCGCAGGAGGCCTGGCCAGTGTCATCATCGGACTTGCGGCTCAGACAGTCCTTTCAAACTTCTTCGGTGGAATATTGCTAATGATGTCTAAGCCATTTGAGGTTGGGGACCGTGTCGAGATAAATACGTGGCAATTTCCATATGTTCTTCCATCCTACCCCCCAAAATTTTTGTCAAGGGATGAATTCAGGCCAGCCTACAGGGGGACTGTTGAGGATATCTCCATGAATTTCACGACAGTGATCGAGGAAGATGGCACAGTGACCAAGTTGCCCAACAGCATAGTCATACAATCATCCGTATCGGTGAATACCTCCAGTAGAAACATACAGATAAGAACGGAAGTCCCAAAATCTGTCAGTTTTGAAGTACTGAGGGATAGAATTAACTCATTCTCGAAAAAAGTCGAAGGAATAGTGGATACAAAGATCGCCGTTGACGAGGTTTCAAAAGAAACGTATCTCGTCAAAATAATAATAGTTCCGGAACAGAATTATAAGGGAGATATAAGGGGAGAATTCATGTCAAACCTTCTGAAGGCCACAGTAGGCTAAATTCCACATTTCGAAATTATGGCATAATATAAAATTGGAACAATTCCTGTACATATAAATCCAGCGCCAGAGTTACGCTTGAAATATCCTCTCCAAATAACCTCAGCACAGACAATAAAAATTTAAGCAATTATTCATTTTAAGGGTAAGGAGCGGATGTTGGATGGTGAAATTAACTTGGTATGGCCACGCGGCCTGGAAGATTGATTTTAATGATACGGTTGTTGTGATTGATCCTTTCTTGAGAGATAATCCCAAGTCTCCAATCAAGCCAGATGGCATTGGCAAGGTAGATTTTGTGATCGTTACACATGGGCACTTTGATCATCTCGGGGATGCATTTGAGATAGTGAAAGCAGGAAATTCTAAACTGGTTGCAATTTATGAAAATGTTGCGCAGGCTGAAAAGGAGAAAATAGATGAAAGCAAAATCGTTGGAATGAATATAGGAAATCAGGTCAACTTTGGGAAAATCAAAATTGGATTTGTCCAGGCTGTCCACAGCGCAAATTCAGCTGGCGTAGTGATTACTGGAGACGGGGTCACAATCTACCATGCAGGGGACACAGGACTGTTTGGTGATATGAAGATCATAGGGGAGATGTACAGGCCAAAGGTATCATTGCTTCCAATTGGAGGATTCTTTACCATGGGTCCTAAAGAGGCTGCCATGGCCGCCAGAATGATAGGTTCGGAAATTGCAATACCTATGCATTATGGAACGTGGCCACCCATAGACTCTGATCCAAGGGAATTTCAGGCCGAACTGAAGGACGAGATTAAGGTTCCAATTTTGAAGCCAGGTGAGTCGTTCATAGTATGACCCAGCAGGATAAAGGATAAATTTGAAGAGTGCTTAGTCATTAGTGTCAGCTAAAACGTATCTTGGTTTTGATATCGGGGGTACCAAGGTAACCGCTATCCTATCAGATATAAAGGGAAAAATAACGGAGAGGAAAGAGGTAAAGACAAGAAAATTTCTCGGACCTGATGAACTTATAAAACAGATCGTCACCCTTTCCGGTAAATTTGAATATTATAACGAAGTGGGTGTGGTTTTTCCCGCTCCAATATCATATGACGGCATAACGCTGAATGCACCCAATCTGACCGGTTGGAGCAATGTGAATATCAGAGAGGGACTGAACTCGGCCTTTGGAAAAGAGGTCCATGTGGAGAATGATGCAACTGCCCAAACAATTTCAGTAAAAATGTTCGACCAGGGAAGGAAGTACAGGAATTTCATCTATTTGGTTGTGGGAACAGGGATAGGCGGAGGGATATTCATCAACAATCAGATATACAGGGGAGCCAGGGGATATGCGGGAGAGCTAGGTCATATGGTCATACTCACAAATGGGCCTGTTTGCGGCTGTGGACGGAGAGGGTGTGTAGAATCGTTGGCATCTGGAAGATCCATGACGAGAAGGGCAATTGAGAATGTAAGGGAGCTAAGAAACTCCACATTCCTCTCCAATATTCCACCGGACAGGTTAGTTGTCGAGGACATATTTAGCGGAAAGAGCCTGGGGGATCCATTCTGTAGTCTTCTTGTAGATGAGGAAATATACTATCTTTCAGTCGCAATAGCCAACTACATCAATATTTTTGATCCGGAGGCAATTTTTCTGGGAGGTGGTGTTATGAAAAACGACCCAGATTTCGTGGAGTCACTGAGCGAATCAGTGAAGCATGAACTTGGAAATTATTACAGGAATGTGCCTATTTTAAAAGTAGAGGACAAAACTATAGACCTTGCTCCTGTTGCACTTAGCATATACGAAACCACCGGGAAATAGGCTGGATCACAGGATCATATATATACCGATATGAAATATTTGCCAAGCCAGATGGCAGTACAGGATGGCCGAGAAAATGTTAATATCGAATTTGATATGAATATCAATGACCAAAATAAAAAATATCGAAATTTATGAGTTAGGGGAGAAGGGTGAGAAATCAAGTCCGTGGAGTTCTACCATTATATTGCTTAGGCTTACCACAAGTGATGGGCAGGTGGGTTATGGCGAGGCTCCGACTACATTAATGACACGACCCGTATATGAACAAATGAAGGAGGTAGGACGTGTTTTCAAAGATAAGGAGGTAGAGGAGGTAAAGAGGAATTACCTTGATTTCTATAAGCACTCATTTTACCTGCCGGTTTCAATGGAATCAACATCTGCATTAAGCGCCTTTGAGATAGCCTCCTGGGATATAATCGGCAAAGAGAGAGGTGCCCCCATTTATGGGCTTCTGGGGGGAAAGGTACGGGAAAAGGTAAGAGCGTATGCAAATGGCTGGTATGATAATTGCGTATCACCTGATGATTTCTTGGGAAAGGCAAAGAATGTGGAGAGGCTTGGATTCGGAGCAGCTAAATTTGATCCATTCGGCCAAAATTATGATAATATAGATGGGAAGGGAATAAAGATGGCCAGGGAAATTATTGAGACGCTGCAAAATGGAACAAAACTTGATCTTATGATAGAATGTCATGGGAGATTTTCTGCAAATTCTGCAATAAGTATTGTGGATGCTATAGAAGATTTGGACCCATTTTTTATCGAAGAACCGGTGCATCCTGACCAGCTAGAAGGGCTGGCACGGCTGAGGGAGAGGACTACAGCTAAGATTGCGCTGGGGGAAAGGGTCCTAAACAAGAACCTATTTTTACCATATTTTGCAAGAAATCTAGTTGATGTTATACAGCCGGACGTAACCAATGTTGGCGGTATAATGGAAGCAAAGGATGCAGCGACCCTGGCCAGCTCATTCGGGGTTGAGGTTGCATATCACAATGCGTTCGGCCCAATACAGACCGCTGCCACCCTCCACCTTGATTATGCCATACCAAATTTTCTCATTCAGGAAAGTTTTGAGAAGTTCTGGCCCAAATGGAAGTTGAATCTCCTAAGATCTGGGTACTCCCTAGAGAGTGGTCATTTCAAGTTGAATGGAAAGCCAGGGCTTGGGATAGAGGTTAATGAAAAGATCCTCAATGATAACAGGACCGAAATGATGGAGCCTTTCAACGATGATGAACCATCATGGGTGGTAAAAGGCACATTCATTGAGAGGTGAGTAAATTGAAACTGTATGATCTATCTTTCCCACTGGAAAACCGCATGCCATATTTTGATGGGGACCCTGTCCCTGAAATTGAGCAATTCAAAGTATTGGAGAAGGATGGTGTCAATATAAAGAGAATTTCAATCGGTTCTCACACTGGGACTCATATAGACGCACCAGCACACTTTATCAAGGGGGGAATGACAGTGGACAAAATTCAAATTGGTGATATTTCTGGCGTAGGAACGTGTGTGAAATATGACCCAGAAGGAAAATTAGACCTACCTTCACAGCATTTTGATGTTCTCTTTCTCTATACCGGGTATGACCTCAAATGGAAGGAATTCTCTGTGTTCAGGAACTTCCCTTATATAAATGTTGAAGATGCAGAGAGAATAAAGGATTACGGTGTTAAGGTCGTTGGCATTGACTCCCCATCTGCCGAAATTTCAAATTCAAAGGATTTCAGGACGCATAAAATCCTCCTCGGGAATTCAATTCCCATCGTTGAAAATTTGAATTCCTCAGTGCTCAGAAACCTAGTAGACAAGTCTTTTTTTGTTTTTATCGCTCCCCTAGCAATAACGGGTGGAGATGGTTCTCCGGCCAGGGTTTTTGCTGTTGAGGTGTGAGAATGAGGGCGATAGTGACATTTCCTCCGACAGGAGGAGTAGAGATGTCAGATTACAGGGAGACCACAACTTCAGGGATAAAAGTGAGAACTCTCAGGACAGGAATATGCGGTACTGATAAGGAACTGGTCAGTGGTCAACTTAAATTTGCAAGACCAGAGAGAGGGAATGCGCTGATCCTGGGACATGAGGCACTGGGGGTTGTTGAAGATAGTGGAAATTCTGAAGAGTTCGTGGAAGGGGACATAGTAGTTCCTATGGTAAGAAGGCCAGGTAAATGCAGAATGTGCAAACTTGGAAGGCAGGACTACTGCGAGGATGGAGATTTTGTGGAGGCTGGAATAAGGGGAAAGAATGGGTTCATGCGAGATGAATTCTATGAAGATCCCCGGTTTTTGCTCAAGGTGGACAATAAAGAAGCAATGAAACTTGCAGTGCTGACTGAACCAATGAAAAACGTGATGAAGATATTTGAGATATTTAATTTTCTAAGGTACAGGATCCCATGGTACTGTGATGATTCCACACTTTCCTGCAAGAACATTTATGTCTTTGGGACAGGCACAGAGGGTCTTTTGATCTCGCTTGTTTTCAGGATGGCAGGGTTCAGTGTCACTGCAGTAAACAGGCATCCCCTGATCGAATCGGAAATGAGGTTTCTTGAATCAAATAAGATAGATTTCCTGGATACATCATCTGAAAGCATAGAGTCAGCAGTGAAGGGCAGGGGGATGAATGCGGCCATAGATGCTGTAGGATCTATGGATGTGATTAAGGAGATTACAGATAACATATCCAATAACGGGATAGTTATAATGTTTGGCACTGCAGGGCAACTACCAACACGTACTTACGAAATAATAGAGGGGATTGTGGATAAGAACATCTCAATTGCAGGAAGTGTTGACGGTGCAAAGATACATTACTCACAGGCAATAGAATTCATAGAAGACAAAGGAGTCAAAACAAATTTGGGAAGCATAATTACCGGAGTATATAAACCAGAGGAAATAAAAATTTTTAAGGAGAAAGAAGAAGGTGAAATAAAAAAGGTAATAGACTGGACGTAATTGCGGTAAAAGGAGCTAAATCTTGAATAGGAACCTTAAAAATATCTACGTTTATACCTTCCTATACTCATTCCTTCTCCTGAACCCGATATGGGTACTGTACCTGCTACACATCGGGTACGACCTATTCTTGATCACGATTCTAGATGTTGTCTATTTCCTGACTATCGTTCTGACAAGCATACCAATGGGCAGGATCACAGATTCCATTGGAAGGAGGAACGCTCTTTTCATTTCATCCATCGTAACTGGAGTTGGAATCATATTATTTGGTCTCCTTACATCATTCATTGGAATAGCATTTAGCTACATCCTGTGGGGAGTCGGAGGAGCAATCAATTCGAGTGCTCTAGAAAGCATCTCCTATGAATATTCCACAGGTCATAACCTAAAATATCTCGAAGTATTTGGAATCATAAATTTTATTTCAGCAATATCACTTGCAACAGCATCTATTTTAGGCGGAATATTGGGGAGTCTTGAGGGATTAAAGATCGTGATAGTTGTAACAGGTATCACCGTATTGCTTTCCTCTTTGTATACGGTCAACATCAGAGAGAGAAAAAGGGTAAATCCTGTTAGACGGGGATCACATGACCTGATGAACTACGTAAGAGACAGACGGGTTATGTCACTGATCATCCTGAGAATTGCCTTCGTCCTAAATTTCAATATGATGTTGATATTCAAACAACCTTATTATAAGGAAATGGGAATTGCCACCGCGATAATTGGTGTGATTTTCTTCGTAGACGTATTCTTGAGAGGTGTGTCGTCCCTGTTTACACAGCGGCTGTCTTTTATCGCAAAAAATAAGTTCTTTTCCATGCTATTTTTCACATCATTTACTTTCTTTACCATCTACATTCCAGGTCTCCTCCAAAATGGTATTTCAATTTTATTTCTAATACTAAATTCTGTGATATTTGGTTTCTATACAAATATACTCAGCGAGGAGGTTAATGTCCAGATCCCATCACAGGTTAGGGCAACTGTTCTCTCCGTCATACTACTGGTCAGCTCTCTGCTGACAGCCATGGCAGAACCATTTCTAGGATATTCAGCGACTGTTATAGGATTGAAGACGACAATGTTGATATTCAGCTTCATTTTTCTGGCAGTTGCCACTTTTGGTATATTTATTTACATTCAAGGAAAAGATATGGAAAAATTTAGGCTTTCGATTGGGAGGGCAAGGCCTTGATGTTCAACAAATCATGGGAGATAAAAAATTTTCAACAGCGGAAATTATTGCACTATCTAGAGGATAAGAATGACTCCATGTATCAATTGACTTACCAAAATAAGATTCAAGTTCGGATTTCGCATTATTGAATATTCTCGAAGATACAGATTCATGACTCATCTGTATGTGAACCATTGAGACACACAGTAGCGTCACTCCGTGAAAGAATCGTCCCCACTGCATGTAATCGTGTTTCCACAATCCCTCAAAAACCTCATGAGCAAGCCAGTATTTTTCCTCTGTTATCAGGTTCATACCTGTCCTCATAACTGTGCAGACATCCCCCCTCTCCTCATAACTTATCTGTTGGTCATTTGTCATTATGCATATCTCAAAAGGTTGTTCTATCTCTTGTAAAAAATCAATGCCCTCTCCGAGGTCTCTGAATTTCTTATCTATTTCAATGAAATAAGACCCCTTTCTCACTATTGAGTCATGCAGAGTTATTACTTTTTCACATCCTTTACAATAAATATAAAAAAGGATTCTTACCCTGTTAAGATCTCTTCTAACACCGTTAACATCTAAATTATCGGTCACGCTCTCTCCTCAGGGCTTCTACTATCCGTTCGAATGAATCGATGAACCATCTATCATAATCCGCTTCTTTCACTCCATCTTCCTTTGTCATATCAAAAAATCCCATTCGTTCGAGCTGTTCACGGAGGTCTCTTTTCACCACGCTTTTCAATCTCATAAAGTCAGATTCTATCATAACTGCCCTCCAGAAATTCCTAATCAGAGAGTAATTAGGGGACTTAAGAATGATATCAAGGGCCTCATTCATCCTTTTTTCCTCATTCCCTATCATACCCTACATTTTGAAACATCATATAAATATCCTTTGGTGATAATACACTTCCGTAATATTAACCCCCCAAATGCTTATAAGTGATCTACAAATGCAAGATCGATGATTGTTCATGTTTTCATTTGCAACTGATCAACCAGGTACCTTAGATTGTTTTACAGTAAAGATTGTAAATAATACCTATGCACCTAGAAACTGGGCTGAAATCAGGCAGGAAAATTGCATTTTTGCAAAATATTGGAGGTGCGATTAATTTGAGTGACTGGAAAAGAAATCTGAAGAAGGAAGAGAAGAGAAAAGAGATTAAATACGCGAAAGAGGGGAGAAAAAATGAACTGGAGAAATTCAGGAAGGCTGAAATAAAATTAGAGAGTACAAATAGTAATGGCATTCTTCGCGGAGTTAAAAAGGATATTACTGTTACAGAAAATGCGATCGGAAAGATTACAAATAAATTTAAAAAAGATAAGTTAACGAATGGTAACGGAGTGAAGTCACGCAAATCTAGGGCAAGGAAGTAAGGGCTTTAAACGGAATGGGTTAAATTCATTGAAGATTCTCTGTTGGCCAGAGAATTTCTAACAACTCCGGTAATTTATCAGACCTAGCAAGTGGTCCGAGTCATCATATAACTGGAACACCGCGGTTTGAATATCATAAGAAGGAATAGATACATAAAGTGCATGCCAAAAACAATTTTCATAATAATGGATGCTCGTTCATGAAATATAAACACTTATGGAGAGAAGTTCCAGATCGTCACAGAACCTTTTACCGACAATGTACAACAGGCAGAAATATGCCTGAAGTATGGTTATATCCGGTACAGGTGATCAATGAGGGAATCAAATTCGTACAAGGAAGAAAGGAAGTACTGGCTCAGAGAGAGGAATATTATGAAGGAGTAACCCCATATTGATTTATCGTCCTGGAGGTATGTCTTATCCTATTCAAGCTCGTTCCATATTGCATCAAACGACTGTTCGACGTCCTCCCTGCCATTGTATATGTCGCATATTAACTGTAATAACGCCGTGGGGGAGATTTGAACTCCCGACCCCATAAGGGGACCAGCTCTCAAGGCTGGCGCCTTGGGCCGCTTGGCTACCACGGCTCAATCGTTAATAGCGAGTTTGATATAACCTTTTACAAAATGGACTTTTCTGAGGCACTGGAGAAAATAAGGGAAGATGAGAGGTTCAAGAAGGCAAAAGTAGTGGCAATTCAATTGCCAGAGGGTCTCAAGAGAAAGGTAGGTGAAATCTCAGAAAAACTCTGGGACAAAGACTTAATATTTCTGGGAGACCCTTTCTGGGGTGCATGTGATATTCCCACTGGTGGCAACTGGGACCTGCTGATACAGTTTGGTCATAGCGAGATTCCAAACCTGGGAAAATTGGAAAGGATCATGTACGTTGAACTTCAGGAGGAAATGAAATTCGAGATAGAATGTGACAGAATTCCTTTCAGTAGTCTAATACTCACATCAAATGTCACCTACTCCAGCAAACTTCCATCAATAAAGGAGAAGCTTGAAAAATGTGGCAAGGAAGTCATTTTAAAAAAGGGGGACTCACGCGTATTCTATCCAGGGCAGATTCTTGGATGTAATATATCTGCGGCAAGGGGAGAGGGGCAAAATGTGCTCTTTATAGGAGAGGGAGTATTTCATCCACTAGGTATAGCGCTTGGTCTGACGAACAAGAAGGTAATATCTTTCAATCCAAGGAACGGGGAATATACTGACATGGAGCATTTCAAAAGGAAGTTCCTAAATCAGAGATACAATGCGATTGACTTGGCGTCGAGAGCAAAGATGTTTGGCATTATCGTTTCAACAAAGATCGGGCAGACAAGGTTTTCAATGGCAAGTACAGCAAATCGGATAATCAAGCAGAGTGGAAAGAAATCGTTCTTGGTGTCAATGGATCTCATTCGTGAGGAAGAACTCATTAACTTTCCTGCGGATGTATATGTAAATACGGCATGTCCAAGGGTTACAATAGAAGATTATCAAACATTTTCCAAACCAGTAATCACATTTTATGAGTTGCAGATGTCTCTCGGTCTTGTTGATAAAAGTAAATATATACTGGACGAGATCATAATGACAGATGAAATTGGCAGTACTGGCGTCAGGAAACGGGACTAATCTTCAGGCAATTATAGATGCAATAAAGGATGGAACCCTTCAGGGGACGAGCATATCTTACGTTGTATCAGATCATCCTGATTCAGGAGCAATAGGCAGGGCTCAAAAGAACAATATTACCACAGTTATCGTAAGAAAGGGCAACATGGTGGGTCTACTGAAACCGATTTTCGAAGAAGTAGATCTTGTTGTACTTGCAGGCTTCTTGAAAATACTCCCGATGGAACTCCTTGGCATACGACCGATAATAAATATTCATCCTTCTCTGCTTCCATTCTTTGGAGGGAAAGGAATGTATGGTCTCAATGTTCATGAGGAGGTGCTGAAGAGCGGGATGAAGGTTACAGGTGCAACAGTCCATTTTGTTACTGAAGACATAGACGGCGGGCCTATAATCATGCAAAAGTGTATGCAGGTCGAAGATGACGACACTCCAGAATCACTTCAGGAGAGGATACATCATGTCGAGCACGAAATTTTAATTCAATGCATAAGAGAATTAAGAAATAAAAATTACAAAATAGTAGGGAAAAGGGTAATTTTCCCTTGAGCTTACATTATTTTTCTGCCTATTGATCTCTCGTAGAACTGAATTATTTCAGCTTTTTCAGCATCTGAGTATTTCCTCACGAATTTCTCTTTCCTGAGGTCACGTCCTGTCTGTTCTTCGTACACCTTCGGATCGACAGAGAACCTTCTCTGCGTTGCATCCCTGTAAAGTTCTGGAATCACATTGAAAGCGCAGAATGGGACAACTTTGCCATCAGGCATTGCATAATGTATGTCGCACCTCTCAACCCTGTCCACATCATAGGTGTACGGATCCATGAAGTGCATGAATCCTATGAACATGGAGTTATAGTGGAATGCCTTGAGGCCATGGTAATCTCCACCCGTAAATGCTCCGAATATCATCTCCCTCATCTTGAATCCTTCAGGCGCCTTACTCTCGTCTACGAACGTATTCAGCTTCCTTAGAAGTGTTGTAAGGGCAGACGCTTTCTTGAGAGCCTTTATTTTGGAATCATTTATCTCCACGGAAAGTTCATTCAGGTACTCAAACAGTCCCTCCACATTTATGAATTTTGTTACTGGTATTATTGATCCATCCGGCTTCTTGAATATATACGTTCCCATTCCGCATGCGAAATGGATGCTCAGTCTGTACGTAGGCTTTCCTTTAAGTGCTTCAACAAAATTCGTTACTGAGGTCGTGCTCGGAACCGTGAAAAAGTCTTCCCTTCCAATTGCTCCGTCAAGTTGTTCCTCTATCTTCTTTATTGCACCTGGGATTGTAACCCTCTGTCTCTCCCTGAGCTTGTCTGGCATTCTTCCTACCAGGGAAACAGGCTGGAAATTGACACTCCTAACAACGTCAATATTGGAGAGGCCGAATTTTATTATGTCTCCAAGTTCACCATCATTGACGCCACCGATGACCGTTGGAACAAGGACTACTCCAACTTTTACCTTTCTGTAAGTCTCTAGAGCCTTTGGAATCTCCCAGAAATTCTTCGGGTTTGATCTAGGCGTAACGCCATCAAAGCTTGTGTATATCACGTTTGCGCCGGCATCGTGGCATCTTTGGATGAAATCTACATCTCTCGATGCTCTTATGCTGTTAGTGTTCAGCTGGACGTGCTCATAGCCCTCTTCCCTAGCAATCTTGACAATTTCAGGAAGATCGTCTCTGAGAGTTGGTTCTCCACCTGTCAGCTGTACCGCATTCGCACCCACTGGCTTCTCGTTCCTCATCCTTCGGAGCATCATTCTGATCTGATCATGGTTCGGCTCATATATTGGATCATTTTCTTTTGCATAGAAGAAGCAGTACCAGCATGAAAGGTCGCATCTGTTCGTGAGTACGACATTCCCAAGTCCGGTATGGCTCTTGTGCTTTACGCACAGCCCGCAGTGAGTAGGACAGTTGATCTTCTCCGCCGCGAGGCTAATCATGGGATTTTCCAGTTTAATTCCCTTATCAAGCCATTTCTTGGCTTTCATGTACATGTCATAGTCTTCCCAGTATTTCTCCTTGGTAACCCCGTGTTCAGGGCATTCCTTGATCATTTTAACTTCTCCACCTTCCGCATACACTAGTGCGGGTATCTTCATCCTATCAAATTTATTTTCGGCAACGCACTCTGGACAGAGTGATGCAGTTACCCTCAGCGCTAACATGCCAGGTTTTATTAGGTGGCCAAATTTCTCGTAAACCTCCTCCAGGCTTTTCATTTTCGCATTTGGACTGATTTCGAACTCTGGAGATAGTACAGACTCAAAGGTTTGATCCATACCAACACATACTCACCCTATATTAAAACCGTTTTGTATTGTAACAAGCTAATAAAACGCACATTGTTGCATGATGAGCTAAAACTGAATTACGCGGGAAATTGCAAGAAATCAAGAAGTCATGAGGTCGACTATTTGTATAGGTTAATAGAAAAAAGAAGCGACTGTTTATTTTTTGTACTAAGGATTGGTCCCTTAAGGGTACAGTTTAGTCATGTTGAAATACAAGAGAAATATTTTCTGCAGTGGAAATAAGGAAAATTCAAAGAACAGGTGGCAGCACTCTGGTTGTTTCGCTTCCTAAAGCCTGGTGTGACAATTTCAGACTAAAGGTGGGATCAAAAGTGATGTTGAATTATAATGAACGGGGTGGAGTCTTAATTGAACCGTTCGACCGCTCTCAAAGTCATTCTGACGTTGTATTAGAAATAACGAGCGCGTCAGATAAGGAAAATGACATTAGAATGTTGATATCTAAGTACATTCAGGGGGTCAAAAGGATTGTGATAAAATCAGAAAATAGAACAATGATGGATGACGTGCTCAGGAAATTTATTGATTTCACTATAGGGTTCGAAATAATAGATGAAAGGGAGAATGAAGCCACAATTGAAGATCTGATATCTTTGCCTATGTTAACTTTTGATAAGGCAATAAGAAGGATGGAGACCCTTGTGAGAAGTATAGTAAGTGAATCAATAAACCCAGACAAAATCCCCTTTGATTACATCCTTAAGAAAGAGAATGAGGTTGATAAGTTCAACATATACATACAGCGCCTGTTCAATCAATGCCTAAAGGACTATTCTGTATTGCAATTAAATAAAATTTCATCTGAAGAGGCTCTTTCATATCTCCTGCTCTCTAGAATACTCGAGAGAGTTGCTGATCATGGAATAAGGATATATACCCTGGTTGACAAAGGCCAGCAGAGGGAAGTGGAAGTCATCGATTATGTGAAAGAGGCATCAGGGATTTTCAGCAGATCTATGGAATATTTCTTCAAAAAGGATACGAAGAACGCAAATGAAGAGATATCTAAAAAGGAATATTTCAAAAATCAACGGGAAAACATAAACAAATCAATAAGAAAGAAGGCAGACGTTATGGTTCTAGAAGAGGTTATGGAAGATGCTGAAAGGATAGCCCTGTACTCAACCGATATATGTGAGCTTGTGGTCGATTATTTTTAAATAACTGAAATAGGGACAGCAAAATGGTTTACAATCTTGTGAGCAGAAAAGCTCTGATCTACAGAGAGGGGATAAACTACTCAAAGTATGTCGGATGCAGAGCCAATCAATTTTCATATGGAAGGGCATCCCGGACTGTACGCCTCTAGGTACAACTACCTCACTGACATCCTCTCATCCCTGAAGGATTTGAGGTTCCTGCTTCATTGACGGTGCCTCCATCATACAGTCCAGAGGTCTTACTCCATCTCACACCCTTTTTTATGGGCTTATCAGGCGTTAATTCCCCACTGCCCGCGGGTACTAGTATAATTATATCACTCGAATTCTTAAACATTTCTCAATTCATCTCCTCCCTGAAGGTCGGAGCTTTCTTGCTAATCTCTTTGTAACCAACCTGCCATAAGACAAGGAACAACTCTCTGGGAGGAACTGGAATAAACTCAAGATCGAAAAGATTATACAGGGATGTCAGGAAAGTGTAAAGTTCCAGAAAGGTATCATATGACCTAGCAATTGAGAAAGGTGTT
>Ga0207433_10007725_pt1 | contig 17815 bp, 24 predicted proteins | sample YelNatPaOPGAMG01_FD_187559 | JGI IMG/M metagenome (GOLD analysis project Ga0207433, IMG submission 187559) | Hot spring thermophilic microbial communities from Obsidian Pool, Yellowstone National Park, USA - OP-RAMG-01 (SPAdes) (version 3) | ecosystem: Environmental > Aquatic > Thermal springs... | reverse complement strand
ATACACGGTCTGTTTGACTCAGGAGGCTGACAATGCGGGGATTTCCAAGGTACCTGAACACCAAGGAGGATGTCCGGATCTGTCTTCAGTTGTACCCAGAGGAAACGAAACAGTATCTGGCGGCTTTATACCAGAACCGGTTTGTGGTCAAAGAACTCAAGGTGCTGGTTGACAATGAGGCTGGGCTGGTGGATGACCTACACGAGGTGGTGTCGCGAGAATCACCGGATGGAACTTTGGAGAGGGTGCAGTTCCAGAAAGTGGAAGACCCAAACGCTCGCATCTTCCAGTTGAGACTGACAAAGACTGAAGTGGAAGTGCCCGTTGGCCAAGAACAGGCGCATCCTCCAGAGGGCACCAAATGACATCTTACCTGGCTGGGCGTAGCGTATGGACGTCGGCACTCTGCTGCAACGCTGTCACCTCCAACTGCGGCTGACCCCGCTGGTGTCACTTGACGACCTCCGTCTGTTGCTCAAACAGGCAGTCCGTCAGGTGTCAGTTGACTGCAAGTTCCTTGAGGACTGGTTTATCATCCTGTGCAAGAAAGGTGCTTCTCGTTACTTTTTGCCGCAGAACCACCTGATGACGACGGCGGTGTTTTATGACAAGCGCTGTTTGCTGCCGGTGCTGGGCCATGAGGTGCCGTTGCTGTCGGCTGATTCGCCTCTCTACTACACGGAGGACGACTGGCGGGACGAAGCAAGTGGCGCGAGGCCTTCTGAGTTTGTCATTCACATGGCGCTGAATGACCTATGGCCCTTGCAGCTGATGCGCAGCCAGTCGGGTTTTGGTCGCAAGGTCATCACCATTTTGTCAGCGCCGGCAAATGATGGCGAAATCCCGCCGAGCGCGCCGGTTTTGGGAATGATTGAGTGGCTGTGGACTTCAGGTCCGGTGGCTCATTGGCCTTACCAAACCGGGGCCTTTTACCAAATGCCCACCACAAATGGCAACCTCACGGTCTTTTGCCGTGTGGCTGATGAAGAACCTGTGGCAGACTCCGTCACCTACAACGACATGTTGTCCGTGTTATATCTCAGCAAGACACTCGGCCTGGCGTTGTCCTCAGAGGATGATGAAAGCGACCAGGTGCGCAGTCTCATTTACGGGGAAATTGCCCGGGCGGGTGCAGAAATTCTGCGGAGCTTTTGGGAAAAACCACATTGAGGAGTCGAGACAATGGCTACAGTCTCTTATGTCGATTATCCTGAGCCGATTGCCGGAGGTGGCGTCCGGCGGGTTGTGTGGACAAACCTCCATAACGGTGATAACGGCCAATGGTATGTGTTGACCGGTGCAAAATACCCTGACAAGTCCGTTCACGTGTATGGCACGTTTGGAACCGGTGGCACGTTGGTCATCGAAGGCTCGAATCAGGTTGACACGTTTGACAACTACTCTACCTTGACGGACTCCTTCGGAAACAGCCTCACTTTTGCTGCGGCGGGGTTGAGACAGATCAACCAAAACACTTTTGCCATTCGTCCCCGGGTGACCAGTGGCGACGCCAACACCAGTCTCACGGTTGTCATCTGTATGAGGAGAGAGCTCGGTCAATAGGTGATGTATGGCAACTATAGTGGCTTTGTGCGAAATTGAAAACGGTCATCCAAAGTGGATGTCTGAGTTGACGCCGGAGGAACAAGGTCCGGTGAGTCTGGCGCTCATCAACCACAATGACGACACGACGGTTGGCCTTTATGCGATTACCGGACCTCCGGCGGTTCTGGACAAAATTGCCAAGATGGAATCGGTTACCAGGATTTTGGAAAAGGGCAAAGAAGACACTGTGTTGGACGACACCGTCTCTGACAGGTTGTCAACAAAGTTGGCCAAACCACTCTCTCGCCGTCCAGCGGGTGAAGCTGCCGCTTTCATCTGCCAAAACCTGCACACAAGGGTGAGGGTGGACTACAACAGCTGGGCACTTCGGGACTATGACGATTACTCTAGGGAACTGGCGGACGTAGGCAAAGTTGACGAACAGGTTGAGAAACCGTGAAGCAGAAAGTTGTCTTGCAAAACTGGAACCAAGGTCTTTGGACTGACGGCCCTGCCTGCAAAGCCGGGCCGTTTCAGATGACGTACTGTGTCAACGTGACGGCGACTGAAACCGGCTCGTTGCGCACTCGTCCTGGTTGCGCCCGCTTTCTGTCGCTGGCCGACACCATCGACGGCACCTATGTGGGCGATGCTCACTTTTTCAAGACGAGTGACAACAAAATCTACCGGAACACAACGTCATTGGATTTCTACCAATATGGCTCGTTGCTGCGGGTGGCCGACTGTTCGACGCTCGGCGTTGCCGGTGATATTTTGTTCTTCCCGTATGCCATGAAAAAATACCGCACGGGCGTGGACAAGTGGGGGATCCAGGAAGTGCCTGAGGCGCCATCGGCGTCCGTCGGCGATTCCGGCAACCTGAGCGGCACCTACTCGTATCGGGTCACCTATTACAACAGCAACACCCGCACCGAAAGTCCGCCGTCAGGGGCGTCAAACACCGTTACGGTCACCAATCAGAGCGTCAACCTCACCTTGCCCACTGTGTGCACCGACCCGCAGGTGGACAAACTGCGAATCTATCGCAACATCAACGGAATTCCGTCGTCGTTTTATTACCTGACCTCGGTTACCTTGGGAACCTCAACTTACACCGACAACACTTTGGACACCGGCCTGGGCGACCCACTTGACCTCAACATGTTCAGCTACCCGGGCATTGTCGGCGTCTGTGGTCGTTACAAAAACCGGCTCTTGTATTCCACCACCACCGAACCCAGATACATTTATTACTCCTACAGCAAATACCCGGAAAAGTATAACCCGCTGATGACCGAACAGGTGCTCGCCACCGGAGATATCTGTGTGGCCATACACTCGAGCGGCGACTACGGTTATGTGTTCGGCAAACAAGCAGTTTACATTATCCAGATAACTGCAAATGACATTTTGCAGTTCATTCGGACGGACATCGGCCGGGGTTGTGTGGGCCAGACCGTCGCCACTGGTTCACTCGGAGTTTACTTTGTGTCAAACGATGGCATCTATTTGATTGACGGCCTGTCGGCTATCAAGGTCTCACAACCGATTGATGCCCTGTTTCGTGGAATAGACCGTGGCGGCTTGTCAACCATCAAGAATTGGGACACCATCAAGGGGGTGTGTGTTGCTGGCAAGTATTACATGACCTACGAGGGCAACGACAATCAGTGGCACACCCTGGTGCTTGACGAGCAGTCACTTGTTCAAAGAATGGGTGCGAGGTTTGAGCACTACACGGGCTGGCGCTATGTGACAAAACCGCTCAGCGGGACCTTCCCGGTAGTGGGCCTGCCAAACAGCGTCGGCCTCCAAGGTTGGGATTACATCTATGATGACGACCAGACAATTTTTAGTGCGTGTGGGTTGAACCTGACACTCGCTCCTACCATGTTGACCGACGTCCGCCAGATTCGCTTGTCAGTCGAGTGTCAGGGCACACTCGCACTTGAGCTGTGGGACGCTGACCAGTTAAAGTTCTCAACCACCTTGACCAATGTCCGCTTCTCTGATGGCTACCAAAAAGTAAACACGCCGATTGGCGTCTATTTCCTGCAACCGGAGTTGCGGGTGTCTTCGAATTCGCCCTTTGAGTTGCGTTTCGTCGAAGCTGATCTGTATGGCGTGAGGTACGAGGCCCGTGAAGCTTGGGAGTCGGCAGCTTTCAGCTTTGGGAAAAGAGCTGAGAGTTCGTCTTGACACTGAGAACGTGGAGGCGACCATCTTGACGAGGTCGTTTCCCACCCGTCAGGCGAACAAAGAGTACAAGAACAATGCGGTCAAGCCCCTGCATTTGGGGCTTACCGTAACGGCGAATGCGGCAGGTGAAGTCAAACTGTACGTCAATGGAACGTACGTGGTGGCCCGTGGTTACATTCCACAGGCCAATGCCCCGTGTTTTTTGACAGCGATCATCAACCCGGGTGAATCATATTGGTTCACCTCAGATGCAAGTGGCTTTCGGGTGCTCCACTGTGTTGAGGTCGTATGAAGCTCCGTGAGGTGAAATCATCAGACGCCGGTGTGGTTGCCTACTTGATACTCAAGTGGGACAGTGAGCTGCCGCCGTGGTTGAAACAGGTCCACGGCCGGGCGGATTACGCCGAACGTGCCGCCCGACTGGTGGTTGACAATCCCGACAAATTCATTTCCCGTCTGGCACACACAGACGATGACCAGGTGATCGGCGGCTATTGCATCAACCGGGCAGTCGGAGTTTTCAACCCGGAGCCATACGGCCAACTGCTCATGTGGTATGTTCTTCCGTCATTTCGTGGAAACAAGCTGTATGGCCTGCGCCTCCTGATGGATGCACTGCGCATGGCCAAAGAGGAAAAACTCGCTCGCCTTGAGGTCTTTCCGTGGGCCGACCAGGAGAACGTCGAGCGAGTGCTGAACCGACTTGGCCTCATTGAGGCCGTACATGTATGGGTGGCGTGATGGGCAAGGACGTTGATGTTGGCGAATTGGCCAGTGTAGGCCGCCAGTGGTTGCAGTTCAGCAAGGACGTCTATGGCTACGGCAAAAAGCAGTATGAGACGTTTGCCGTACCGCAACTGCAGGAGATGAAAAATATTGTGAGTGGCAACTACTCATCGCCGCTAGCTTCCAAGATGATGGCTGCGCCGGCACAGGCAGCGGCACAAGCGAGTGAGCAGGCCAAGCAGCAGGTGCTTGAAGGCGGCTTGGGTCCGGTGCAGACACAGCGGCTGTTGTCAACCATTGACACGGAGCGAATGAAGGAGTTGTCAACACAGGCCATGTCGATGATCGGCAATATGCTGCAGTCATTGTTGACCGGCGGCCAATTTGCTTACCAAACAGGAATACAAGGCGCCATTGGCTTCGGTCAAATAGGCAGCAACATGTTGCAGACGGCCTACTCGCTGCAGACACAGGCACAGATGGAGCAAAACAAGCTGTTGGCTGACAGCATTGGCAGTATTGTCTCGCTGGGAACGTTCATCACTGGACCTAAGGGTCTTGGTTTGTGGGGTGCGGCAAAATGAACTTCCTGATTCCTCTCGGCGCTGCGGCAGGTGGTGCGCTTCAGGGGCTTGCTTTGACACGTGAATTGCAGGAACAGGAGCGTCTTCGGAAACAGCAGGAGTTCGAAAAGGCCCTGAGTGCATTTACCAATGTTATAACATCATCAAATGTGACTCCTGAGACACTTAATTACACAATCAATTTGCTGGGTCCTGTGTTCAAAGAGCGACTAGCCCAATTGCCTCCGCCGCCACAAATAAAGCCAAAAGAGATGCGTGAATTTGAAGCTCAGCTTGAGAAGCTTAAAATTTTGGAACAAAAACGCCGTACAGGAGAAATAACCGACGAGCAGTTTTACACTGCCCTTTACGGTAAGCCAGACAAGCCGGAAGAGTTAGTGAAATTTACAATTCCGTTTGGAGATAAGGAACATACGTTCATGATACCTGCTTCCACAGCAGCCAAGCTGCTTACAGATATTTATAAGCAGGAACAACTGCTTGCCGCTGCTGGAGTTGGTGGTGGCGGTCGCCGGTATAAGGCACCCCCAAGTTTTGGGACCGAGATGTTGAGAGATATCCAAGCGAAGCTTCAGGCGGGAGACCTCGCGAGCGCCCAAGCTATGCTTAACACATACAACGCGATGGCCTCAATGATTGGAGCGGTTCAGTTTGATATTGTAAAGCAGAAAGTCGGAGACAAGGAGCGATACGACCTATGGGCAAAAGGTGCTGCGCCATCACCAACTAAAAAAGAGACTAAAAAGATAAGACCGGACGAACAGGCGAAGAGGCAAGGACTTAATCTGGAAATGGTGGGCAGACCACCACTAAAATAACTAACAACATGGAGTACCAACGTGGCTACCAAAAAACTGGCTGACGCACAGGAAGGCGACCTGGCGAGGGATACACGCACTGGTATTGTTTATCAGTTGAAAAACGGTGAGTGGGTGCCTTTGTATCGTGAGGGACAAAGCATTCCGAATTATCTGATCGACAGAGCTGCCGCCGGTTTTATCGATTTGCCGTTTGTGCCCTCTCAGATCAGGGAGTACGTTGCTAAGCGGGCGGAACAGTTTGCTCCGCCTCCAGGCACATTGGCACACACCGCGGGCGACGTGGCAGAAGTTATAGGCGGTATGGTTCTGCCGGGAGGCGCATGGAGCTTGTCGGCAAAAGGGCTTACAAAACTGCCGTGGCTCAGAAGAGCCGCAGAGCTGCCATGGTTGAAGGGGTTGCCGGCTCGGGTGGCCGCTGGCGCTGGTGCAGGACTTATCTCCGACGTTGCGACTCGTGGCCACAAGATGTCGCCGGAGGAAATCGGCTATGGTGCATTGTTGGGAGGGCTTCTGGGGGGTCTTTTCCGTGGTACATTCGACAAAAAGAAACCGCCTCCAGTGGCTTTCACAAGTGAGGGAATTCCCACTTCCGTGGAGGGAGCTGGTGCTGGTGATGTCCAGAACATAGAAAAGACAGTTGCCAAAGCTGTAGAGGGCTTGGAAGGAAGTACGTCCGGAGTTGCACCTGAGGTTGCAGCAGTACCTCCGCCACCTTCCGCGCCACCTCCGCCTTCCACACCACCTACACCTTCCGTGCCGCCGCCACCGCCTTTTTCGGCGTCCCAACCGTGGCCGCCAAGACCACGCTATGGCCCGGCTTTTGGAAACATCGGTCAGTCATCGGGGACGTTTCCATACATCACAAGAGACGATGCTGCCAAACTCATAGAGCAGATTCGCCGCAGCACCGGTGCCACAATACCACCGTTGCGCACACAACCACCGTTCACACCACCACCTCCACCGTTTCAGTTGTCAGAAGTTCCTCACATCCGTTGGGGTGAAGGAAGAGGCCCTCTTACCGTCAAGGAAGCACGCAAGGCGGCAAGCGACATCAGGAAGCAGCTGAAGGGAAAACGTGCCGTGGTCATGGGTGGTGTACCGCTTTTGCTTGACGAAGATGACATTATTCACTTCTATGCCACTCAGATAGCCAATCCGGAATAATGTTCTCAATTGCCGCAGGATACTTCGCCAAAGCAATTCCCGCCGCAGGTGGCCGCATAGTCCCCATTTTGAGACACGCCGAGAAGTACTTTGCCAAACAACCAGAAGTCCTGAAGATAGTTCGCAACCAGGTGTTGCCGGAGGCCATCAAGTATGTGGCGTCTGCAGAGAAGGTGCACCCGCTGACGGCCATGTTCAAAGTGATGGGGCAGGCGATGGTTGACGAAGGCGCCATGATGCACGGCATCCGTGGCGTCGCCGAGATGGCCGCAAGAGGCGAAGTGCCAAAAGTCGTCAAACCCATTTTGCCCGCGGACATCAGGTCAATCAAACTGCAACGTATCATTCATGTGTCCAACCGCCTGGCAACTGAGTATGAATCCCGGGGGCAACCAAACGTCGCCGAAAGGTTGCGGAGCCTTGCGCAGAGCCTCTCAAAGGAAATTGAGGGCGAACGCTACATCGAGGATCTCCCGTGGTACATCCGCATACTGCCAGTGTCGCCGTTGACCAAATTTGACTACGCCCTTGGCATGAGCCGCAACCTAGTGATGGACGCTGCGGCGGCGTTCACTTCATATGGGGCGACCTTCAAAGACCTCGGCGCTTGGTGGCGGGCAGTCGCCCATGGCATCGAGGACGTCAGCAAAAACCGATTGTTCAATCGACAAATGGGCGAGCTGTATGTTCGCTTGCAGCCCAAGCTTTTCGGCCTCACCCGAGTGCTCGAGTCAATCAACCGGATTGACCAGCAACTGGAGCGGCTGGCTTCAGGCATCAGACTCCCGGAGCAGAGCAAGCGGCTGATGAAACTCAAGGCCGAAAGGGAGGCCCTCCTTGAACAGTACAAAAAACTGTTTACCGACGTGACCACCCAACGATACATGGCCTTCAAGCCATGGTTCGAAAATTACGCCGACGTCCGCATCGCGCTGTATCGTGAGCCACAAACTCGGCATTGGGTCGAACACCTGATGTCGCCGGAAGAGAAGCGAATTGCTGAGCTTCACCGGCAACTGATGTTGAACGTACGTGAACACGCAGAGTCCCTCGGCATGAACGTAATGGACGCCGATAAGGACTACATCACGCACCAGTTCAAGATGCTGGCCGATTGGGGTGCGGGGGGTCTGACCAAACGTGAGCGGATGGGTTTGGCGGACAAATTGGCACCGCCGTACACCAAGTTTGCCGCCCGGGCGCTTGGCAGCCAGTTGATGTATCCCACCGTCCACGGAGCAACAGAGGGCTATTTGCGAAGCGCCAGTCGGATGATGGCCCTGCGGGCCTGGGAGAACAAGTGGCGGCCGCTCTTTTTGAAAACCGGCGGGGGCAAGATGACACCCGCTCTCTCTGAGTGGCCCAACCTCCAAAAGCTCGCCCAACACTACTACGACAAGCTGCGTGACTACGCCTCCGATGACCGCATCTTCGACAAGTTGGCCCGTGGTTTCACGCAGTGGATGTACCTGAGCAAGACCGGCCTGTCGCCCTCAGTTGCCAGAAAACACGCCCAGAAGTTTTTGACCTTGATGACCACCAACCCCATCGACGTGGTTCGGGTGCTGCCGTACGTGATGCGTGGCGGCTTTGAACTGCTGACCCAACGTGTCGGTGTGGAGCCGCAATTTGCTGCCCGCCTCATGCGCAACATGACGGCAACCCGTCAATTTTTCGAGACTTTCAGCGGCTTGTCATCACGTGAGCGGGAGTGGCTGACCAACAGCATCAACGTCCTTTCGGCCTTTCCTACGAACTTTGTCGAAATGTTCGAACGCGGCACCGCGGTGTTGGCCGCCCTGTCCCGAGCGCAGCGAAAAGGCCTGTCGTATGACCAAGCGCTGCGGGGAATGTGGGAACTTCTGCTGAACCACTCGTTTATCGGCGCAGTTGACCGGCCTCTGTGGTTACACAAAAACTGGCAGCAAATGTTGGGTGTGTTCAGTTACACGCCGTATAGGATTTTTGACACTACCGTAAAGCGCTTTCTGTTGAGCCTCCCGGCCAAACATGTTCGGGAGATGCAAGGCCAGTTGCTACAATATGCCTGGCGGTTTCCCAAGGACGTGTTTGGCAACAGTTACGTCTGGTCAACGATTGCGGTAGTCACCGGAATCGGCTTGTTGGAGACGATGGCAAGGCATTTCCTTGACGCCAGCATTTGGCGTGAAGCCCTGTTGGTGGCTCCGTTTACCCGTGAGGAACCGACCGGCCAAGGCATACTGGGACTTGGCGTCAGCCTCAACTTCTGGCCCATAGACCTGCTTCAAAAGGTCGAGGAACGCGGAAACTCCGTCCGGGCGTGGAAGTCGGCACTTCGCCAGATGTTGCTTGAATTTCCACAATTCCGCCGCATCCGCAAGGCACTGCAAGGTGAAATTTATCCACGGTATGCCGGAAGCCCGGTACGTCAAATCCTGGCACTACCGGCGCACTCTGTGGTTGAGGAGATGGCGGAACGTGCCCAGCGACGTCGCAAGCGGCTGGAGGAAAAGCGTCTCAAGCGGGCAGAAGAGATGGAACTCTGGTGATGGCTGTAAAACAGACCGATATACTGTTCGAGTTGGCCAAGAACGGTCAGCACAGGAAAAACCTAAAAGACGAGTTGTTGCAGGCGCTCGACCAACAAGAGGTTGAACCACAACCGGTGCAGGTGGTGTTGTCACCTGCAGCCGCTCGACACATCATAACTGATGCCATCACCTCATTCGTGAAAGCGGGTTACCCACGTAAATTTGCCAAGCGGTTATCTTACCTGATAAGTGATGTAAACAAACTCACCAAGGTGCCGATTGGCGAGCACCCGCAATTCAGGAACGTTGAATATACGGCCAAACTTAAACTGCCAGGAGCGTTTGGAACATTCTCCCAAAAAGGAGACAGGCACATCATTACATTAGCAACTCCACCAAAGGAGGACCGGTTACTGTTAACTCTTCCACACGAGTTGACTCACTCCTACCAGGCCTCCTTTCCGGAATCAGTCAAAGTTCTTGAGGAAGCATACACCAAACTGCCGCCAGAAACGAGACTAGATATGTTCATAGATGCACTTTCCTCAATTACGAAATCAATGCCAAGAGCTGCCCAAAAAAGTCTGAGTGAGAATGTCAAACAAGCATTACCATTTGCCGTGTGGAGTTTCAATAGGCCAGAGATGTTTGCCAACATGGTGGCGCAAGAGGTCTATAGACGTCTTTTTGGGGGCCGTGTGCCGACCAATGCGGCGATACGTGAAAGTCTCAAAGCCATGCAAATCTTACAACAGGTCGATCCACGAGTCGGAAAGGAACTCGATAGGGCCATAGAACTCATAAGCACAAGGTAACTCTCATGAAGGTTCAAGTGACTGCCAATCGTCTCAATATTCGCAAGGGACCGGGAACACAATACGACGTCGTTGGCACCTTGGCGAACGGTGACGTCGTCAACACAGTTGACACAACCGGATGGCTCCCGATCCTGTTGTCTGACAACTCCATCGGTTGGATCAGCAAAGAGTTCACCACAAACCCACAGACAGACATCATCAAAGAAATCTGCGATGAGTGCGACCGCCAGGGCCTGCCGCTGACAACGCAAAAGGCCTATGTGCTGGCGACAGTCGCGTGGGAAACTGACGGCACATTCAAACCGATCCGTGAGGCTCCCTCAAAAAGTGAGGAATGGCGACGACAGAACTTGCGCTATTGGCCCTACTATGGACGTGGTTATGTCCAATTAACTTGGAAGTCCAACTACGAGACGTATGGCAAAATACTCGGTATCGATTTGGTTAACAATCCCGACTTGGCCCTTGACCACAAAGTGGCATTGTTCATCCTGGTTCACGGCTTCAAGAACGGTACATTTACCGGGCGCCGCCTGGAGGAGTTTGTCAACCCGAACAAAACCGACTTCGTGAACGCCCGGAGGGTTATCAACGCTCTGGACAGGGCGGAGACAATTGCGGGACTGGCGCGAAAGTGGCTTGCGAGGCTGACAAGTGGAAGAGAGCAAGAAAACTGATGCCTACTGCCCGGTGCACAACTGGATCACACAGGAAATTGAGCGAATAAATGACACACTGTGGGGTTTCCAATGTGAGCGCCACGACATTCGTCTTGACAAATTGGAGGCGGAGTTGTCTGAACAAAGGAGGCTGGTGGACGAAGTGAGAAGGACTGTGTGGGTATGGAAGGGAAGTCTGATGTTAGCGGCCTTTATCGGCTCGATCGCAGGAGCGACGTTGATCAACTTGCTTTTCAACGTCGCCAAGAGGTGAAAAATGTTCATCAAAAGCTGGAAAACCACCCTCCTTGGTGTTTGTGCGTTCGTAGTCGGCGGTCTCACATACACTGGCGTCATCACAAACGAACAGGGACAAACCTTGTTGTCCCTGTTGGTGACGTTGATTGGGCTTTTTTCCAAAGACGGAAATGTGACAGGGGCTTCTTAGCCGGACAGATAGCGTTTTAACACGGAAGCGATGGCGTCCGGGCACGAGTGTATCTGTTCGCCGTCCACCACCGTGGGATTGGGACACCGAATGCCACCCAATGCCCTGATGATCTGTTCCTTTTTGACGCCGCTGTTGAGCGAAAAAGTTATCAGCCGACCGATGGCGTCACACCAGGACATCGGACAGCCACCCGCCTTTCCCAGGCGAAAGAACACCTCCTTGTAGGTTTTGTCCTCGCTCTCGTTTATGGTGATGTACAGTTTGCCGCACCCGCACCCGGTGCTGATGGTGTAACCGCTTAGTTTTTCCGGCCGCTCGACCATCGCCTGTCCTCCCGGTCGTCAAATGACTTGTCACACCAAATGTGACTGACGGTTTGATGAGTCCAATCGATCAGCTCGCGAAACTGTGACACAGTCAAAGCACAACGGGCTTCCGGTGTCGTCGTCTTTGAGCCGTCGGGTCTCACATAGAAAATGTACTTAGTGTTGCCATAGAATATGCTGGGAATTGCCGCCTTGCACACTTCGGGGTCAGGTGTGTGGCAACACCAGCCCACGCAGCCTTCGAGATAGACGTCGTCCAGGACATCAGTCAACAGCTCAACAAATTGCAAGTTAACCCGTGAAGGCGGAGTCGGAAACAACTCCATGCGGTGAACAAGACAGATGCCATGTTTGTAGTCCACAACCTGTTCAACCAGTTGGTAGATGTCATCCTCGTTCATCTTGCTGGTATAGATGATAAGCGGCCACTCGGTGGTCATGCACTCATTGAGGAGGTTGGGTTCCGGATGCTCTACCACAAGAGCAAGTGGCCGCTCGGGAAGACGCTCAACATCGCTCGGCTGGGTCAACGACACCACATAACGTTCGGGCCACTTTCGCCGCCAATTGACCGGCAACTTCACGACCGCGTCGGTATCGCTTATCCCGTCTATCGCCTTCGTTTCCCCTACTGGGTCAGCTATGAACCAAGTTTCATTCAGGAATTTCGAACTCATGTTGTTCCTCCCCGTGTTTGATGGTGAGGTAGGCTTCGTAACCAAGTGCGAGTGTGGGCCACTCTATGCCTTGGTCTTTGATGGCCCTTAGCCAATGGGAAATCATTTTCCGATATATGTTATCATTCACATCTGGTGAGTCCCAGGTGACCTGTTCGACCTTGCCGCTGTTGTACATAATCCGTATGCCTCTCTCATAAGAGATTGAGTGATTACCATAGTTGATGGTTGACAACACACCCGATTTGTGGCAGCACAGAGCCACAATGACATCCCCGCCATCGACTCGTCGTCTGAAGACCTTCGAGTCCTGCAGAGATCCAAACAGGTACAGGGCGGTCACCATCTCTCGCAGACCATGCAGGTCACTGCAATCCTGTAAATCCCTGCGACGGCAGTCAAACCACAGATGTGCGTAGGTCGCTCCATATGTGACGTTTCGTAGGCGATGGACAGCCGATGTAAACAACCAATAGGCTGCTAGCATGTGTGGGTATTTTTCCTTCACAGATGGGCACCAAGTGACCGGACTCTCACACAGCACCGGACACACCTTCGCATAGGTCATAAGGTGGTGCTTTCGCATCTCAATCGGCGAAGCAATGACGACGGCGTCGCATGGAGTATATTGGTCAGTAGGCTTGAGTATGTTGACCGAGTGGCCGAAGCGCGCCAAAATGGAAGCGTACTTCAGGGCGTTTGCCGTCCCGCTGATGACATTAATTTTCATTGACCCACCTCTTCTCCACAAGTTCCGCAAGTATGGCGCCCCGATGTTTGCACGTCCTCTTGTAGCGCCTTAGGCTTCCATTTGGCGTGTGTATGGGCGCCAAACACAGAGCACAGCGGTATTTGAATTCCACCGTCTGCATGGTGTCTCCTTTGTCACTTGCGAAGCATTTCCATCAAAAGCCTTTGGTTGTCCGTGTGCCGCCAGTCCCGCATCATCTTCAGATAGTGGTACTCGAAGGTCGTCAACTTACCATCCGTGTAGGCCTGCTCCAGCGGGTCAACACGGTGGACACAGCCAAGCGCAAGTGACAACAACAGTGCTGCAATCAGAGTTTTCATCCGTCCATCCTCCTTTCGGATTTTACTCCAAAAACGTACAGTTGAGTGAGCCACCTGACCACCTCGATGAGTGATCTTTCCAGATCACGTGTGATAAAGTCGTGCGGGGTCAATTCATAAAGTTGACACAAGTCATCGACCAGTCTCTTTATCTTGTCTTCGGTCATGGCACAATCACCCCCTTATCGCCCAACCGTCGTCTGGGCCTTGACGTTCCAACACTTCAGACGGGCAAATTGGGAAAAGTTCGACGTCGCCAAATCTGTGCGGGTTTTTGCAATCAGTCTGACTCGGCGGTCTCTTGGATTACCGAGGAAGTTTTTGGCCCAGAAGTGAGTGAACGCACCCTCCGGGCCGTCCTGGAACCACGAGTCGGCGGCCTCTTGAGCTTCGCTTGCCGCCAGCCAAAACACCAGGTTGCGTCCGGGGCCGGAGGCCATCTTTGAGTCAGACAGCTGGGGCAGTGACAGTTCCCTGTGTGCAGGCATCGGCATAAAACGGGGCTTTGACATGCGAAGCGCACGGGTCATGCCGCCGGAGAAACAGCTGTCAAGCCACACCTCCACCACACAGTTGGCCCTGTCCAGCAGTGAGCGCAGCTCTCGGTCGGTGATGATGGTGTTCATGTCCCACTCGTCAACCTTCTGGGCGAGGTCATGACAGGCGAGCGCCTCACCGAGGCCGTCAGGTTCGTCCACTCGGAGATACTGGGTGCCATGTCCAGAGAAACTGAAGCCGAGCCAATCCAGGTTGTCGTTCACCAGTTTCTCCAACTCCGTCACTATGGCCTTTTTGGTGGCGTTCTCGTCAACCAACACCTTCACCGACATAACGTCCAGGTAGCGCATCACCTTGAGCATCGTCTTGACATCCGGGACACAGCCCCGCAGGTCGGCATCAGGAAAGTTCCGATAGCGGTTGATCCCCACACATAGCGCTTTTCGTCTTATCATAAGATGGACCTCCAGCCGGGTTTGTTCAGTGGCCCTCACACAGCTTCCTCAGGGCCGGATACGTTTGTGGTTTAACCAAACTCCTGGTCTTGATGGCCTCAATCTTGTCTATGAGGTCAATAATCGGTTTCAAGTCAGAAATCAGAAAACAGCCGCCTTTCACGATGGTGGTCAACACGGTGCTGGCCTTGATCAAGGTCGCCTCAGGCACAAATACGCCAACCAGACTCTGAACGGCGTCCAGAGCCTGCAACATGGCGGCGGCCTCGGCCTTCTGTTCGTCCGTGGGGTTGCACACAACATCTGCCACCTTTTGCAACCCCGCACAACCAGACAACAGAGCCAAACACAACAATCCCAACAAGACTCTCTTAACCATTTTCGCTTTCCTCCTCTTCCTCTTTGTTGACTCCGCCAACTTGTTGGCGAACATAATCCCTCCACTCCCTCTCAAGAGCCGCAGCCTCCCGGACCCGTGGCGGGGCGTACTCCTTCACGTAGTAGATGGTGGCAAGTTTGGCGCCCGGGCGGCTCTGCTGCGTTACACTTATGATGAGGTCGCTGGCCTCCAGCATTTCGACAATTTCGTTGAACTCCTGGACTGACAGTGCCAGTCGCTTTCCGTAGAGTTTCCTCATCAAATCGGTCCGTGTGGCCATGCCACCCATTTTCCGCATGATGTCCAACACAGCATCACCCAACGCGACCGCCTTGCTTGGCGACACAGACTGCAGACACGGGATGATATGGTCCTCAGCCTCTTCCAGCATCGCAATAGCAAAGAGCATGTCATCGGCGTCAATGGTCAGGTCGTCCCGCTGGGTGAGCGACCTGAGTGCTGCGACCTTGAGGACATGGATATGAAGACGGTCACAAAATGGCTGGACACGGGCGTCCTTCTCGAGGATGGTGCGGTCATTTTCCTCCCGGAATTTGTCCCATATGCGGCCGGCAGCCTCCGTAACTGTCATTTCGCCGGTCAGTTTCTGCATGGCCAAGAGTCGGTTGACCACCACGGCACGGGCCGATTGGCCTGTTTGCTGCAGCGTAGGTGAATACGGCAGCCGCTGGTGAGGCACATCGCCATACAGCATGACGATGCGACCGGCAAAGCCCCCGCCGATCTCATCACGGGACATCCCCACCGTCAGCCACTGTGGTGTCGAACAGGCCAAGAGGGAGACCCACACGTCAGTCGCCGACAACACACCGCCGCTTTTCAAGCGGTATTCCAGTTTCCTGGGGCAGTCGTAGGCCCGGGTCAAAATCTCCATGATGCCTTCGGAGATTGTCATTTCGTTAAGTGCTGTGCGCAGCTCAGGTGCGTAGATGGAAACACAGCTGGCGCCCAAGCGGGCTGAGGCCTCCGACAGGTACGAACTCAAATAGGCCCGTGTCACTCGGTCCTGCATCACCACAACATCAAGCTGGTCCAGCAGTTTGACACCGTGGTCGGCGACCGTCGATTTTTGCACCCGCCCGCTCGGCCCGACCAGCATAATGTATAAATTGCAATAAATGGGTTCACCATGCAGCGGAACCCATACCCGCCTTTGAACTGCATTCGACGCCAACCACAAACCGACCCATTTATGAAAGATGAGCGGCGACTCACACACCACGGACGACCACTCGACATATTTTTCGAGCCAATCCATTCGTCAAACCCAGTGCTCATACAAGACCTTTGTTTCAAGCGGAATGATGAGAATGTCAGACTCCACCACGATGGGGATCTCAAGGCATTGCCTCATGATTTGTTCAACCTGTTGTTCACGGCCGATTGGACACTCGACCACGACCTCGTCGTGAACCTGCAAGACGGGCCATGAGTCGAGGGGAAAGAGCCTGAGCCACAAGCGCAACAGGCCCAAGTTGAGGTAGTCGGCCACAGTGGACTGTGGAATGAAGGCATACGCCGAGCGAAACAACTCATCGCCCCAGCGGCCAAGAAATTGCCGCTTGCGGCCCAACGGTGTTACGAGTGTGCGGTTTTTGGCCAAGCGCGAGCGAATGCGCTCCTGCCATCGGCGCACCTCGGGAAAGGCCTCGTGGTATTTTTCCAGCAGCTTCCGGGCCTCCGATTGCGGACAATGGAGTAAGGCGGCCACCTGTCCCGGACCACTTCCGTAGTTGGCCGCATGGACACAAGTCTTAGCGACATTGCGCTCATGGCTGCCCTTCGGGTAGTCCTGCGCCTGGCCGCCAAACAACATGGAGGCCGCCAGCGAATGCACATCATCACCGCGCTGGAACGCTTTTTTCATGATGCCGTCAGTCAGCCAAGCGACCACCCGATTTTCAGCCTGTGACAAGTCGCCCTTGACAAAGCACATTCCCGGTCTCGGGACAATGAGTTTCCGGGCCTGTGGCGGGATGTTCTGCAGGTTGCTGCCGAAGCCAGTGAACGGCGTTCGGGAGGACAACCGTCCGGTGACGGTGCCGGAGATGACGTATTCGCTGTGGATGCAGCCGGTGGGACTCAAGGGAATCTCTACGAAGGTGGAGAGCAGTTTTTGCAATTGGCGGTATTGAAGAACAAGCTGAGCCACTTGACTGCCCTCGGCGGCCAACTTGCCCAGGGCCTCCTTGTCCACCGTCACCGTCCCCCGCTTACGATGAACCCGCTGCGTGTGTCTTTGTTCTTCGTAGAAATACTCTTTCAGTTGCTTCGGGCTGTTGGGGTTCAGTGCCCGACCGCTGGTGGAGTTGATGGCGATTTGCAGACGGCACATCTCCGCCGCAAGTGACTGACGCAATTGCTCCCGCTGGTCAGAGTCAACACGCACACCACGGTGTTGCATCTCAAAGAGACACATGAACAGAGGCATGGTGTAGCCCTCAAAAAACTCACTCATGTGGGACTCTTTGAGTTCACGCGACAACTTCCCGTAGGTGCGAAAGGTGGCGATGCAGTCCCGGCCGTTGTAAATCCAGGTGTCGTGATCGTCCGACTCCCACGGCTTTATCGCATAGTAGTTCATGTCAGCGTAGATGGAGGCCAGGAAGTCGAGGTCGTGCGGCAGCTCAGGAACCAGCAGATGGTGCGCCAACATCGTGTCGAAAAGCGGCGGGTGGGGGAAGCCCACATGCGGCACCAAAAAAGAGAGGTCAAACGACATGTTTTGGCCGATTTTCGTTACCTGCTTGTTTTCAAACAGGAGCCGCACAAGACGCCACACGTGCTCACAGTCGGCGGCGGTCAAGCGGCAAACCGGAATGACAAGTGCACTGTCGGCTTCGCAGCTGAGTCCCAAACACCGAACGCCAACGACCGTCGTCTCGATGTCAAACGCCACCGCACG
>Ga0207433_10007724_pt1 | contig 17815 bp, 8 predicted proteins | sample YelNatPaOPGAMG01_FD_187559 | JGI IMG/M metagenome (GOLD analysis project Ga0207433, IMG submission 187559) | Hot spring thermophilic microbial communities from Obsidian Pool, Yellowstone National Park, USA - OP-RAMG-01 (SPAdes) (version 3) | ecosystem: Environmental > Aquatic > Thermal springs >... | reverse complement strand
CTAAAAACTTAAAAATGTTCAGTATTTTAGTTTTTAATATGTGTCTTTTATTTTTGGTTTTTAATTTTTTATTTTTTAATCTGCGCCGAGTCTTGCGAAAAAAATCTGTTGCCATCCGTGGTTTCCGTTTGCCAAAATTGACGATTTGGTTAATTTTTCTTACTTTCGCTTGGGCACAAACACCCGAGCGCATCTTTTTGCGCAAATCCATCTCCTATTATGATGGTATTCTTTTACCGCAAAATATTACATTACCTTCATCAGCGATTGATTTAATTAAAGCCAAACTGAAACAGGCACTCTTCTTAGCGCGGTTTGACTATAATCACCTACCACAATCTTTGCAAAATAAAGCAAACGAGGCAATCGCCCAACTAAATAGTCCAACCATTGAACAATTGGGTAAGGCATTAGAAGATATCTTTGTGCCGGAGATTGTGAAAATACTTTCCATCAATAAAGAACTGCGGGCAAAAGAATTCGTTGACCAACAGGAAAGAATTAATTTTCTTACCACTAAAGCAAAAGAGAGTGGTATTACGGCTGATGACTTAGAAAAGGTAATGAATGCGGCTTATCTTTTCATTCCTTTTATCACCTCTTATTCATCCGCCTCAGGCGGAGTAGAAGGCAATCGGATTACAATTAATATTGAAGGCGGGATTATCTGGTATCATATCTCAACTCTTTTTGACCAACCGCGACTCGTTTTACTGGTCAAAAAATCATCTAATGCCTTTGGCACTGCAATCATCGGTAAGAAGTATTACGAATTTATCTTAGGTGGCGAAGAATTAAATGCCGAAGAATTTGCTCTTTTAAGTGCGGTCAAGGCTTATGTCAAAAATCTTCAGACTATGACTCGGGAAATTCCTGAGTTTCGCCTTTCCGCCGAAATCGTCTCTGTCAGTGGAGGGCAGATTGTTTTCAAATTAGGCACAAAAGAAGGATTGAAGATAGATGATAAATTTGATATCGTTGAATTCTTTGAAGATACCTCAGGGGTTCCAATTGCCAAATCAATCGGCTGTGCCTTGGTGACTAAAGTGGCTAATAATAAAGATACTTTAAAGACGATTCGTTACTCCGAAGCAAGAACTTTTTTGGGTAGGGCTGAACCCGGTATGCTGGTGTTAGAAAGACCACGCCTACCAATTGAAATAGGTCTTAGATTTGGTTCGTTTCCGTTAGAACGATCAAGCATTTTTGGTGGTTCGTTAGGCTTAGATTTCAATGTCAGTAATCTCTTTAAATTCCCCCATTTTTATATCCCATTAGAATTCGGGTTTGGCTTTCCCGAAAATTATGAATCCTATTATGAAATTGGTTTAGGTTTGGTGAAGAAATTTTATTTCCCGCGCTTTAACTTTGGCCCAAAAGTCTTGGGTAAAATTACCGGAATCGGCAATCCTAAAATGTCAGGGATAGGTATTGAGTTAACTCTTTTGACTGAGTTTTATCTCACACCAGATATTGCTTTTGGGGCAAAAGGCGGTTATGCTTTCGGTAGGATTAGTGAACGAATAAAAACCGAAGGTCTAATCTGGTCGGTTGGTTTTACTTATAACCCACCAACCTTACCTTTTGACCCATTTAGTTTCCTAAGAGGATATGCTGGTTTATAAAAGAACGCTAAACGAAAAAATCAAGGGAATAAAACTCCCTTTTGGTTTGTATTTTTATTAAAGCGGTTAAAATTAAAAGGAGGTAAAAAATGCATAAAATCCTAACCATCCTGACCATAACAATGGTCATCATCATCGGCTGTGGTAAAAAGGCGATGATTCCAGCAACTGGTGAAGCAACCTTTGTTGAGACTTATTCGCCAGCCGAGGTAACTATCCTAACAACTGGGGTTGGCTCAAATCTAAATGAAGCGGAAAAAGATGCAAGGTATCAAGCAGTCAATTTTGTCCTATTAGGCGGCACTGACCCGATGCTTCAAACCCCGGAAGAGAAAACTAAATTCGAAATCGTCAAGAACCAAATCTTAGATAAAGATTCAGTCAGGAAATTTATCAGTTATGAAGATGACAAATACCAGAAACGGGTGAAACTCCCTGACCGAAGATTGAAAATCACCAAGATTCTGCGGGTGAATAAACGAATGGTTGAAGAGTTCTTGGTGAGCAAAGGCGTGATTAAATCCCGTGAGGAGATATCCGAGGCAATCGGCACACCCTTCGTGATGGTAATTCCCCAGACCACCAAGGAAGAAAACCCAATTGAAAAATTGAATAGAGACTTTCTCTATAAAAAGGGGGCTCAGATTATTGAGTCGTTCTTAACCGCTCGGAAATATGATGTCTGCGTTCCTGACCAAACCGTAACAATCAATGAACTGGTTTCCGCAATGACCGAGGAGCGGGGTATTGCCGAAGATATATCTTATCTCTATGCCTTAACGATTGGTTGTGACATTTATATCACCTATACGATTGATATAACTTCAGCGCGTTATGGGACAAGAAAGGCATCGGTCGGGGTCAGAATTTATGAGGCAACCACGGCTCGGCTTTTGGGCACCGAGACCGGTTATAGTCCAGAACTCAAGACCAGTTCGGACCAGGTTGTAATGGAGAGTGCATTCAATGATTGTATGGACCGGGTTCTTTCCCGAATGACCGCTTACTGGAAAGACGACATCAAAAAGGGGATGCAATACAAACTGATTGTGAAATTCATCGGTTCCTACTCAAGGGATAAGATTGAAAGCATCCAATTTGGAATAACGGATATTGTGAGTGGAATCGGCAATAAAACCAAAGAGAATATTATTTCGGATAAGACGATTGACTTATTGCTTTGGGCAAAAGCCTCGGAATACGAGAATGCCCGTAAAATCTACCAGACCCTCAAAGGACAATTTGAAACTAAGTTCCCTGATTATAAGATGAATCAAATTACCCTAAATCGCAAATTGATTGTGGTGCAGGTGAAAAAGGCTTAACAAAATATTCAAGGAGGACAAAATGAAGTTGCTTCCTGCAAATCGCAGGTTGCTCAAAGCAATAATCCTCGGTATAGTTTATTTCTCTGGTTGTGGAATTAAGCCTGTAACTAAACCGGGTTGGCTTGCATTATCGCCGGGCACACTTGTTCTTACCGACCAAAATTATTTTGCGATTGTCTATTCTTCGGATGTCTCATTCAGTGACGCAATCGAACGGGGTAAGAATGAACTTGCGGCTAAAGTTTATAATACCGTGACCGAATATTTATCGCGTCTTGCTGTACCGAGCGATGACGAGGTGAATGCGACGGTATGCGATGCCTTGGCAAAAAGAATCAAGGAAACCGCTGATGCATTAAGACCCTATATTGAAGTGAAAGAAAAATTTCAAGAACGCAGACCCAAGAAATTTTATGTGCTTTCCGGAATTGCGGCCGAACAAATCTTCAGTCAAATTACCAAGACACTAGAAGGGTTCTACGAACCAGATTATTTGCTCAAGACTTTGCAAGAAGCCGGTGATATCTATCGGGTCAAGGTGGCAACTAAATACGACCAGGAAATCACTCCCAAGTTAGTGGAAAATGGCTGTTTGATTGATAATGGCAGATATTATGCTTCGGTTATCGGCAATGCGGCGATAGTTTCTCAATCTACCCTCAAATCTCTTTCTGGTCCACTCTGGACAGTGAAAGGACAGTATATAATAACGATTAAGGGCAAGAAAGGCGATGTCTTGGGCCGATTCAACGGCACAATTGGCACCGGTGTGGCTAACTCAAAAACCGAAGCATTAGATAAAGCAGTGGCTTCAAGTTCAGTTGACCTTGCCAATTTTGGTCAATACATTCCCAGTATCAAGAGTTCAATTGAGACTTACTTAAAAGAAAGAATCAACAAATTGCTTAAACAGTCGGATGAACCAACTCGTCTCAACTATGCCAGTGCGCTGCAATCATTTGAGGCCAAAGATTATCAAAACACAACGATTTATCTTGAGCGCTGTAGCATATACTCCAAAAATTTTCCGCAGGCAATAATACTTTATCTCCGAGCCAAAGGTAAATTAGGGAGCATAGGGATTTCTAATCTTTAAAATCGGTCCCAAAACCCGTTTCTCGTTGTCAGTGATTCATTTTTTCCGTGAAAACAGAATGCCACCCACAGAAAAACCCATAACGGAGAGTTGCCCGCACCCCTTTTTGGTTAAACTTGCCCGGGACTGAATTGTTCGATTTCTTTAAAAAAATCCTTGACTATATTGGATAAATTGTTAAAATATTTACTAAGGAGGCAAAATGCGAAGTAAAAAGTTTTGGTTAATTTTGGTTCCTCTATTAGTATTGGCACTTGATAATTCCCCACGCTACGGTTTGGTGAATTTAGATGTTAATAAAAAATATCCTAAAAATGGGATGGATGCCAATCCAGATGTCGGAGTAATTTCAATCGTCTTGCCATTAGACACGGTAGATTCTAATGTTGTTGTCGCACCCAAAGCGATTGTGAAAAATTTTGGTGATACCACGGTTAGTTTCCCAGTGATTTTTCGGGATAATTCTTATAGTTTTTATGATGTTAAACAAGTTTCAAATCTTGCTCCCGAAGATACCTTCGCAATAAGCTTTAACCAATGGCGGATTAGATTGCCGCGCGGTGTCTTTGCGGTAAAGTGCAGCACTGCATTGGATAACGATGTAGATAATTCAAATGACGCATTAGAAAAATCAATCTTCTGCCGGGTAAAAGACATTGGGGTACTTGAACTTTGTTTGCCGGATACGGTTGATTCTGGGACTATTGTTACACCCTGTGCCCGAATTAAAAATTTTGGGAATACCCAAGAAACTTTCTTTGCCGTCTTCAAAATTGGCACCTTCTACTCTTGTACCTTAGAAGTGCTAAGCCCTATGCCCGAGGAAGAAGATACTTTAACTTTTGCATCATTTGCCGCTAATATCCGAGGGATGCATCCTGTCCTATGCACAACCGCATTGGCTGGTGATGTAAATCCAAACAACAACTTCTTGGCTGGTAATTTGGCAGTTAGAAGTAATGACTTTGGTGTCACGGCAATTTTGGCGCCAGCACAGATTATACCTCAGGGTAGCCAAGTAATCCCTAAGGTATTGGTAACCAACTTTGGAACTGCTCCAGCAACTTGTGGTGTCTTCTTCATTATAACCGATTCTTCTTCGGTGATTGTATTTCGTGACAGCAATTCCATTACCCTTGAGCCGGCAATGTCGGATAGTGTAAGTTTTACGGTTTGGAATGCTTTTGCTGGTCCTTATTTAGCCACTTCTTATACGAAATTACCGGGTGATGTTAATCCCCACAACGATACACTCACCCTTTACTTTTTTGCGGGCACGCCCAATCGCGATGTTGGGGTTACTAATATCATTGCCCCAACGGATACAATTCAACGGTCTTCAATCGCACCGAAGGTAGAGGTCAAAAACTTTGGCAACCTTGTTGAGAGTTTTTGGACTTTTTTCCAAATTACAAGTTCAGGCAATCTCGTCTATTTTGATTCGGTGTTGGTCACTAATCTTTTGCCCAATAGAACTATTCCAATCACCTTTTCAATTTGGGAACCAAGCCCGGGTAATTTTATGACGAAATGTTCTACCGCATTGGTCGGTGATATGAACCCAGAAAATGACTTTCTTTTTGGTTCGGTTACGATTGAGACTTTAGGAATTGGTTGGGTATCTCGTGCCCAAGTTCCACCTGGTCCAAAATCTAAGGGTGTCAAGGCGGGCGGCACATTAGTCTATGTGCCACCAACATCAATTTATGCCTTCAAGGGCAATAATACCAATGAATTCTACTGTTATGATATAGCAACCAATAATTGGTCAGCAAAGGAGACAATTCCCTGGGTAGGAAGAAAGAAAAGAGTGAAAGCGGGTGGTCAGTTGTGCTATGACAATGAACGGTATATCTATGCCCTTAAGGGTGGCAACACCTTGGAATTCTGGCGTTATGATACCCAAAAAGACTCCTGGGCACAATTAAAAGATGTTCCGATTGCCACAGAAGGCAAAGCCAAGAAAGTCAAAGCCGGAGCGAGTTTGGCTTTCGTGCCAGTGCAAGATAACCAGCATCTTGTCTATTTATTAAAAGGTAATGGCACCTTTGAATTTTATGCCTACTGGGTGGAACAAGACTCTTGGCTCAAAAAACTGAATGCACCCCCAGGACCAGACAATAAAAAATTCAAAGCCGGCAGTTGTCTTGCCTATGACCACCATCGTCAATATCTCTGGACAATCAAGGGCGGTACCAATGAATTTTATGCCTACGACCTTAATACCGACAGTTGGTTAGATAAACCGAGCCTCAATTTAATCGGACGGGATGAAAAAAAGCGAAAGGCTAAGGACGGTGCCGCAATTGCTTATCATCCACCCACTCGTTCAATTTACGCTTTAAAAGGCGGTAATACCTTAGATTTCTGGCGCTATACCCCACCCGAGACGACCTGGCATCAACTGGATGATATGCCAGCCAGTTCCTTGGGCAAAAAGATCAAAAGTGGCGGTGACTTAATTTATGCTGCTGGTAATCTCTATGCCTTGCGCGGTAATAAGACTTTTGACTTTTATGTCTACAATTTTGGTTCCGGAATTGGGATTGAAGAGCCGAAGACAAAAAAATCCATTATTGACTTCAATGATATTTCATTACGGGTGAAGCCCAATCCGTTAGCCAAAACCGCTCAAATCAACTATTCCTTTTCCGGTAGCCAAAAATCAAAAACCCCGATAAGCATTAAACTGTATAATGTGACGGGTGAAGTGGTAAAAGTTCTGGTTTCGGATTTAGTGCTACCCGGCACTTATAGTTTTAACTTCAGGCGAGCCAATTTGACGAATGGAGTCTATTTTGTTTGCTTAACTGTGAAAAACCGTCAAATAAGCCAGAAAGTTGTAATCACGGGTAAATAATACTTTGCCGGTAAGTCCGCCTGAGGCGGATTAGCCTTTTCTTACAAGACCCTATGTCAGAGGAAAGGAGGATTTATGTTTAACTTTATTTTTGTCCTATTCTTAGTAGTTCTTTCTGCGCTCGGCTATCAACAGCAACCGGAAAATGTCTTTGTCGTAATAATTGATGGACTAAGAAATGACGAAGGCTTTGAGGCGGAATCGCTAAACTTAAGGCATATTTGGAACGACTTAAGACCACAAGGAACAATCTATCGCCGATTTTGGAATCGGGGCTGGACCGCAACCACGGCTGGTCATAATACGATTGCCTGTGGAGTCCGACAAATCGTGAGAAATAATTCTGGTACCGACCAGGATATTAGGCCAGACCAACCGACTTTCTTTGAATATTTTCGGAAAACCTTCGGCTTGCCGGAAAGCACCGCCGGTGCCCTGATGGGTAAAGGCAATTGCCGCTGTGTTGATTTTAGCCTTGAACCATCTTATGGCGAAAACTACAAAGGATTCTTAAATTACAATGCCGATGATACTACAATCTCGAATTGGGTTCACAAGGCAATGGATTCAATCCACCCCCGATTACTATACATTAATTTAAGAGAAGTTGATGGAACCGGACACTCCGGAAATTATGATACTCATCTATTTGCGATAAGAACCGCTGATTCTATCGTCTACGAATTTTGGAAACATATTCAAGCAATCCCGCCCTATACTGATACTTTCTATAAGAATAAGACCGTGATGATTGTGACAACCGACCACGGTCGGCACGATGATGCCCATGGCGGCTTTCCTGGTCATGGTGATTGGGACCATGGCTGTCGCGATTTGATATTTTTAGCAATCGGACCAGGGATAAAACAGAACGAAGTGATAAGCAATATTGACCGTGACCACATTGATATCGTTCCAACCGTTGGCTATATCCTAGGTTTTCCAACGCCTTTAGCCGAAGGCGATGTGATGACCGAAATATTTTTGCCAAACTTTTTGCCCAAAAAACCAAAGTTTTCGCCCGTGGCTTCCCCTTTTTCTCACGAATGGAATCTAAGCAATAATCCAGGCTTTTCTCGAGAACCAAACCTTACCATTACCAGAAATGGTACTCTTCATTTAGTCTGGATGGATAAAAGCCGGGGAAAGTGGGAAGTCTATTATCGGAAAAGCACCGACCAGGGACGGACTTGGTCGCCAACCCGAATTCTTTTTGATTTTTTGGGCAAAGATAGTGTGATGTGGTTTGCTAAGATTGCTGGTGATGATAGTTTAATTGTTTCGGCAATGGGCTATGCTAAAATTGGCGAGATTATTGATTCACTGCCCCCATATCGGATTGACACGACATTTATTTGGTATCCTTGGATTGCAACCAGTGTTGACGATGGCAATAGTTGGCATATTACTTCTCTGCCTGATTCTAATATGGGCTCTTATGCGGCACCAGTTGCGGTCAAAAATGGCCGGTACTCAATCGCTTATTGGATGTGCGGCAAATTTAATTATGAACGAACAAAAACCGGGCTTAATTTTAATTGGCGAGATCCTGGGGCGAATTGGCAACCGCTTGATTCGGCGCGACGAGTTATCAATAAAAATTTCCATAGCATTTCCTTAATTGATGACGGTTATAGTTTTCATATCGCTGGGTGTTGTTTCCAATCAGGCGATGAAGATTGGGAAATTGGTTATTGGCGAAGTAGCACGGGTGATTCTTGGGCAAGGGTATGGATTACCCAAGATACAAGTCCAGATGTTTATTTTGACTACGACCCAGCGCTCTTAAAAGATGCAATCGGCAATCTCCATTTGGTCTGGGCAAGAAAACCCGATGTCGGTGGGACTTGGCAAATACAATATACCAAGAGCACGGATAATGGAAACACCTGGTCAATTTTTACCCCAATTACTTTTAGTTCGGCTGGTGCTTGGAAACCAAAAATTGCGGTTCGGCACGATACACTATTTGTCTTCTTCGAAGACTATCGTGACGGCGAGCCGAAGATTTACTACAAAATGAGTCCGGATTTAGGAATGACTTGGTTAGCCGAAGAACCAATTGCCGGAGCGATTGCTCGAAATCCTGCGGTGGCAATTGATAGCAACAAAATCTATATCGCCTGGCAAGATTATCGCGATGGCAACTGGGAGGTCTATTTCAAATATTTACCCAAGCCGTTCCCACGGCATGATGTTGGACCGTTGCGACTCGTTACTCCCCAACTCCGCTCTTTGCCCAACGATTCAATGACTCCTCAAGCAATGATTAGCAATTATGGGGATGTCTTTGAAACCTTTAAGGTCTATTTGACGATACAACCTTCGTATTTTGATTCGGTCGTTGCGACCGTTGCCCCTGAGGATTCCGCTATTGTTGCTTTCTCCACAATCTGGCGCGCCACCTTTGGTTCATATCCATTCAAACTTTGGACCGCACTCAGCAATGATGAGAATCAAACTAATGATACTATAGTCGGCACAATTGAGGTCGTCGGTGATTCCTGGGTTCAATTGGAAAATATACTACTTGGGACTCGTAATAAAAAAGTCAAGGGAGGCGGTTGTTTAACCTATTGTTCAGACCAGAATTTAATTTATGCCTTCAAGGGCAATAATACCAATGAATTTTATGCCTATGACTTAAGCGGAAGTTTAGGTTGGCTAACCAGAGAGTCAATTCCTTATGACCCGAATGGTCGAGCCAAGCGGGTAAAGAGTGGCGCAGCACTCTGCTATGATGGCACCCGATACATTTATGCAACGAAAGGAAATAACACCACCGAATTTTGGCGCTATGACACCAAAGCCGATTCATTAGATACCATTTGGAAGCGGCTACCTTCGGTTCCCGAATTGCCCAGTGGTAAAAAATTAAAAGGCGGTACGGGCTTGGCATTTGTGACTAAAGGGTCGGACCACTATGTCTATCTCCTAAAAGGAAGTAAGACTACCGATTTTTATGCCTATCACATTGAAGGTGATTCCTGGCTTTTGAACCTTCCGCAAGCACCACTTGGACCTAACCAGAGAGGGTTTAAGGTTGGTAGTGGTATGGTCAAAGTTTTGGATTTGCTCTATGTGCTCAAATCGTATGTTAATGAATTGTATTGTTATGATTTGGTTGCTGATACTTGGCAGGCGAATCCGGTCTCAATTTTACCGTTAATCGGCAGGAGCAATAAAAAGAAGAAAGTGAAAGATGGGGCAGCGCTTTGTTCGGACGGGGTTAACCATATTTTTGCCTTCAAAGGTGGTAACACTGCTTGTTTCTGGCGCTATTCAATAACCGAGGACACTTGGATTCAAAACGCTGACTTACCAGTTGGTCAAAACAACAAAAGGGTTAAGAGCGGCGGGGCGCTAACTTTTGCCCAAGGCAAGGTTTATGGACTTAAAGGTAATAATACCCTTGAATTCTGGCGCTATACCCCTGGACCGGTGATGTCATTAAAGACCAAAATTGGAAAAAGTGGTTTACTTGAAGCAACCGAACACGCTTTAAGTGGTCCTTGGTTAATTATTTCCCCTAACCCGGCGCGCAAAATCATTAGGATTAAGTATTCACCAATCAATATGAGTAACAGCCATTGGAAAATCTTTGATGCTATCGGCACTCTTCGTTGGCAGTCAAATATATCAAACAAAAAAGGCGTATTAGAAATACCAATTACCGGCTTTGCCTCGGGTGTCTATTTCTTGCGAGTTGAGACTACTGAATTTGTGCTCAATCAGAAGTTCGTGATAAAAAGATAAAAATAATGGGTAAGTTTTTCCCAAATAAAAAAGGGGGACCGGTTTTCGGTCCCCCTTTAAGTTTATCACGCGCATTAGTTATGGAGCACGAAGAAGATAAATATATCAGGATCCATCGGGTCAACCTCAAACATCGGCTGTTCAATTGACTTGCCGTAGCCGCAAATACCATATTCCACATAAGTGCCGGTTTCAGGATGCTCGCCGACAACGATTTGGATTGAACCAGGAATTGTCCCGGCGAGGTCTAAATATGGACAATCATCGTCTTCGCTATTCGCCTGAGCGCAGACACCAAGGTCAACTACTTCGTCGGCATAAATTAAGCCGACATCTTCGGCATCATCGCTGTTGTAAGTCTTGCCGTCATATGGATTAACCGGGAATTGACCAGGCTTGCCAACGGTTGGGTCTTCTGGGTCAAATGGGTCACCACCAGGGAAATAGGTGGCTGGATTGGCTGGGTCTTCATCTTCGGGGTCCCAGTCACCAGCATATTCATCACTTGGATAAGAGCCGTAGTGGTCGGTCGCATAGGCTTCAAGCACGGTTTGAACAATATGCATATTGTTCTTTACCGATGCTCTCCTTGCCCTTTCCTGGAACAGAACGAAGTTGGGAATAACTAAAGCCAATAAGATACCGATGATTAGGATGACCACGAGTAATTCGATCAAGGTAAATGCCTTGTTACGCATTTTTATTCACCTCCCTTCGTTTAAGATTAAAACGATGACCCAGAGATTACCCTTTGGTAGTTTTCTTCCTTTGGATACTACAAGGTATCTCATGGGGTCTCTCTTTTTACAATACTAATTATACAAAAAATATTATAATTGTCAAGCATTTTTTTAATCGCTTTTTAATTTTTAAATTGTGATTATTTCTCATTTATTTTTTTAACCTTTTGTATTTTTGAGTCTTGGAATTAGGTAGGATGTAATAAATCAAGAGAAGAAAATTTGCCCAATTTTTACCAACTAATTTTGATGAGGGGTATTAAAATTTTTGGTGTAAGGCAAGTCTAATGAGAAGTTAAATATTGGGAATTTCAATGGGGTAGTGGCGCTGAAACTTGTTTTCGGTCAGCCTTGGGCGAAAAATAAATTGCTTGCGTTGCGCATTTTCCCTTAAATTCTAAAATGACTTTAATTTTAGTCGCATTTGTCTAATTCATTGAATTTTTAACCCAGGTGCACTCTTGACATATCATCAGGGGCTAGCCCCACCCTACCCCCTACTCTGTATCGGGGGCGGTATGGAAGGTAGCCTATCCGGCTAAAAGGATTTAAGTCTTGAAGATAGATTCTGGTGCAGTTTGGGAATTAGTTTTCTAGTGCGACTAAGGATAGAAATTATCGGCAGGTTGGGGGATAGATACGATGATTGGCTTTTTGTCAACCGAATAAATTAAGGAATGAGCCAGGTCATTAGTGGGCTTGGGTTCATACTACCAAAAACAATTGAGTGCTTCAAGTGATAGACTCCAACGAACTTATAAGATAATCGGCAATTTTGGACGCCCCGGTTAAGGGATAATAAGAAAATCCCTTTCTTGCCATTTGGGCAAGTAGATTATTTTTCTGCATTTCAATTATCTTTGCCCCCAAATTCCTTGCGTCTTGAATGGTCAAGATTGGCTCGGCAACGCCAAGATTGCGGGCAAAATTGTAATTCATCTGGGCGTAAGTGCCAATCAAAGGGAAAAGCACAAAGATTGGCAGTCCCAAACCAACTGCCCAATTGGTTCTTTCGTGGGCAGTAGCAACCATAATATCAATGCTATTGGCAAGGCGGGCGGTCTTTTGATTCTCTTCTTGACGGCTTTTGCTCTGGACAATCATTATATTTTTGCTTTTAATCATCTTTAGTTGGTTTTTTAGGTGAACGGCATAATTGGGTAGAGTTCCGGTAAAGACAATCGCCTTCATATCATTTTTTATTACTGATTCAACCGCAGCGATGACTTTTTTAATATGGGGTTTGGGATAGGCTTGGGAGATAAAAAAAGCAACGGTTAGGGGTTGCAAAGAATCTAATCGGGCAATGCGCAAAGTAAAATTTTCTTCGGCGTCCTTGACCAAATCGGGTTCAATTAATAATCCAGTAACAATAACTGATTCTGGCTTAACCCCAAGTCTCACCAATTGTTCTTTGGTCTGTTCTATGGGCACAAAGGTTAGTGCATTGTCGGTGATGGCACATTCTTTCGGGGCAGCGATTTCGCCATGAATGTAAAAAACCGAAAACCCTAAATTAGTCAGCACCCTTGCTAACAATGGATGTTCAACTAAGATGATACCAGTTAAGCCTTTTAAAAAATTGTCTAAGCCCGAACCTAACAGGTTAAGAAAAATTGGACTTGCTTGCGCGGTTTTTTTTCGGAAAAAGTTATAAAGTTTAGTGGCAACACCACCGTAACCACCGCCAAAATAAATCTTTTTCACCCAAGACCAACCCAAACGCGCCAATCCGCTCAATGCGGAGACTTCAAAAATATTGTAGGACAAAACTTCTTGGTTAAAAGATAAAGTCTTTAATGCCTTTAAAACACTATCTAAATAATTAGGATGTCCCCGACCAATCTCGGTGGAGAGGGCGATAATCTTTTTGTTGGCGGTCTTAGACACCATTGGATAGGGTCGGGAATGTTTCTGACCCTTAATGGCGAATTGAGATTATCTGTTCCCGCTTTGGTCCAACCGAAACGATTTCAATCGGCACTTGCAATAACGCTTCAAGCCGTTTGATATAATTGATTGCTGGTTTTGGTAAATCATTAAAATCTCTGATTTCAGAGGTTTTTCTTTGCCAGCCATCTACTTCTTCATAAACTGGCTCGGCAATGTTTAGTAGCCGGGTAACCGGAACCGTGGTAATTTCTTTGCCATTAATTTTATAAGCAACACAAATCTTTATCTTTGCAAAAACATCCAAGACATCCAATAGTGATAATGCCAACCGGTTGGCGCCAGTCAGTTGGACACCATAGCGGGTGGCAACTGCATCAAACCAACCGACTCTCCTCGGTCTACCGGTTGCTGCACCATATTCTTTACCGCGCTCGCGAATTAAATCACCAGTTGCATCTTTTAACTCGGTGACAAACGGACCACCACCAACACTTGAACTGTAGGCTTTGACGACACCTAAGACATCCTTTATTGCATAGGGTGGGATACCGGCACCAACACTGGCAAAACCCGGCAAGGGATTAGAAGAGGTGGTATAAGGATAGATTCCCCAATCCAAATCGCGCATCACACCTAATTGCCCTTCTAATAAGATTTTTTTGTCCTTTCTTAAAGCATCTTGGATGATGGGCAAGGTATCGCCGATATAAGGCTTCAACTTTTGGCCATAGGTGTAGGCATAATTGACCATTTCTTCAACGGCGACTATCTCACTATTGTAGATTAACTTAATGATTCGATTCTTTTTCGCTAAGATTGTGTTAAGTCGCTCGGTCAGATATTCCCGGTCTAAGAGGTCTGCCATCTGTAAGCCAATGCGTGCGGCCTTGTCCGCATAAACTGGTGCGATACCACGCAAAGTTGTCCCTAATCGTTTCTCACCCAAACTCTCTTCTTCCAATCTATCTAACAGGATGTGATAAGGCATTACCACCTGTGCTCGTTCCGAGATGATTAAATTATCACCAATCTTGATACCAGCCGATTGAACTTTCCCGATTTCCTGCCAGATTGCTTCGGGATTAACCACCACGCCCGTGCCGACAATATTGATTGCCTTAGGATTGAATATCCCACAAGGTAGGAGATGCAAGGCAAACTTGCCATACTCGTTGATAACCGTATGCCCAGCATTGTTACCACCTTGGAAACGAATGACCATATCCGCGGACTGGGCTAAAAAATCAACAATCCGACCTTTACCTTCGTCACCCCATTGGGTTCCAACTACCGCCGTTACCGGCATATTGGTAAATATACCCAATTATTTTAGAAAAGTCAATAAACTTGCAACCTTATCACTTCTCGAAAAACCTTGACGAATTTGTTGGATTATGTTATCATCCTTTTGTGAGCAGTCCTTGGATCAAATGGTTTGAGGAAATCTCAGCCCAAGATATAAATTTAGTCGGTGGGAAAAATGCATCTTTAGGTGAGATGATTTCCAGTCTAAAGGATTCAGGGATTTTGGTTCCTGATGGTTTTGCCTTGACCGCGGATGCTTACCGTTATTTTTTGGAAGTAAACGGATTATATGATAAATTGCGCGAAGAGATTCGTGCCTTACGGCAAAATAGAAGGGATTTAGCCTCGGTTGGGCGCTATATCCGTCACCGACTGCGGGGTGCCTTTTTCCCAAAAGATTTATCCGATTCAATTACCCAAGCCTATAGGCTTTTGTGTGAAAAATATCAAGAAGAAGAGACAAGCGTGGCAGTTCGCAGTAGCGCTACCGCGGAAGACCTACCCCAAGCCAGTTTTGCTGGTCAACAGGATACCTTTCTTAATGTCAGTGGTGTAGAGGAATTGCTTGATGCTTGTCGGAATTGTTTTGCTTCGCTCTTTACGGATCGGGCAATTGCCTATCGGGAAAGCCACGGTTTTGAACACTTAGATATCGCCCTATCCATTGGTGTGCAGAAGATGGTTAGGTCAGATTTGGCTGGTGCCGGTGTGATGTTTACGCTGGATACGGAGAGTGGTTTTGATAAGGTTGTATTCATCACGGCGGCTTATGGTTTGGGCGAAACCGTGGTTCAGGGTCAGGTCAATCCTGATGAATACTATGTGTATAAACCTTTATTAGAGGAAGGTATCTTTTATCCAATTATTAAAAAGACGCTTGGTAAAAAAGAGCGAAAGATGATTTATGTCAGTGGTGAAATTATTAAGACCCGACTGGTTGATACCCGCAAAGACGAACAGCAGCGGTTCGTCTTGAGTGACGAGGAAATCATAAAATTGGCGCAATGGGCATGTATTATTGAAAAACATTATTCGACACGCAATGGCAAACCAACCCCAATGGATATTGAATGGGCGAAGGATGGTTTGACGCAGGAACTTTTTGTGGTTCAAGCCCGCCCCGAGACGATTCACGCGCAAAGGCGATTGAATATCCTTAGAAGTTATGAGTTAAAAGAGCAAGGCAAGGTTTTGGTTGAAGGTAAAAGTGTTGGTAGTTCGATTGCGGTCGGCAAGGCTTGTCGGCTCAGTTCACCGCACGAGATTGAAATTTTTCAAGACAATAGCATCCTCGTCACGGAGATGACCGACCCGGATTGGGTTCCAATTATGAAGAGGGCGGCCGGAATTATAACCGACCGCGGCGGCAGGACCTGTCATGCCGCAATCGTCAGCCGGGAATTAGGAATTCCAGCGATAGTGGGAACCGGCAACGCAACCGAGAGAATATTCCAAGGGCAAGAGATAACACTATCCTGTGCGGAAGGCGAAACCGGTAAAGTCTATGATGGCAGATTGAAATACGAGATTATTGAAGTTGCGCCTGACCAGATTCCAACTACTACGACCAAGGTAATGATGAATATCGCCAGTCCAGTCAATGCCTTTCGTTTCTGTCAAATTCCGAATGATGGGGTTGGTTTAGCCCGGATTGAATTTATCATTAACAATGTGATCTGTGCTCATCCTTTGGCTTTAATCCATTATGACCGAATTACTGACCAGGAGACAAAAAGAAAGATTGATGCCCTGACCTTAGGTTATGCGAAAAAGGAAGAATTCTTTATTGATAATCTTTGTAGTGGTATAGCCGTAATTGCTTCGGCATTTTATCCCAAGGATGTGATTGTCCGAATGTCCGATTTTAAGTCCAACGAGTATGCCAATCTGATTGGCGGTCGCCAATTTGAACCGGTTGAAGAAAATCCGATGTTGGGCTTTCGGGGCGCAGCCCGTTATTATAGCCAGGAATATCGGGAAGGGTTTGACTTGGAATGCCAAGCAATCAGGAAGGTTCGAGAAAGAATCGGACTTAAGAATGTCAAGGTGATGATTCCATTCTGCCGAACTCCGGAAGAAGGAGAAAAGATTTTAAGGATTATGGCTTGTAATGGACTTCGTCAAGGTCGGGATGGCTTGGAAGTATATGTGATGTGTGAAATTCCGTCCAATGTGATTTTGGCTGAAGAGTTTGCCCAGATTTTTGATGGCTTTTCAATCGGTTCCAATGATTTAACGCAACTTATCTTGGGTTGTGACCGAGATTCCGGTAAGATTGCCCATCTCTTTGACGAACGGAACAAAGCGGTTAAAATTATGATTAACAACTTAATTAAAAAGGTGAAGCCTTTGGGTAGGAAAGTTGGGATTTGTGGCCAGGCACCCAGTGACTTTCCTGATTTTGTTGAGTTTTTAGTCAAAGAAGGGATTGATTCAATTTCGGTTAATCCAGATAGCATGCTTCGGGTTCGGCAAAAGATTTGTGAGGTTGAAACCAGCATTAATCCGCCCAGAGCGGATACAGTTTGACAAGTTTGTAGTGCCGAGAACGCAAAACGCAAAGCGTGTATCCGCTTTAAGACGGATAAGAGAAATGAAATGCTTTAAGTTTTGCTTTTTATTCACCTAAATCGGGTCTTACAATAATAGACAAGCAGAATGAAGAAAAATTTAGGGCAATTCTTTATCGGTTACATTTATTGTTGAGCAATTTCAATAAACCAACAAAAATAATGTAGGGCAAACCTTTTCAGGTTGGTAAAAATAATTCTTTGCAAGGCTAATCCGCCTTAGGCGGACTTGCTCTACTTCAATAGCCGAGGACAAGCCTCGGCGCTACACCTGGCGGTGAAAATCATTTCGGCTGGTTAGGGAGAATTTTTATTTATTGAAGTTCAACTTCAATAGTTCAATCACATCCCGCATTCATCCTTCCGCATTTCAAAAATTCCTTCCCCCGAACCTGCTCCCCAGGTAGCCTACGGGGCAACCCCCGAGGCTGCCTACCAGCCTGCTTCCCAGGTTGCCTCCCAGGCCGCTCCCGAAGTTGCCTACCAACCAGCCTCCGAACCTGCTCCCCAGCCAGCCGCCGAGAGATATAATCAAATTTTGTGGAAATTGCAAAATGGATGGTTTTTGGTATAATAAAAACTGGTGCCTCAAAATTTGGCACCTATAGAAAGGGTGATACAATGAAAGATTATGTTAAAAAC
>Ga0207433_10007712_pt1 | contig 17843 bp, 23 predicted proteins | sample YelNatPaOPGAMG01_FD_187559 | JGI IMG/M metagenome (GOLD analysis project Ga0207433, IMG submission 187559) | Hot spring thermophilic microbial communities from Obsidian Pool, Yellowstone National Park, USA - OP-RAMG-01 (SPAdes) (version 3) | ecosystem: Environmental > Aquatic > Thermal springs... | reverse complement strand
TGACAATCTGCACATATTCTACTGGTGCTATATAAATGCAGTTTTTATTCAGCCCATAATAATGTGAGTTGGTTATGATGTTCCCTGCTGCACCGACATAAACGCCATAATCGCTGTCTCTTGCAATATGCCTTCTTATAATGTTGTCGGTGGCTTTGGTTCCTAGGCGGATTCCAGCACTCCCCGCAGTTGTCATTCCAACATTCTGTGTCACAACGTCTTCTATCACATTTTCAATTGCAGAGTTAACGTTGCCTTCGATGTGGATGCTGTCTCCAGCAACACTTCTGACTTCAACATTCCTAATACGCCCACGCCAGACGGGAAAATGTATTCCTTTAGTTGCTATGCCGTTTCCGTCGACCATCAAATTTTCTATAACAATATACTGATTTACGTAGCCACCAGTGAAGGGCGTGTCTAAAACCGTTATAGCTGCTGTTGCCTTTAACACAGTAGCATAATGATTTTCTCCAGAAAGCGTTATGAAATCTTTTAGGTAAATTGTTGTTCCTATTTCATACGTTGCTGCTTTAAGAAATATTTTTCCGCCACTTGTCAAAGCACTCAACGCTGAATTTATCACCGACGCTGCGTTTGTTCCGCTGTAATCTATTGCTCCAGTTGTTCCGTTGCGTGCATAAATCGTTGTCCCGTCGGTGAAGATGACGTAGCTGGCTTCAGTTTGGAAACTGCCAGGCTCAATAGTTATGGTTCCTGTTTGCGATGAAACAAAGCCGACAAAATAGCCAACACTAAAAACGCATAGAACCACTATGCCTAAGATTAACGCTTGCCTCAACTGTTTACGCTTCTTTATGCATGGAACAGCAGCTAATCCCAGTAAGCTTAAGCCTGAAAGGCTGAAAACTTGTAAAGAGACAACTGGTTCGCCTAAAACAACTGCGTAGAAGGGCTGTTCAGACTTTAAGGTTGGCGGTTGATAGGTTGATGTGCCAGCTTGCATGTAGTTTTGTGGAAGGTTAAGTTCTGGGTATTCGCTTGCCAAAGCTTCCATTTGCCGACTATAGTTAGGCCACGCTTCCTGTTCAAGTTTAGCCTCATACTCTTCAATGCTGTTGACACCATAATTTTCACGCAAATACTGACTAACTGGACTGTTCAACTCTTTTTGGCGTATAGTATAGGCTTGAACGCTCATGCTGAAGCCTAAAAGGAAAACAAAGACAATCGTAGATATTATGGCAAGTGTTTTCAAACTGATTTTCCTGTCACTCAAGTTTGTTTTCATTCTTCACTCCTCCTCTTCCATTATTTACGGTTCTGCAAATTAAATTTTTACATTTCATGTTATCTGTCTTCCTCCTAAATACTCAACTATGAAGAACACCCAAATTACGCCAGTGAATACGTTGGCTATTTCACAAAACAGTGATGGAACACCTACCCTGCCCAAGAATATGCTTAAACCTCCAATTGCAATTTGCGCTGGTCTCCAAAAAAAGTTTAGCACTCCTAAAGTTAGGAGAATCCAAGCGCCAAAACCGTAACCCAATGCAAGCGAAATTATTCCTCCAACACTTAAAGTGGTGGGTATGATTACGTTTTCCCAGTTGTCTGGAATGCTAAATTGTAAAGCCAAGTTACTTGGCGATTCATAGGGCACATTTACGTTGAAGATTCCCAACGAGTCAACTACTGCAACCGCCAGGTTTAGGCAAATGAACGCTAAAATCATGCTTTTAACGTTCAAACCATTCTCGCTTCCCTTTAATTATAGCAAAAATAATGATTAAGCATAAGATAATGGTAAGCGAAGTCCAACTCATAGAGTACCATCCCAAGGAAATTAGAACTCCCGCAGCTATCAAGCCTAAAAGCAAAGCGAAGGAAGCATCCCTGAAACTGCCAAGCACTATCGCCGCTAAGATTACCATCATGCTTATCATATTGCTTGGCCTTATAGGCCAATCTCCTATCCAACCGAAAACCGTATCCCAATTGAAGGATACATGGCTTGGAGATTGCGTTGCTGGACATGAAAGTTGCCACCTTATGGTTCCATAATCGTTATGCACAGCCTCCACTATTACAAGGTAGTCATTTTGGGGTAGAGCATCATTCCAGTTTACGAGAACAGGCTGTGAAGCGAATGTTTGCATGTATTCCACGTTTGTTTTATATGTTATTGTTACATTTACGGTTTGAGTATTATTGTGTTCATCACTATAGTAAACTTGTATAAGCGTGCCGTTAACCCTCTGAATTGCTAAGCTTACTCCTTCATAGTTGGTTGGCGCAGCAGGAATCATAGCTGACGTAACCACAAATGTTATTTTAACTTCATCCCATATTGGACGCGGTGGAGTTTCACGTGAACCCAAGAAAATTATTCCCTCGTTTGCCTTCAAAGTGTAGCTGTAAGTTTTAAACTCCGTCAAGCACATGCTGACCTTTCCGCCAGTAGGAATCTGTTTCCTCTCAGCTACACGGAGGCTTCCGTTAGCTGAAACCATACTTTCAACGTAAACGTTATGCAGCCCGACAAAATCTATGATTTCAATAGTGTAGGTAAAGTATGGCGAGTCTGGAATGAAAACGTAGATTTCTTCGTAATTGCTTATCGGCGTATAGTTTCGCGTGTAGTTTGAGCCAAGCGCCCAGGTGAAACTTCTTGGCTGCTCCTCCAATTCAAGCGTGTAGCTTCCAGTTAAATTAAATGTGAATGGTGTTGCTGTTAAGGGGTAAACAGTTACATTTATGTTTCCACATTGTAAGCCTGTCCCCTCACTTATTGGCCCATAAAAAACGTATTTGCACCCTTCGGTTTGGTAAGTTACATAAAGTTTAGGCGCATAATCTTGGCCTCTTTCATTGGAGTAGAAAGTTATGGCGGTAAGGTTTGTTGGCGGCTGTCCATTGATCTCTTGGTTTGAGCGCAGAACAACTCTTGTTATTCCACCTTTGTTTATCCAAGATAGCCCCGTAGGATTATATGTAATGTTCCACCATCCGCTTCCGCTGATTGTCGTGGTGCTTCTGTTTCCGCCATCACCATAATAATAATCCTTATAGTAATCCTCTGGAATAAGCGGCGTGTGTGGATACTGGGGATAAGTGTCTTTGTTTTTCTGTATTACCACGGTGAAGTTAGTTTGCGGCGGCGTTGCATAGTTGATGTTTAAACTTAAAGTTGCATTTATGATAGTTGCACTGGAGGGGATTGTGCTTGTGTCAAAAAACAGGAATGCACGATAAATCGCGTATATAATCTCCTGTCCTATGATAATCGTATCGTCTGTATCCCGGACGGTGCCAGTAGAGTCATTCCAAACATATAGGTACATGGGGCCAGAATCCTTCAGGTAGCCATCGTATGCGGAACTTGTGAATGTTTTAGTCACCGTTATTGTGGTTGCCTTTACAGTTCTAAAGTTGATTAGTAACGCCAGGTTGGAAATCAGAATTAGAAGCAAAAATGCGCTTCTAAGCTTCGTAAGTTATCACCTCGCGTTTGCGTGTGTTTATGTAAAGCCATCCTATCACGGCGAAAAGCGCTATTAAACCGCTAAGCATGGATGTATATTTGAATGCTTCAAAAAGCGTGTTTAGATATTGGTTATCTCCAAAGTTCGCCTGCAAAGCTACAATAAACTGCATTATAACTGGCGTAACTGTCAAATAGTATATGGCGATGAAAAGCAGGCTGGCGAAGAAAACTCCAATAGCATAAAGGACAGTTCGGATTGGCATAAATTTTAAACTCATTTTCGCCTACGCCTCCGACTTCCACTTGATCTGGATCCCAGCATAAGCTTTTCTAAAGATCTAAGATTTAAACCTTTAACTGGAACTTCTAAACGTATCCAGCCATAGAAACCACGCATGGTTCCCGCTCTTGTGCGTCTATACGTTGGAAGTTTGAACGGAACTTTCGGTTTGCCTAACTTGTAAGGAATTTGCAGCTGAAGCATAGGTTCAACTGATGCTACTTTTTGTAGCTGCTCTGTTTTTGGCGCTACTTTTGGAATTGCTGGCAACTTCTGAACTGGCTTTGGGATTAATTCCTTCTCTATGCCAGGGAACACGTCAGGTAGCGCTTTAGTGTCTGGCAAAATTGAAGGCTTTTCTTTTTCTTTTTCAACTGGTGGCTTTGGCTTTTGTCTTTCAGTCATAGGTGGAAGTTTAGGAATAACGAAAGGAACTGGAATGCTGGGCAAAGTTGGAGATATATCTGGAATATACGGTATGCCCCGACGTGAACCTTCAGTTATCGGTGTGACTGACTCCAGTTCCAGTTTGACTAAACTATAAGATAAGCCTCCAGTGACTTGTTTAAGCCAATGTTCCGTAACCCAAGCTGAAGCCTTTTCACCTACACCGCCGGAATACTTAGTAAGTAAAAACGCACTTGTCTTAGGCGATTCCGCTAACTCCCATGCCATTTCTTGATACGCCAGCTCCATAGGTAAAGGCTTCGAAAACTCTGGGATATCTACAATGCCTGGAGCAATGCTTTCATGCGGCCAAAGTGCAGCTTTCTCTAACCTTTCGGCTATTGGCTGTGTTATTGGGCGGAACGGTTTACTAAGTTTTTCTGCAGCTGTTGATATTGGTTTAGTTACACTGCTGGGTAATGCCTCCCAAATTTTTTCCGTAGCCTTCCCCATTCCGATTGAAAGCATAATATCTCCAGCAACTGTTCCAGCGGCATATTCTGGGCCGTATTTCATTGCTTCGCCGGGTGTTAAGCTTATAAGTGTTGGTGGCGGACGAGGCGTTGTTAACCCAACCAGCCTTCCAGCAGAATAGGCGGTTGCTTCTGCGGGTGCTATTATGCCAGCAAAACCGGAGAAGGGATGCACAGTTTCGCTTTCTTTTGGAGATGCAATTTTTGATATAGTTTCTGATGGTGTTGGGGGTGTAGGAATTTTAAGTAGAGGTTTAACCGTTACCTGCGCTAATGTTTCTGCAACGCCAACTTCTGGCATAGGACGGAGTTGCTCTCCGGGCTTATACATAGTGCGAGGGGATACTCGTGGCTCACTTTTCTTTTCTTGAGGGGAAACTTTTTCAGGGAATACTGCACGAGGCATCAGATTTTCCTCCTTTTGTGTTTGAAGTATTCTCTGAATAGGCGCATGGCTTCCGCTTGCAATTTGCGATAATTCTTCATGTAGTTACGGATGTAGTCGCGTTGTTTCTGCTTATTCTTATATGGCATTTTACTCATCTTCTTTTACGTGGATGCCAACGTGCAATGCTTCCCAATTTTCCTTCGTAGATGGCGATTTGTTTACGTGTTAAGCCCTTATGTTCATGCTTCGTTGCGAGTTTATGAGCGAGCTTATACGGTAAACCTTCTTTTCTTAGCTTTATTTCCGTTTTCTCATGTCTTAACAACCGTCTGCGAACATCTATGCCTTTAAACTTCCATGGAACGTTTGGATTAACCCAAATTCTTCCTTTTTTACCGTAACCAGCAATTTTACTGTAAGGAAGCTTCCCACCTTTCATAAGCCTCTTTATCTCCGCAGTCTTCTTAAAGTTAAAGCAAGTCTGGCCTTCTTTCCAATGGTGCCAGGCTTTCTGGCAAGGCGGAGAAGTATCTTTCGTTTGATTATTTTTCGGCCTGTTTTAGGCGACTTGGTGAAGCCTCGGCTTTTATATTTACGTCTAACGTAGCTGCGTAGGCTTCCTGGCCGTTCTATTGCCTCTTGAATCCAATATTCTCGTCTTCCCATCTTAACTACTCCTTGGGTTTTACGTAAATACTTATTGCAGAAACAAGTATAAATATTTAACCGTGAATACAGTATGATAGTGTCCGCTATGAGCATGAATAGGCAACCGCAATTTATCCATCCCTTTAACTATTACATTGTGTCATGGGGCGTGGAAGCGTTCCATAGGGCGTTTGTGGAAGACCGCTATATTGATGCCATACAGAACCTGTACATATTTACTGGTTGGCTTGAACCTGAAATTCGGAAAAAACTTTCAAAGGAAATGGCGGAGTTGGAGATGATGATGCTTAACCCTAAACTTGTAAACATAGTTAGGCTGAGACAGATACAACTTAAAGTTAGTGAGTTGTTGCATCAGGCTGGCTATTTCACGCAAGCCAAGATTAAGGAAGTTCCAATAGGATACGAGAAAGGATTAGAACCGCCAATTAAAACAGAGGAGTAACAATGCCTTTCAAACTTACCGAGAAGGCTTTAGACGCATGGTATCCCCCCGAAGAATTCTACATCTTCATAATTTACGCGCCTTTAGGTTACGGTAAAAGCGCCTACAGTTTCAAGTGTGGAGTGGAAATACTGCAGCATGTTTACAAACTTAACGAGGAAGAAGCTTGGGAAAAACTTAAACAATTCATAGTTTTCCACCCAGTCCAATTCTTCGAAAAAATAGAACAGATTGAACAGGCTGGGTTAAAACGGGTACCATTCCTCATTTGGGAAGATGCTGGCTTATGGCTTTACGCCATGGAATGGAACAATCCATTCATAGAAGCTTTCATAAAATACCTCAACGTTGCCAGAACACACTTAGCCGCGCTAATCTGCAGCAGCCCATCTCCAGAATGGGTTCTGCGAAAGCTGCGGCGTTTTCCAAGTGCTTACACAGTTAGGATACTTAAGCCAAGCTCAGACAGTAAAGGGCCAATCCACACTTGGCAGCGAATAGCAAGAGGCTACAGGTTCTGGCTTCACGCAGACTTGAGGCATAGTGGAGTGCAGAAGATTTGGGAAGACGTGTACCTGTGTAAGCTGCCTAATCAATACTATGATTGGTACAAACCAGTGAGAGATGCATACGAGGATATGGCTTTAAATTTGCTGAAGGAGAAATGGATGCAGATAAGCAATAAAGCCAGAGCGCTTATGCTTGAAGATTATCCACAATTAAACCTACCACATTTACAACGTATTTAAATATATAAATAGCAAAATAGAGCAATATTATAGAAGATTCTTCTATAGGGAATGTATTGTTTTACAATATGCTTATATTATCGAACAGAGAATAAAATATTAAAAGAAAAGAGGGAGAGGCACGGAGCTAAAAGTTAACCCCGAATATGAAGCATTGTTACCGAAGCTTTCAAAAGAAGAATACGAAGCATTAAAAGAATCTATAAGAACGGAAGGGCAACATTATCCAATAATAATAAACAGAGAGGGCGTAATTCTTGATGGGCATAACCGTCTCAGAATTTGCCGAGAGTTGGGAATAGAACCGAAGTTTGAAGTTAAAAATTTTGCGGACAAGTTTGAGGAGAAACTGTTTGTTATAGATGTCAATTTGCAGAGGAGACAATTGAATGCAGCTCAGAAAGTTTGGTTAAATTTGGAGCGTTACAAAATAGAAAAAGAAAGAGCAAAACAAAGAATGATACTTGCACATGTTAGCTCTGTTCAATTGAACAGAGCAGAGTTAGGAACAGCTCGAGATGTTGTTGCTTTTCATGCTGGAGTTTCACCCATAACAACACAGAGGGCGTTAACGGTTTTTGAAAAAGGAGATGAACAAATAAAACTAAGAATGCTGGAAGGAAAAACCAGCATCTACTACGCTTACAAAATGACCAAAAGAAAAATAGAAAGTCAAGAATACCCTGAACTTCCAGAAGGAAAATATAATGTAATTTATGCTGACCCACCCTGGCGTTATGAATTGCCTTTCGCTGGTTCTCCAGATATGCATTATCCAACATTAGAAACAGAGAAAATTTGTCGTCTTGAAGTTCCAGCTTCCGAGGATGCTGTTCTCTTTCTTTGGGCAACGAACCCATGCTTAAAAGATGCCTTACGAGTTATGGAAGCTTGGAAATTTGAATACAAAACTAATATGGTTTGGGTAAAAGACAAAGCTGGAACTGGTTATTGGGTAAGAGGACAACATGAACTTCTCTTAATAGGGATAAAAGGAAATATGCCAACACCATTAGAAGAAAACAGACCAGCTTCAATTATTTATGCACCCCGAACAAATCATAGTGAAAAACCAGAAGTTGTTTATGGAATTATCGAGAAAATGTTTCCAAACGGCAAATATTTAGAATTATTTGCGACTAAAAAAAGAGAAGGATGGACATCATGGGGGATTGCAATTGAAAGTTAAAGTCAAATATACAGAAGACTTCAAACATTTACCAGCTCTCCAAGTTTCAGTTTCCACAGACGGCAAGAACTACGAACCTATAACAATTTACGCCTTACTCGAATTAATACATTGGATGTTCCGTTCAGAAGACCTAAGATATCCAGCAGAAGATGGTTATGAAGGGAGAAGACAGTTATTTCGTGCGATAAAAGAAGTAGAGCAGGGAGCATCGCCAGAAACAGTTGTTAAAAGGTTTAAGTGCAGCAAAGGAACGTTTGACGCAATCCAATTCGTTGAAAAACCAACAGAAGAGGAATATGAAAAATTAAAGAGAAGATCAAATTTATGACTGGGAAGGGTAGGCGCACTTTAAAATACATCCAATATTATCCAAGTCCTAAAGAGCTTTACCAAAAAATTACAAGTTCACCTGGTTGGAATTATAAGACTAACATGGAATTTTATCAAGTGCGTGACCGCGCACTTGCAAGTTTAACTTATCTGCTTGGCGGACGCATAAGCGAAATACTACGCCTAAAGAAAAACCAGTTCATAATTGAAAAGGACAAAGTTGTGGTGCGTGGCATTCAGCTTAGCAAAAGCAGGTATAAGAATCGTCCGAGGCGTGAGCAGTTCAGGGAGGAGGCGTGGTTGCCTTTGCATGGTGAACGTGCTGGTTTAACTGGTTTAGTTTTGGATTATTTGCGGTTAGTGGATGGCGATGATGTTTTTCTTTTTCCGTTTAGTAGGCAGAGAGCTTGGCAGATTATTGGTTGTTTGCTTGGTGTTCCATGCCACTGGTTAAGGGCATACTGCGAAAACTACCTTTATGATAATTGGGGCAAAGACATTTTGGCGGTTAGCGATTACATAAAAGTGGATCCTCGAACATTGCAGCTTTACATTAGAAGAAGCTATCAAAAGTATAAACCTGTTTAACCACAAATTTTAAATACTATGCCATAGTATAATAGCTTATGGTGGTTAAGTTGGGCAAAATATGGTATGAACTGCGAAAATTATGTGTAGATTGCCATGCAGTAGCGGTATTCCACAACGTTCAAGAAGGGCAAAAACTATATTGCGATAGAGGGCACTATTTAGGTAAAGCACCCAAAAAGGAGGATGTGGAAAAGGAGGTGGAGTCATGAGAAGAGGGAAAACCGTAACTACAAGATTTGGCAAAGTTCGCCTTTACTTAATCAACGAATACAAGGGATGGAGAAAATACAAAGTTGCCGGCAGTAGTGGAGACATTAGACGCGCTGCTGCGGCACTCGACAATAAATATGGCAAAAAATACGTTATATTGGAAGACCGAAGAGCGAGAACGATTAGCTTAAAAAAGAGAAAATAGGAGGTTGAAAAATGAAAACAGAAAAAGAAACTGAAAACAACATAACCATAAAAGTAAGCGCACCGTTAATAGCGGAACTGCGCAAGCTGGACCCCAAACTGAAAGAGATTCCTGCAACTTATATTGTGGATATGTTGTTGCGGGAGAAAAAAGAGCAGTTAGAAAAGAAAAAGGAGAGTGAAGCGCAATGAAGGAAGTTGTTTATAGCGTTGAGCAGTTTAAAGCGAAAGCGGATTTAACTAAAGGTGTGCATCATCATGGCATGTATGAATGTAAAGACCCGCATGGAATTGTTCATTGGTTAACTTTCCGCATTTTCGGAGTTAGCAAAAATGGGAATCACGTAATCATCTTTGAGGATAAACACAAGATTACGATTTGGGATGTTCCCGACAACTATAAACAAGCGAATATGTTTGCAAGGTTAGACGCTTACCTTAAAGACCGCTACCATGAACTTGCAGAAAAATACGCTAAACCGTTAGGTTCAACTGAAGGAGAATGGAAAGATTGAAGGATTTATGGGGCATGGGAAGGGGCAGCAGAAACTGTTAGCTTACCTGCGAGTTCTCCGAGAACGAATTAACAAAAGAGCAGGTAGGGGAAAGCTATTGGAGAAGTGAGAAATGATGCCTTTTGTTTTTGTGTGTGTAAAATGTGGAAATCCCATTTACGTGGATGATGGAGACCATTTATTGTATGGTGCAAGCAGAGGAAACAAAACCTATTCATTGTTGGATAAAGTGCAAGAGAAATTAAATGGGCATTGCCCCAAGTGTGGAAGAAAACTTAACAGTTTGCCTTTGAACGTGCAAGTGAAACCAACCCCACAATCTTTTTATAAAGATTGGTATTGGTGTGGGCATTGCCTAACTTGGATTAACAAGAACGATGCGGTTGTCGGCGTGGATGGAAGAAAAAGATGTCCCAAATGTGACCGTATTTTAAGGTTAAAGGGGAGAAGGAGAAAATGACTAATTTTGCTCTCATATTTCTAATCATTTATGGTGTGCTTAAAATCATCGCTGGAATATACGGTGCAAGTCAACATGGTAAACCGCAAGGAGAATATCATGGAAGCGTAGAAGTAGTCGAGGCGTTAATTGGCGTAATCTTTATCCTAATTGCCTTCGAGGTAATATAAGTTGACAGTCCCTAAAAAATGTCTTTTCTGCAAAGAACCTTTAACTGACCCAGAAGAATACAACCAAGGATACCATGAAAAATGTTACATTCGTTGCTTAATAAAACTATTTCAGAGTTATTATTGATATTGAAAAGGTGAAAAGTAAATGACAGTTTATGTTAGACGTTTTCCATGTAGCGTTTGCGGAAAAAACGTTTACTGGGATAGCAACAAACAAACGTTAACATGTGGATGCGGAAGTTTCAGGGCAACTTTCGTTAACCTGCAAGAGTTCCTGGCTTTACCCAAGAAAAGAGGGAATAAAATAAAATGTTTGAAAGCTTCATAATTGGATTCTTGCTTGGAATAATAAGCATGCTTGACGTTTTCCCCGTGAATGAGCATAAAGCAAACTTTTGGAATTGGGCCCTTTCAAAACTTAGAAGGTGAAAGTGAATTTTGAGTATCTATGTAGGTAAACGCTTTTTAGGTTACGCTACTCTACGCAGTAAATACATTTATATATATATTAATACATTTACGCATTAGGGTGTTCCGGTTTGCCAAGATACCAATTGATAGTTAAAGAAGAAACATTCATTAAGTTGGCGATGGAAGCTTCGAAGCAGGGTAAAAGTTTCGGAAAGTTCGTTAATGAAATTCTTAACAGTTATGCGGATAAGCTTGAGCATGGTGTCGCTGGAGATGTAGGCCCTCAAGCGGTTTGCATAGTTTGTGGTGCGAAGGCAAAATTTATGGGGCATGGGAAGGGGCAGCAGAAACTGTTTGTTTGTCCATTGCATAAGAATTTGCTGAAGGATTTAAGTTTTAGGGAAGTTTAGCTTCCAAGGTGATTAAATAGGCATGAGTGAATGTTTACGTAGAACGGCTAAACGTATTTTAGCTTGCAGAAGAGAAAGGAAAACGAAGCGGAAAAGCAAAGTTTCTTAAGTGTGAAATGCGTACCTATTTCTGATGGGATTTGTATGGTGTTTGGTCGCGGCAAAAGTAAGGATGAGGAACTAATACAGCAGCAGGGTGAATATCAAATCGCCAACCAAGCCGTATATAATGATGCTGTGTTGCAGCAGATCCGCCGTGATTATGGAACAGAAACATTCATTGTCAAAGATGAATGGCTGGATCAAATTTTGCTGGACTTAGCGTTTAATTTGAAAACTGAAAATGACGGTAACAACATTAGGGTTGAAAGTGTTAAAAACCACTTTTTCGCAGGCTTATATTTTCTGCACAGCAGCATAAGTCAAACAAGCTGGATTGACAAGTACACGGCAGCCTACATGAAGGCCCTTGCCAGACGCGAACTTTTCAAAGAGTACCTGCGCATCAAATTGAATGATGGAATAAGTGTGGAAGAGAAAAGCAGAATCTACAGTTTACTTGAACTGTTAGAAGCATACTTCACAATGGTTATTGAAAGCGCTGTTGATGGCAGACGAGTTCAAGCGTTAAAAGTTGAACCCCGCGTAATAAGAACAGAGATTGCACGGCGAAAAGGAAAAACTGAAAATAAAGGTTTATGGTAGGACGTGAAGAAATGGATATCCTGGGTTTTCCAGATTGGCTTTTCATGCTTTTGGCTGCACTTGGAATATCCATTACAGGTTTCATTTCAATGTTAATCTTATGGTTTCTAACCCCCGGCAATGGCAGGAAACTTCTTAGTGCACGACTTAAGAAAACCGGGTTACTTGCTGTATTTGGCAAGGCAACATTACGTTTCGTTAAGGTTAAGAATTTGGCTCCAGGATGGGTGGAAACCGATGAGGGTAAAAAATACATTTGGCCTATTCCGCCTAAACAGAAAATTGAAACATGGAGTCCCGAACGTGATGTGTTAAGCAAGGTTGAACATATTGATGGAATTCCAGTTTTAACCGTGTACGAGGCTGAAGCTTTAGCAGTTAATGCAGACACTCTTGCCACCGCAGAGGCTTCCGCTAAAGGCTACGATGCTGAACAACTTCCATTTCCGCTGCCTGAAGCTAAGCCTGAACGCTGGAAGATTTTGATTCCAGTTAATCCTAAAGTTTTAACTGAAACATTGCGTAGTATGGTTACCACAGAACATATTGATGTGTTTGAGCAGCATGTCATCGAAGTTGAGGAGGCACGTAAGCGGAAGGGTGAATGGGCACCGATTATTAAGATTGGCATTATCATCGGTGCGATTACCATTGTAGCGATTATTGCGATGCTTCTCGTTAAAAGTGCAGTTTTCGGCTAATCTGACTCTGAAGTTTTCTGTGATGCTATGGCTGCTGTGGCAAGAGAAAAAGCAAGTATGGAAGCGCATAATGCGACTAAGCCCCAGTTTATTGGTAATTCTACACGTTGTATCCAGTATTGTATGGTTTCTTGCAGTGTTATGGTTTCAATGTTTGTTATGAATGCTTCTGCTAATTCGCCAGCGTAGGTTAGGGTTGTTTGGAGTGTTGTGGTTTGTGGGAAAGTGTAAAGTTGTTCTTGTAGGATTATGCGTGTTTCTGTTGGCGTTATTGTTTGGATTAAAGTGAAGATTCCTTCTAAACCGATTGAATGGATTGCTGTTGGTTTTGCTGTTTCAGTTAAGGCATAGGAAAGCTCCATCCAATAATATGTTGTTCCAGAAGATGTTACGGTTTGCGTTAAAGTTTCAATGAATTCCTGAATGCCTTCAACACTATAAGATAGAATGCTTGATTGGATTATTGTTCCAGTGAATGTGTAAGTGTGTTCTTGTAGGATGTCTGGGGTTGATGTGGGTTTCACGGTTTCTGTGAGGGTAAAACTGTATTCTTGTGCTGCTGTTTCTGGCCCGATGTATGTGTCGGCGACAACAACACAGTCGAGGTAAACAGTTCCATAAGCTGTCCCGTAATTTCTGAATCCAAACTGAACTGACCCAGCATTATAAGAAATACTTTTACCTGTTTGAGTTAAATCTGTAACTTCGCTTCCATCCTTGTAAACACGGTATTCTCCGTTTGTCTTGTCATATTCTACTTCGAGGCAAATCCAAGTGTTCAACGGCACAGTTGTGGAGCTTTGAACAAGATAGTTTGCGCCGCCAGATTCGTAACGTATGTAAAGGTAACGTGTCGACTCTTTCAACATCAATATAAATGCTGTTGCTGGCGCTACATTTCTAACTGCAAATATAGCATCATATACTCCACTGCCCGCTGTCCAACTTGAAACATAAAGGTAAAATCTACTGTAAACAATAGGTGATGAAGTAATGTCTTTGTAAACAAAACCGCTACTGGTTGAGTCTGGTTTATAGCTTTTAGCTGAATAAGTTCCATGATGCGCTTGTTCGGATACAACTGTTATTGCTCCACTTCCAGAGGTTGTTGTTCCAGTCCACGCTGAAAAATTTCCACTCTCAAAACCGTCACTAAAAATTGTAGTTGCAAAAGCTGGATGAATAAGAGGTAAAAATAATAAAACAGTTAAGAAAACGGTTAGAAAGAAAATTGCTGGTTTAGTTTGCATCGTAAATGAACACCCACGTTATTGTTAAGTTCCAGTTTGCTTGGAAAGTTGTCTGTGTAATAGCTGCCAAAGCGTAAGCGTCTTGAGCGTTTGCGGTTGCACTCCAATGGGCAGCAGCAGCATTAAGCGTTACGGTTTCAGTGAAAGTGAACTTTTTAGTAATGTTAAAAGCAGAGTCGCCATTGCTCGTCCAGAATACACGACTGTCCGCTACGCTTCTCGAGTATTCCGTATCCAACTTAGTATTAGTCTGCGCAATTGTCGAGTTTCCAATGGCAATGTAGTTAACGTTCACTGCAACATTGCAGACTCCATACATCGTAGCGTTCTCACCAATATCAGTAATAACATTGCCCTCAACAAAACCGCTAACACCCATAGGTGACTCAATAGTAACGTAAACGTTGCCCGTAACCTTCGGAATCTTATGCCCACTAATCAGCAAATCATCAGCAAAATATCCAGCAGCGAAAGCAACAAGGCAAGTTAACGCCAATATTAATGCAAAATTGCGTTTGCTAATCCATGTGCGCTCCAAGATAGTTTTTCCCAAGCCCATCACCTCCATCCAGCTAATTTGAAAGCCGAATCAAACGTTAAAAACAGAAAAACGAAACCAAATCCCAAATATAAGTAAGATACCGAAACAAGCGAGGAATCATAGAATATTGAAAAATGCACTATGGCATCTACAATCCAACATACAAAACTCAGAAGCATCGGCACAACAGTTTTACGATTTAAGGCTAAAGCACTCCAAAAAATGCTTAACCCATTCAACATCATATAAACAATCAAATCAATCTCCTGCACAAACGACACACTCCACAAACATTCAATAATTAACGATTAAATATTTAAATTTTCCATCAGCAACATCAATGCTACCGATAAACTTCCAAGAATAAAAACGAATAAGCCAGCGATGAATTGCCTCGGACGAACATTTGCAGTAGCGCTGTTCCACATTAACAGTAAACCGACAAAAGATTCAGTATGACAGGCAAAAGCTAAAGCAAAATCTAACCATGCTCCATAAACAATAGCGTGAACTCCACCTGAGAAAAGAAAAATCGCTAAAAAACATGGAAGCAGAGAAAAAAGGGGAAGTTTACGTTTGAAGCGTAGGCGAAAGAATTTACAGTCCCCCGCCCTTGCCGCCACTGATGACACGTAGTATTATTACTGCACCAATTATCAATGGGATTATCACAAGCAAGCCGAAGGCAGCCCAAATGTTACTAACTACAGAAGTCCAAGTGCTGTTAGCTTGGGAACTCCATCCCGATTGGTTTACACTGCTTATTACGCCCTGAATAACCAAGAGTCCAACCAGCATCGTAACCGCTAAACCTACGAAAATCCCAGCAATTCCTCTCGCTCCACCAAACGACATTAGTTCTTCACCATTCCCTCGGAAAATCATAAATACATGTTACAATTTAAGGTTTTCAGTGAATACACCATTATATATAGTGACTGGGAATGAGGCATCTGCAGTTTTGGCTAAACGAAGAAGAATATGAAAAGTTAAAGCGTGAAGCTGAGAAGAAAGGTTTAACCACATACGCCCTAATAAAAAGCATAGTTACGAGGAGAAAACAAATGCTTATGCTTGGCTATTTACTGCTTCTTTATAGTGCAGCATCCACTGCAATCATAATTTACCTAATACTACAGTTGCTGACAATAACTCTCTAAACGAAGTTTAGGAAGTCACCAGCCTATAAAGTAACGCTGCGATGCCTAAAACAAAAAGAGCCCAGCATAACTGTAAACCAAGCTGCGGAACAAGCATGCTTAACAGTCCGCCTGCTCCACCGCCTATCAACAGTAAAGCGATAATCGTTGCAGTTGCATCTTCAAACCTGTTATATAAGACGATTCCAAGAGGGAACAGGAACACCAGGCTGTAGCCTAAGAAGCCTAAGAACCAAGTGTATGGCGTGAATAGGAAGCCGAAGATGTCTCCGTTGAAAAGATTATAGAACTGCACTTCCCAAGCTGCAGGCACATCGTAACGCATAGTAACACTTGACATGTAGCTTCCACCCCAAACCAGCGTGCTGAAGGTAGCGCCGTCAGCATATTGTCGTATCGTGTAATAGCTAAAAGTCCATGTAGCCTCAGGCAATTTAACAAGAAAATCATTTTCCGTTATGAAGGAAGCTCTTAAATTCCAGTCGCCAGTTCCGAACCGCTGGTAAACTTTCACCATCACAGCATCCACGATACTGTTGTATCCTGGACATAGCCAAGTTGCGTTCTGCAATCCTTCACCATCCGCATTTCGAGTTACAACAGCAGCTGGAACCCCGCTTGTTAATTCTTCAGTAGCCCCATTATGATGGACAACCCAAACGCGGACGCCATAATAAGTAACGTATGCGCCTTCTACATCAACTGAATCCATTACGCTGCCGCTGCTTTGAGTTTCACTTAACTTATAGCCTACTATGCCATTAACCTCACGTGAATCTGCCCTTAGAAAAAGTGTTTTCTCAATGCCTGTGGTAATTGGGAAAATGTTGGGAGGCTCTTCAAATCCAAGGGTTACAGCAAAACTTGAATTTGCCCTAATTGCTGTTAAACTTGAGTTTTGGAAAACGGCATCTCCACTGCTGCTTTCCCATTCATTCCAGTTAGTGAAGAAATCGTTTTTGGTAAGCCATGAACCGCCAACCTGAACGTTTTTAATGTCCACGTCGTAAACGTATAAGGTTTTAGATGTGTCGGCAAGGTTAACTTTAACTTGCTTGCTGTCGGCTGACAAGACTGTTACGTCTGAATCTACACTTGCCAAACCTACATGCTCTATTGGGGTTCCGCTTCCAACAAGAAGGTTATGGAATGTAACTTCAGAAGAGTATGGATAATCCCAACTGAAACTGTTGAAGTAGGCGTAATCGTTAAACTTAACTGTTCGGTTATAGCTTGATAGACGAAACGCTATTTGCGGGCTCCACTTCCAGCTGAGCGTTTCTTGACCCATGGAAGGTTTAACTGCAAGGCTGAGAAAGAAAAATAGGAGTAAGGAAAGGATTAGCGCGCGCGTTTGTTTTTGGCTTTTGCATCGCATGAGCCCCACGCCTTACGGTTTGTATTCTGCATACCAATATACAGTTCTGTCTCCACCTACTGGACTCGGGACTGTTATCGTGAATGTTGTGCTTGTCTTGGCACTAACATAAGCGTCTGCGGTATCGCTTGTTGAGCCTGTTATAATGACTACTGTCGGCGTTCCTGCTAATCCGTGGTTTACTGTTACGCTTGTCTGTCCGCTTGGTATGGTTGCAGTTCCACTGTTCTCTGTAACAAAGCCTTGGTTGTTTTTAATTATTAAGTTACCTTGTGAATTTGCAATGTTAATCATGGCTGTGCCAACGTCAGCGGACTCGTAAATTTTATTATCGGTAACTTCCATCCTTGCAGGATAATTAAGGTTGATGAAATATCGGCTAACAATACTGCTTGACCTATACAAAACGTTACCAATTACAGTGCCGCCTAAAGCCCAGTTACCGCTCGCCCCGTCAAAATAAATCGCATCGTAAGTGTTGTTTACGTAGTGCTCACCAGTAAAGACATTATCTGCTATCAACAAGCTTTTATGCTGTCCAGCAGCTACGAATATACAATGTTCCCCTGAGCCCTCGATGTAATTGTTGACAATCTGCACATATTCTACTGGTGCTATATAAATGCAGTTTTTATTCAGCCCATAATAATGTGAGTTGGTTATGATGTTCCCTGCTGCACCGACATAAACGCCATAATCGCTGTCTCTTG
>Ga0207433_10007710_pt1 | contig 17846 bp, 15 predicted proteins | sample YelNatPaOPGAMG01_FD_187559 | JGI IMG/M metagenome (GOLD analysis project Ga0207433, IMG submission 187559) | Hot spring thermophilic microbial communities from Obsidian Pool, Yellowstone National Park, USA - OP-RAMG-01 (SPAdes) (version 3) | ecosystem: Environmental > Aquatic > Thermal springs... | reverse complement strand
CATATTCCTGAATCATAAAGAATGCCTCAAGGATTGCAGACTGGATCCGCACGCCATCAAGAGGCACAAAGTAAAGAATCAGGAATACTGTAATAAAGATTATGAGCCTTGTTCGTTCTTTCATAATCACCTCACTTATAATAAACCCGAATATCTAATCCGCGGCGCTTCATAGCGGATTTGGATTTAGAATTTTTCACATTCATCTTCGCGCCATCTCTTTCAATAATTCGGTCTTCTTCTTTAAATTTCCAATTATACACTCTTCAAGTATATCAATAATCTCAAAAATTCTCTGGTCTGCTACCTCATACCAGACCTCAAGCCCCCTTTTTTGGCATCTGACAATCCCGACATTCTTCAGGATTGCCAGATGGTGCGAGACATTGGACTGCTCTGCACCAACATAGGGAATGATTTTACATACACAACAGGGACCATCCCGTAATTTTCCGAGAATCTTCAATCTCAATGGATGGGCCAGGGCATTAAAGACCCCGGATTCTAATTCCATTATATCTTCACTCTGTTTTGGCATATAAAACTCCTTTAAATTACCTCAATTCCACTCTGCTAATTGCCAATAGATTTTTCAAATTCCAATCCTTTCAACCATTCTCGCTCAACTTTTTTTAGTAGCGAGAAGAAGATTTTATCCTTTTTATGCCTTCAAGTGCCCCAATTGCTTTCTTCTTTCTGTTTCACGTTTCACGAATTCGTCCTTCTTGTGCCTTTTTCACCTTCAATCGCCCTTTATCGCCTTCTAAAGTATATGATTATATCTAAATATTGTCATATGTCAATAGTTTAATTTGTTCAACAAGACTGAAGTGTGAAAAAAATCCACTGGGAATGTAGAAAGGCATTGTTTCATCACTATAAAGGTTAATCTTGACTTTTTCTCCAGAGTTAAATATAATTCTCAGTGAAAAAATTCATAATATTTGTACTCACATTCTTCTTTTTTTGTACAAATACTGAAAAAGTAACTGAAGTCATTGATGGTGATACATTCAAAACTGATAAAGGGAAGACAATTAGACTATTAGGGATAAATGCACCTGAGATATCGGACCCGGGTGGAGATTTAGCTAAGGAATTTTTAAAGAGTCTGATACTGAATAAAAGGGTCTTATTAAAGGGCGACATTACAAAAAAGGACGATTACGGAAGATATCTCTGCTATGTCTATCTTGATGGAAAATTTATAAATGAAGAGATGGTTAGGGTTGGACTTGCAGAAACAAGATTCTATCCACCTGATACCCTCTATAAAAAAGTTCTCCAGGAAGAAGAAAAGGTTGCAATAAGAAATCGCAGAGGACTTTGGGCATTCCCAGTATTCCAGGTTCCAGATACAACAAATATATCGTCAAGAGAATATTTCAGCCTAACAAAAGATACCTTTGAGGTCATCTCCTATCTTGATGCCCATAAATATTATGGGAAGATTAAGACTGTTGAAGGAAGGATTGTTCTAACTAATAATACTGGTAAGGTCTGCTTTCTAAACTTCCATAAAGATTGGAAAAGGCACTTCACTGCAGTCATCTTTGCCAGTGATTTTCAAAGATTTCCAGAGAATCCTGAGGATTATTATCTTAACAAAAAAGTGAGGGTCACCGGACTGATTAAAGAATATAATGGAAAGCCAGAAATCATTGTAAAAAGCCCATCACAGATTCAAATTCTTAAATAGTTTTATTTAAAAAAGACCTGAGGAATTTTCCTTCCAGGATGCTGGATTACCAAAGTTTCAATTCCATATACATCCTGAATTATATCCTTTTTAATAACCTCCGCAGGGGTTCCAATTTTGTATACCTTTCCCTGATTTAGCAGTATTAATTTATCACAATACCGGCTGGAAAGGTTCAAATCATGATTTACCACCACAATGGTGAACCCATTCTGATTGAGCGCCCTTAATAGTTCCATAATCCTCACCTGATGTTTAATATCAAGATGGCTGGTTGGTTCATCAAGGAGGAGGATATTGGGTTTCTGGGCGAGTGCACGGGCAATCACAGCCATCTGACGTTCTCCTGAGGAGATGGAGTTTATAAGTCGTGTTTTAAAACCCTCTAATCCGGTCTGCTCAATTGCCCAATCCACTGCCTGGATATCATCTTTTTTTAGACGGTGGAAAGGTGAGAGATAAGGATACCTTCCCATTGAAATTATATCATATACCGAATAATTATACAGAAAATGGGTCTCCTGGGGGACAAAGGCAACTATGCGGGCAAAATCTATTTGCTTTATTCCCCTTATATCCCTTCCTAATATATTCACCCTTCCTTCATAGTTCTTCAAAATCTTTGCCATTATCCTTAATATCGTAGATTTACCAGCTCCATTTGGTCCGATTATTCCGACAAACTCGCCCTTTTTTATATTGAAATTGATATCATATAATACACCTTTATGATTATATGAAAAATACAGGTTAATAATCTCAATCGCATCCATGGACTACTTAAAACGATATAAGTAGATAAAGAACGGAACACCAATGAGTGATGTGATTATTCCTGTAGGCAATTCATAGACCACCAGATTACGTGCCATTGCATCAGCAAGAAGGACAAACGCAGAACCCAGAAAGAATGAACCGACGAGATTCTTTATATGTCGGGGGCCAAAGAGCATCCTTGAGCTATGAGGTATGACAAGCCCCACAAAACCAATCGCACCTACAAGGGAAACGATAAAACTCACAAGGAGTGTGGTGAGAATAAATACCTTGATTGAAAACATCTGGATATCAATCCCCAAAGAGGTCGCTGTTTCAACACCTGTTGAGATAATATCAAACTCCCTGTGAAATCTATAAAGATATAGCATGATGAACAGACTTAAAATGGAGATAAGAAGGAATATAAAACGACGTTCAGGGGTAAAAACAATCCCAAGGTAACCCATCAATAGATAAATTATTTCGTATAATTCCCTTTTTCCCCCAATCATTATCAACATCACCAGAGAACTGCATAAGAAACTCATCACAACACCCGTAAGGATCAGACGGTCTCTCAATAATCCGCTCTCAATACGGGCAATGGTGAGAACCAGAAAGCCAACCATCAGTGAACCGAGGAATGAGAATGCAGGATTTGCATAACCCAAAAGAACAATTCCTATTGATGCACCGAGTGCAGCACCAGATGCAGAACCCAGGGTGTAAGGCTCAACAAGGGGATTACCAAAGAGACCCTGTAATATACCACCAGAGAATGCAAGGACTCCACCTGCAAAAATCCCGAGGGATACTCTCAAAATACGGAGTTGCATAATTTCACCGGTAAATTCTCCAGGTCCAGTAAAGAGTTCAAAGAGGATCCCTGCAATTAGAATGAGGACCAATAATACTACTTTATTCAAATATTTTCTCCAATTCCTTAAACCCAAGGACGAGCCTCGGCCCTGGCCTCATTAACCAGTCCTGATTAAGATTTTTATACACTTTTTTATTTTTTATTGCACTAATCCTACCCCAGCCTAATCTACCTTCAATCTCTTCAGGATGTAATACAATAATGATATCAGGATTTCTCATAATGACCTGTTCCTGATTGATAACAGGATAATCCTTTTCCAGATCGCCAAATATATTCTCTCCACCTGCCATCTCTATTAATTCATTGAGATAGGAATACCTCCCTATCGTTATCAATGGCTGTGCACAAATTTCAATGTAGGTCTTTCTCTTCTTGCGTCCTAAATCTCTAATATTTGCCTTCATATATTCTACCAGTGAATCAGCCCCTTCCTCCTTTTTGAGAATTCTACCGATATTTATTATATCCTTATATATATCATCAATACTCTTTGGCGAGGTTGAAAATGTCCTGATACCATACTTTTCCAGTTGCTCTTTTATACGTCTCTGTTCAGGGATATTAACGATAACGAGGTCTGGTTTGAGGCTCAATATTCTTTCCACTGAAGGATTAGAAAAATCACCAACCTTATAAATCTTCTTTGCCGAATCAGGATAGTCACAATAGGTTGTCACACCCACAAGATAATCTGCCCCACCAATGGCAAAGATAACCTCGGTCATTGCTGGAGAGAGAGAAACAACCCTGAATCCCTGCCTGGGCACTGATCTTTCACAGAATAAGAAGGAAAGGATTAATATAGGAATGGTAAATCTCCATTTCATAATTGGAATTATATTTAATCCAATAGAAAAATCAATAATTTACCAAACTTGACTTTTATGCAATTTGGTGTATTATTCTGTATGGAAGAAAGGCTAAATAAATTAAAAAGACTAAAAGAATTAAATATTAATCCCTATCCTTACAGGTTTGATAGAACCCATAACTTCTCCGAGATAAAGCAGAGATTTGAAGAACTCTCCAGCAATCAAACTACTGTAAGGACTGCAGGAAGGATAATTGCAATCCGCGGCCACGGAAAGACTACCTTTGCCACGCTAAATGATGAGAATGAGAAACTACAGATATATCTAAGAAAACAGGACCTCGGTGATTACTACAATATTTTTGAAAATTTTGATATCGGTGATTTTATTGGTGTAGAAGGGAAGTTATTCAAAACAAAGACCGGTGAGATAACTGTCCTTGTAGAAAAGTTTATACTCCTGACAAAATCACTAAGACCGTTACCGGAAAAGTGGCATGGATTAAGGGATATTGAGATAAGATACCGGAAAAGATACCTTGATCTAATTGCCAATCCAGAAGTCAGGGGAATATTCAAAGGACGTTCAAAAATAGTTTCCCTCCTCCGAAACTTCTTTGATTCCCGTGGATTCCTTGAAGTTGAGACACCGGTATTACAACCCGTATACGGAGGTGCCGCTGCAAGACCATTCAAGACATTTTATAATGCCCTTGATCAGGAGATGTATCTAAGAATTGCGGATGAATTATATCTAAAGAGGTTAATTGTTGGTGGCTATGAGAAGGTGTGGGAGTTTTGCAAGGATTTCAGGAACGAAGGGTTAGACAGATTCCATAATCCAGAATTTACAATGATAGAGGCTTATCAGGCTTATACCGACTATTTTGGAATTATGGAGCTGGTTGAAGATTTATTTGAATTTCTTATAAAAAATCTATACTCTGATAATATAATCACTTTTCAGGAGAAAAAGGTTGAAATAAAAAGACCATTCAAAAGAATTAAATACACCGAGGTCTTGAATGAGAGACTCGGTGTTGATATCCTGAACATGCCTGATGAGGATCTAAATAAAATATGTTTGAAATACGGAATAAAGGTTGAAAACCAAACCATTGGTTCTAAGATTGATAAGTTATTTAGCGAACTCATCCAGAAATCACTTATTGAACCAACTTTTGTCATTGATTATCCAAAGATCATCTCGCCCCTTGCGAAGGCACACAGAAATAATCCTTTGCTGGTTGAACGATTTGAATTAATAATCTTTGGACTTGAGGTTGCTAATGCCTTCTCAGAACTGAATGATCCGATTGAGCAGCGGAGAAGATTTGAAGAACAACTTGCCCAGAGGGAAGAAGGAATCGGTGAGATTGATGAAGATTTTCTTGAGGCGCTGGAATACGGGATGCCGCCAACCGGTGGTCTTGGTATCGGGGTTGATCGACTATGTATGATCCTATTGAACCAACCATCAATTCGCGATGTTATACTATTTCCTCAACTGAGGAGAGAGGATGCTCATTGAACTATTTGTTGCCCGGAGGTATCTCCGCTCCCGGTATAAAAAGTTCTTCTCCCTTTCTGCTTCAATCGCAATCGGTGGTATATTCGTTGGTGTAAGTGCCCTTCTCATCACCCTTTCCATAATGAATGGATTCCAGAATGAATTACGCAGGCGAATACTTGGTGGGACACCTCATATTATCGTTCGCCGCTTCTTTAATGAACCGCTGGAAAACTATCAGGAGATCATGGACAGGTTGGAGGGACTTCCTTTTATAAAGGCAAAAGCACCATTTATCATTACTAAATCATTAATCAGAAATAGAAAGAATATTGATGGTGTGGTGATTAGAGGTGTAATCCCTGAACTTGAAAAGAATGTAACTGAGGTAAGTAAACACATAATAAGTGGCACATTTGATCTTAAGGATGGGTGTGTAATGGGCGTTGAACTTGCCCATAATTTGAAGGCCGGTGTCGGTGATACACTCATCATCACCTCACCTTATACAGAACAACTTGGACTTCTCCCCCGCTCCAAGAGATTAATCTTAAATGGCATATTTGATCTCGGGGTTTATGATTTCAATGCTACAATTGTCTATATGAATCTAAAGGATGTCCAGAGCCTTTTTGAAATTGGCGATGCGGTAAGTGCAATTGAAATAAAGGTTGATGATGTATATAAAACACCATTATATTCAAAGAAAATTCAGGAAATCATCGGTTATCCTTTTCGGGTTCAGGACTGGATTGAATCAAACCACTCAATCTTTGCTGCACTAAAATTAGAAAAGATTGTAACATTCATTGTATTGACATTGATTATAATCGTCGCAGGATTCAATATCGTTGGAACTTTAACAAATATTGTAAAGAAAAAGACAAAAGAGATTGGCATATTACGTTCCTACGGCTTTACCCGACATCAGATAATGAGGATATTTATCTTTTTAGGCAGTATAATGGGAATTATAGGAACTTTTCTTGGAATAGTATTCTCCATAATTGCCTGTTATTTTTTAAATAGATACAAATTCATCAACCTCCCCGGGGATGTCTATTTCATTCAAACCCTGCCCGTTGAAATGTCATTAAATGATTTCGTTGCAGTAGCGGTCGCAGCGATCTTAACAAGTTTCCTCGCTACGATATATCCCGCATATCGTGCGGCAAGTCTTGTCACTGTGGAGGCATTGCGTAATGAGTGAGATATTAATTGCCGAAGGGATTGAGAAGTCATATTTTTTAAAGAATGAAACCATCACCGTTTTAAAAGGGGTTGATTTGAAGGTCAGAAAAGGAAGGTTTATCGTTATATTTGGTCCCTCTGGTAGTGGCAAGTCTACACTCTTGAATATCCTTGGTAGCCTCGACCGACCTACAAGAGGGAAGGTCTGGTTTAATAATATTGATCTCTTTACAAATAATGATGAGACACTTTCCCAAATCAGGAATAAACATATTGGCTTTATCTTCCAATTTCACCATTTATTACCCGAGTTCTCAGTCCTGGAAAATACTACACTTCCAGCCTTATTGAATGGTGAAAAGAAAAAGAGGGCAGTGGAAAGGGCACTTAGATTGCTTGATATGTTAGGTATTTATGACAAAAGGTTCCGGCTCCCTGATGAACTATCTGGTGGAGAACGCCAGAGGGTAGCGATTGCCCGCGCCCTTATAAATGACCCACTCCTCATCCTTGCTGATGAACCAACTGGTAATCTGGATTATGAAAATACTAATAAACTAATGGATATGTTTGTCAATCTAAAAAATGAAGAAAGGACGATAATCCTGGTTACCCATTCATTGGATATTGCAAAATTGGGTGATGAAGTATATAATTTAAAAGAAGGAAGGTTATATGCTATGTGATGATTGCAAGAAAAAACCAGCAAGCATTTTTTATAAAGATGTATCAGGGAATCAAATCAAGGAAGTCCATCTTTGCGAGGATTGTGCCCGAAAAAGGGGTCTTTTACTTGATAAAAAATTATCACCGCTTGAAATCCTCCAGAAACTTTTAAAGAATTATACCTATGAAGATGAAAAGGTTATCTGTCCGGTCTGCTTTTTGAGCCTTGCAGAATTTAAAAAATTTGGAAGGTTTGGCTGTGGTAACTGCTTATTGACCTTTGAGCCTTATATAAAGACGATGATTAAAGAGGTCCAGACCAGCGAAAAACATATCGGGAAAAAGGCAAAACCCGGTGGGAGAAGGGCAATAGAAGTCTTTAGGCTAAAAGAGGAATTAAGGCGTGCCCTGGAAAAAGAGGCATATGAGGAAGCAGCCAGGATAAGGGATGAATTAAAAACCCTCGGAGTGGAGAATGTTTGAAAATATAAAATGGCTCATATCACCGGAACTGGCAAATGAGTGTGAAGAGATGGAAATCGTCGTTTCAAGCCGGATAAGGGTTGCAAGGAATGTAGATGGCATCCCTTTTGAAATAAAGATGAAACAGCAGGATGCAGAGAAACTCGTTCAGATAGTAAAATCTGCCCTGGAAATGAATTTTAAAGGGAGGTATCTAAATTTGCAGAACATCAAACCCCTTGAAAAAGAATCGCTCTTTGAATCCCATCTGATTTCACCTGCCATTATGAAGAAAGAACAACCGACTGCATTATTCATAAATGAAAAAGGGAATATCGCAATAATGGTGAACGAAGAGGATCATTTGAGAATCCAGGGCCTTTCTTGTGGTCTGAATTTAACAAACATTGCGAGTGAGGTATATCTCTTTGAAGAGGCATTGGGTCAGGAACTCGGTTATGCCTATAATGAAAACTATGGATTCATAACCTCCTGTCCAACAAATCTCGGGACCGGATTAAGGGCATCAGTATTATTCCACCTACCTGGTCTGGTGTATACAAATGAGATTGATAAAGTCCTCAAGAGCACGATAAACCTCGGTATGAACGTGCGGGGTATTTATGGAGAAGGGAGCGAAATAAAAGGGAATCTGTTCCAGATTTCAAACCAGCATACACTCGGTTTTAAAGAGGATGAACTGATAGAGAAGATAAACAAGTTTGCCCGAACGCTTATCGACCTTGAAAAGAAAGCAAGGGATGTGATAATATCTCGTGCAAGGTATGAACTTGAAGATAAGATCTTTCGGAGTCGGGCAATCCTCAGTTCGGCAAGGCTCATAAGTAGTGACGAGGTTCTAAATCTCCTTTCAGCCATAAGACTGGGCATCGGTATTGGATTGATAAACGACATTGACATAAACACCGTGAATGAGATTATGCTCATCACAAGGCCTGGAAATATTCAGCTGTTCTATGGTGAGATACTTGAGGAAGAGGAAAGGGATATAAAGAGGGCAGAATATATTCGTAATAGGCTAATATCAAAAAAAAGTTGAAATATCTGCACATTTTTTATGCAGTGATGAACAATTTTTATACACTCAAAAGCAAATCTTCTTGAAATCTCAAAACTTTTACCTGGTATAGTTTTTGCATCATTATTAAGTGAAAGGAGAAAAAATGAAGGAGATAATACTCTGTATGTTAATTCTTAACACCGGATTTTCTAAAAGTATAGATATAGTCCCCAGACCGAAGGAGGATGAAGTCCTGATAAAAGGTCCGGTTGATAAGGGTGGATTCGGTGGATTTGTAATTAAATTCACCGAAATTAACGATGAATTTGGGTTATTGATGGGTGGAAGGGGTGGTGTGACATTCAACCATATATTTGGTATTGGAGGTGGCATCTATGGTCTGGTGAACAGGATGGAGGTGAGCACGAATTATCAAATCCGAAACTTCAATATGGACTTTGCTTATGGTGGATTAATTCTTGAAATCGTATTCCGGTCAAGAAAATTAATCCATTTTGGAACCCATATGCTCATCGGAGGTGGTTCTGTTGAGTATAAGCTCCCTCCTTATGAAGAACCATGGTATGATGACTTCTTCTTTGTCCTTGAACCTTCTGCTGAATTAACGCTGAATATGACAAAGGTCTTTCGTATGGACCTTGGTGGTTCCTACCGTTATATCTATGGAAGCGAACTTGATGGCATAAGTGATCAGGGACTGAGTGGACCCTGTGGTTATATAACATTTAAGTTTGGAAAATTTTAAAAATTCTTATGGCCATTATTGACTTTAAGAATTTTTTTATTATAATCTTATATGCCCGAAATAAAAGAATTAAGGGAGATTCCTTCGGTTGATAAGATCCTTTCATCTCCTGAACTGACCCCCTATGCACAAGAATTAGACCATTCAATCCTTATTAAAATCATACGGGAGCAGATTGATGAATTTAGAAGGAGGATATTAAACAAAGAGGTTTTGACAATAGAAGAATTAAAAAAATCTATAATTGATGAAATACAGGATTTAACAAAACCATACTACACCTATGCAATAAATGGCTTAGGAATAGTACTCCATACTGGTCTGGGAAGGGCACCATACATAGATGATATATTAGAGTCATTGTTCACCATCGGTGTTGGCTATTCCCGATTACAGATTGATGAGGACGGTAGGCGTGCAGATAGATACAAAAGGATAAGTAGACTACTTGAACTCATCACCGGTGCTGAGGCAGGCATGTTTGTTAATAATAATGCAGCGGCTACATTATTGATATTGAATACGATCGGTAAGGGGAAAGAGATTATAATCTCCAGAGGTCAGTTGATTGAAATAGGTGGTTCATTCAGAATTCCTGAGGTGATGGCACAGAGTGGTGCAATACTGCGTGAAGTCGGAACCACAAACCGCACCCATCTAAGGGACTATGAATCTGCAATAAATGAGAATACCGCGGCGATATTAAGGGTTCACCAATCAAATTATAAAATCGTCGGTTTTACAAAAGATGTTCCACTTGAAGAACTCGTTATGCTGGGCAGGAGGTATAACCTGCCGGTCATTGATGACCTTGGAAGTGGTGCATTAATAGATCTCTCAAAATTTAATCTACCAAGAGAGCCATTGGTTCAAGATAGTATCAAAACCGGTGCAGATATCGTTTGTTTCAGTGGTGATAAACTCTTAGGAGGGCCACAATGTGGTATAATCGTGGGTAAAAAAGAGTATATAGAAAAAATAAAGAGGAATCCTTTGACCAGGGCATTACGATGTGATAAATTGACCAGTGCGGTCCTTGAAAAAACCCTCCAATTATTTTTGAAAAGGGAAGAAGTAATATTAGAAAAGCATACTGTAACATCATTACTCCTAAAACCAATCCAGGTGATCAAACGCCAGGCAAACTGGGTAGCAAGGAGATTAAAGGGATTATCAAATATAAAGGTAGAAGTAAGATGGTCGGTATCTGAAGTGGGTGGAGGTTCCTTGAGCACTGAACAACTACCTACATATGTTCTGGCAATCAGACCGGAAAAGATGCCTGTAGAAATGCTTGCGAAGAAGATGCGCCTTTATGAACCGCCAATTTTTGGAAGGGTTGAAGAAGATTGTTATCTCATTGATTTCAGAACTGTTTTTATGGATGAAGAGAAGATAATTGCGAAAGCCCTGATAAAGATTTTAAGTAATAATGAGTGAGACGTTAAAAAGGCATATTGTCATTGGCACTGCTGGTCATATTGACCACGGAAAGAGTGCCTTGATAAAGTCCCTCACCGGCACTGACCCGGACCGATTAAAAGAAGAGAAAGAGAGAGGTATGACCACTGACCTCGGCTTTGCCTTCTTTGGTGATGATGCTACAATCATAGATGTACCCGGGCATGAGAAATTCGTCCGCCATATGCTGGCTGGTGCCAGCACAATTGATTTTGTTATCTTCGTTGTGGCTGCTGATGACGGAGTTATGCCCCAGACCATTGAACATTTTGAGATTCTGAAACTCCTCCAGATAAAACGTGGGGTCATTGTTGTTACAAAGATAGACCTTGTTGATAAAAAAAGGATTGAAACTGTTATTGGTGAGATCAAGCAACTCATCAAGGATTCTTTCTTTGAGAATGCGCCGATAGTATTAGTTTCAAATGTCACTGGTGAGGGGATAGAGAATTTAAAAAGGACTCTCAGGGTGCTGATTGAACAGACTGAGACCAAAACGGATAAAGGGGTGTTTAGAATGCCCATTGACCGCTGTTTTACAATGAAGGGATTTGGCACGGTTATTGCTGGAACTGTCCTTTCCGGCAGGGTCAGGGTTGGTGATACATTGGAACTTCTTCCTCAGAAAAAGGAATTAAAGGTCCGGGGGATTGAGGTCCACAATAAAAAGGTTGACGAGGTCGGAACGGGATTTCGTGCAGCAATAAACATTATCGGCGCAGATAAAGAGGAGATAGAGAGAGGGAATGTCGTAGCCCAACCTGGTTACTTTGAACCTTCTTTTTATATGAATGGTTCCCTTTATCTCCTCCATTCTGCACCCCCATTAAAAAACTTCACAAGGGTCCATCTCCATCTTGGCACCGGCGAGTATATTGCCCGGGTCGTGATACTGCAAAAAAAGACATTGGAACCCGGTGAAAAAGGAATGGTTCAATTTCGGCTTGAAAAACCAGCAGTATGCGATATTGGGGATAGATTTGTGATAAGGACCTATTCACCTGTAATAACGATCGGTGGTGGTGTGATACTGGAACCCAAGGCTGAAAAAATAAAAGGGTTTGATGAGGAGATAATTGAACATCTCCAGAAGATGGAAACCCAGGAACCAATAGTCCTTGTGGAAGAAGACCTCAATCAGACCTGGAAAACACCATTGACACCCGAAGACATCTCCCGTGATATTAATCTCCCTGCTGAAGGGGTAAAAAATCTCCTTGATGAATTAATAAAAAAAGATATCGTGCTTCTCATTGATGCGAGGAGGGCTCTCTATTATTCAAAAAAGAATCTGTCCGGATTAAAAGAGAGGATACTTGAAATTATAAAATTATTTCATGATGAGAATCCCACCCTTGTCGGTATTCCAAAGATTGAATTATTGAATAGACTTCCAAAAGGCATTGATAATATACTATTCAACTTTGTAATTCAGAATCTGAGAGAAGAGAATAAGATTAAAATCACCGACGATAATAAAGTAAGCCTCTTTAATTTTAAGGTAAAACTTGATTCAAGACTTTCTGAGATTATTACAAAAATTGAAAAAATCTTTCTGGATGCAAGATTTCAAACACCAGATATAGAATCATTGTTGACAAAGAACATTGGTGAGCCTGAACTTTTAAAAAAAGCTTATCGTTATCTCATTGACAATGGAACACTGGTCTATGTTGGTGAAGGAGTGGTCTTCCACAAGGATATGGTTGAAGAGGCAAAGAAGAAATTAATAGGTTTTTTAAGAGAACATAAAGAGATAAGGGTTTCTGAATTCCGGGATATGTTAAACACGAGCCGGAGGTATGCTCTTCCCCTTTTGATATATTTTGATACAAAAGGGATTACGATAAAAAGGGGTGAAACCCGGGTCCTGGGAACTGGCGGAGGCGTGTAGGAATCGAACCTACCGTCCCCCTTTCGAGGGACAACCGGGTTTGAAGCCCGTCAGGCACACCAGCACCCATCCGCCTCCGACCTCAGAATTATTATATCTAACAAAAATTAATTGTCAATTAGAACCTTTTTCATTTATTGATTTTGCGATAACAATCTTATTCCTGCCAGTCTCCTTTGCTGAGTATAACGCCTTATCAGCCCTTTCTATAAGGTCAACCCTATTTTTTGCATCCTGGGGATAATGTGCAATCCCGATACTTATTGTAAACTTTATCTTCAATTGATTGAATAATACTTCAGATTTATTTATATGATCCTTTAATCGCACTGCCAGTTCTACCCCTTTCTTCAAATTGCTCCCTGGCAGGATTATCGCAAACTCCTCACCGCCATAACGTCCGGCAATGCCAGTCTGGGAGATGAGCCTGCCGATGAATTTAAGAACTTCATCACCTGCCTGGTGACCATATGTATCATTTATCTTTTTGAAGTAGTCAATATCAAATAAAATTAGAATGAGTTCCTTATTCTTCTTCATCTCCTGTTCAAGTAATTCCTGGAAGTGGCGATGATTGTATAATCCAGTAAGTCCATCCCTTATTGACAATTCCTTTACCCGCTCATAGAGCATCGCCCTCTGCCAGGCAAGGGTGAGTTGGGATGAGAGGATATGCAAAGCCTCAATGTCTTCCTCGCCAAATCTCTTCTTCCGGTGGTCTTCAAGCCATATAACACCGAGGACTTCATTATCACCCTTTACCGGAACACCCAAAAATGAACCACGTGCCCTCTTCTCCCCCTTTTTTAAAACGACCAGATTCCCTTCACTCAGATCATCTTTTATTATATAATTGCGATGCTTCACCACCAATCCTACCAGCCCTTCATCAAGACTAAATTTTGTATTCTCCTTAAGATATGTGGATTCAAGAACTGTGCCCTGATTATTCAATTCATCAACTGATGCAATTGATAACTCATCACAATTTAATACCGGTCTGAATGACTTTACTGTATCATTAACAATCGCCCTTAATTCTAATCCTCGCTGGAGTTTTCGGGCAAGTTCTGCAATTGATGATAGATACTTTGATTCATAACGCTCTTTCTCATAAAGTCTGAGCATCGCGATAAGGAACCCCACACCCTTCGTTGCCTCATCAAAAAGTGCCTTGGCTTCTTCATCAAATCTTTCACCCTTGCGGTCAATTACTAAAATACCTTCTACATGGTCAAGGATCAAAATCGGAGCAATCATCACCGAACTGATTCTTACATCACCCTTATAATACCCGAGTTCATCCGAATTCTGAACAAATTCCTTTATGAGAACCGGCTTCCTTTCCGCAATGATCTGCCGATAAAGCCCCCTTTCCACATCCAAAACTGCATCATTTATAAATAATTCTGAATGGGAAAAACCCTGGACGAGAACGAGTTTCTCTCCATTATAGGCAAATATTGCAGTAGTGTGCGCTCTAAAAAGATTATGGAGAAATTTTACATAGAACAGCAATGGCCTTTCAATACTGGGGTGACGGTCTATGTCCTTTATTGATGTAATGAGATTTTTTGCCTCAAAGTTTGCTGGACCAAAGAAATAATCCCGCGCCTCATACCTCGTTAGAGACCTTTTAAACCGCTCCTCGCGCCTTAAAACCTTCTCAACAATTATTCCATTTATTATTATCGCAATGCCGAAGATGATTAAAGGAAGGGCACTAAACTGATTTTTAAAAATACTTGAAAATAATTCAATAAGAAATAAAATAGTTGTAATAATCCAGTAATTCCTTTGGTTCTCCCGATAACCGATAACCAATACTGCAGGAAAGTATAATATAAAAAATATGGATTTCAATCCCCCAGTGAGTTGAACCAATAAGTTCGTGAGTATTGAAGCAACAATGGTATCGTATAATAAAATTTTCTTTTTTAGAGCATAGAGAAAATAGTATAAAATGACAACGGCAAAGATTATATAACCAAATTTAATGCCAATATTAAGACATAATACTCCCCTTGCAGAAATAAGTGCATAAATTATTCCGATGATATAAAATAATATCATCAGGGTTTAACCAATCTTTTCAAGGCACTTTCAGCAAGACTGGCAAGGACTTTATCACGGGATCGGGCAAATTCTTCAAGGACATTTTTTAAATCAGGATTGGACAATCTTATAAGTGTGGATAGGGCGAGTTGTTTCAGACCCTGGGCAGTCTGGTCATCCCTTAGCTGGAGACTCCTTATGTATTCAGTGACTTCGGAGAATGCCTCTTTCAACCTTCGCTCGCTGATGAGCCTCAATAATTCTGCATGGAATGCATCCCCTTTTTCTTTTAGTGCGGGTATTAATTCTCTTATCTCTTCATCGGTTAAATTTTTTTTCAAACCCCTCAATGCCTCGGCCCTCACCTCAATCGCTGAATCCCTTAATAAACTTCTTAAACCTGATTCATAATTCATTTTGATAAATACCCTTACAAGTTCAAGCCTGACCCGGTCATCCGGGTCATTGTTCAAAATCTCAATCTGCGGACAAATCTCCGGAGAACCAATATCTGCTAAGATGGTTAATATGTTTCTGCGCATATACCATTCTGGTGCATCAATATTTTTAAGAAGCACCTCCAGACCTACTTTGCCGATATTCTTTAATATATCAATAATCTTCATCCTGAGACTATAATCCTCAGCATCTTTCAAGGTCATAAGGAGTTCTGGAATTGCATCCTTCCCAATCTTTGTAATTGCCGAACGAACCTCTGGATATAAACCACTCTCCCAGAGGAAGGTCATCAACGCAGGGAGGGCAGTAGGGTTCATCGTTTCACCCATAAAGTTAATCATCAATTTTTTGATTGAAAGTGGTACTCCAGGACGGCTGAGAATCTTATTGAAAGGTTCAACCAAGGAGTCGCATATCTTTGTGAGATTTGATGAGCGGGCAGTGTTATAGAAGTTGTATATCTCCTCAAGTGCATTGCTCACCACTTCCGGAACCGGTTCCTGCTCAAGCGCCAAAGTCAATCTCTGGGTGATCTCTGTTGCAATCTCAATATGCCCTTGTTGTATAAATCTCCCGGCAAGGGTTGCCAGAGATTTAATACCCTCTTCACGCACCTTTGCATTCTGGGAATCAAGCATATTATAATATGGTCTTATCGTGTTGTAAAGATCTTCATGAGAAAAGACCGATGTTAATCTCTCACTCAGAAGGATACCCATCTGGGCAAGGTATTCATAGATATTTGGAATCTTCTCATTGAGCATCGGCAATAATTTTGCAAATTTATCATCACTCATTACACTTAGGACCTTCTTCATCTCTCCAAAATCATTCTGCTTTGTAACAATCAATTCCAGCAAATTCTCTTCACTCAAATTGGAAAGAACTCTCAGAACGAATGGCTTTAATTCTATTTCTTTAAATAACTCAATCCTGTGTTCATAAGGTAAATTTTCAAGTATCTTTGCTACTGCCTCACTCTGTGTTATTTGACTCGGTGCAGATGCACCCTCAGCTTTTTCAGAGAGTTTTTTAAATTCCTGCGTCAATTCAAGTGCAGAGATACCCTTTTCTACAAGATTCTTAAAACTCTCAATCGCCTCCTGTAAATCTGATGTTTCTGTAGAAACTTCTCCACCCTTCTTTTCTTGGATAATCTGGACTGCTGCCCCGGTCTGAATACCAAATTTTACTGCATTAATTTTAATCTTCTGGGTCCCTTTCGCCTCAAGCATTGCTGATGGACCACCATATTCTTTAAGTTTCAATCTTGAACTGCTGAGGACCTCATAGAGGTTCTTCACATCCTCACTGGTTGCCCCTGGACTAAATGTGAGGCTTTCTACTTCAATCTTCCTCAATGCCTCAATAAAGGAAAGGACGGCAAGATTCTTTGAGATATCAAATCTTGAATCCTGGAAGATTACGGTCTTTTCAAGAAAATAGAAGGAAAATTCATTGTAATCAGCAAAAATCTTAGTAAGATAGGAGGTTGTATTTGCAACGACCTTATCCATTATGGGATGGCCTGGGGGATAGGATTTTGCAGACTTGAAGCCAACAGACAACTCCTTAAGAAAGTCCAGAACGATGTTCTGATGCATATATTATTCTATAAATTTTTCTTATTATGTCAATACATAAAACCCAAATCTGCTTTTACGATGAGGCAACATTCTTGCTCAAACCTTTTTTCATACGAAAACGCTAATCTTTCTTTCCTTGCCACAAAGATTGGCGGGGAGAGTCCACCATACTTCCGCCACACTTCTTGGCGGGCTGCGAAACCGTCCAACGAAAGACGATTTTTAAAGGAATACCATTAACGTTTGCAATTGGATCTTGACAGACTTCAAATTTTAATTATAAAATATAATTAGGGGGTTTTTATGGTCTTTTCTAAGTTATTCTTAAAGGTATTGGGAACTATCCCTGGATTATTTATTCTGGTGATGTGTCTATTTTACAATACTGCTCTAGGACAATCGTATGTCCTCATTGATTCTTCTGGTAATGGCTATACTTTATGGCACCAAAGGCTTGAGTGTATCTCGTATAATCCTATTCCGAGCGTTGATGCCCTGATAATCGTTAATCGTGCTTATAATCCCACCGGTAATCTCAACACACACGAGGCACCTGGAAATCTATCCGCATGGGTCCACGGTCAACCTTATCAAGGAGAATTTGGGCCTGCCCGTCATCCAAA
>Ga0207433_10007706_pt1 | contig 17850 bp, 18 predicted proteins | sample YelNatPaOPGAMG01_FD_187559 | JGI IMG/M metagenome (GOLD analysis project Ga0207433, IMG submission 187559) | Hot spring thermophilic microbial communities from Obsidian Pool, Yellowstone National Park, USA - OP-RAMG-01 (SPAdes) (version 3) | ecosystem: Environmental > Aquatic > Thermal springs... | reverse complement strand
CTCACATCCCCAATAGTAATCTCAAAATCACCATCCGGTATCATTAAATATCTCCTTATTGCAGGAAGTTCAGGCTTACCTATCTCTCTCAATAAACCTTCATTCTGAATAAAAATCTCCGAAAACTCTTTATTTTTCGTTATTGCCTCCTGAAAACAAGGTTCAGGTGTTTTTATTTCAAAATGAAGGCATTTATAATTATCTTGAACAATACAAAAATCTGTTGAAAGATATGTTATAATAAGGAGCATAGAAATTAAAAAATTACTTATTGAGAAAGATTATTTCTGGAGTTCAGCCCCGCAGTTTTCACAATACCAGGCATCAGGCTTATTCTTAAAACCACACTTTGGGCATTCAATATACGCAGTTTCTTCCTTCTCCCCACCAATCCCAAGTTCTTTCTCAAGCCCAGAAAGCCAGTCATCTTCAACCTCTGGTTTGGCTGATTCAGCAGATGTTTCAACAATCCCTGCTTTTTCAGCGCTTATTTCAGTAGATTCAAATAGTTCCTCAGTCAACTTCTCTTCCTTTGGAACCTCTGGAAGGACTATCTCATCTTCCTTTGTTTTTTTCTTCTTCGGCTTTTCTTCTTTTGTTTCTTCAGACACTGCTCCAGGAGCAAGTTCTGAATATGCAACTTTTTCGTTATTCAGAAATTCTATTTTTTCATCTATTTGTGTAATATGAGATTTAAGTTCCTGCAACATAGATTCATACTGCTCATCAGTGTATTCACCAATAGAATGTCTTAAATCAAGTTCCTCAAGTTGTTCCTCAAGAGATTCCTTCTGTGAATGGAGGTTGTTAATTTCATCTTCAATAGATTTTATCTTATCAACTATAACACCTGATTTTTCTTTTAGTGCGTTTTCTATCTCATTTAATTTTGCTATGTAATCACTTTTAACCTTCTGATACACACTCTCTCTAACAGTTCCCCTTCTTTCCTCAATAAGAGATATTTTTTTCAAAGTTTCTTCCCTTTCATTCTTAAGTCTTATTATTTCATCATCTATCATATCTTCCCCCTTTTATAAGGTTTAAAATATTTATTATAGTCATCTCAAAAGGTTTGTATCCAAGTTTAATCTTACTTTCAAGTTCAATCAATCTTTTTAAAACCATTTTAAGTTCCTCCATTTCCCAATTTTCAGACCTTTTCTCATATTTTTTTATTATAAATGATTTTTGAAATTTGTCAACATTTTTCTTTAATTTTAAATCAATAATGTTATTTATTTCTCTGGATAAGAGAGCGTAAAATTTATTCTCAGATTCGGATATTATAAATGTTTCTATTGCTCTTTTTGCATCCTTTTTGAAAAAATAATCTATTGCCTCAAACACAGCACTTTCCCTTGAAACATTAAATCTGAATAAATCTTCAGATTCAATTGTTTTCCCTGAATTTAGAAAAGGTTGAAGAAAGGAAGATATTTCCTTCCTGTCATTACCAAAAAGTAATCTTAACATTGAAATTGCGTCATCAGTTATCTTACAATTCCTTCTTTCAACATAATCCTTTATCCAGTTTTCTATCTCAGATTCATAAATTCCATAAAACTTAAATGATTTAAAATCACCAAAAATTCCTTCTTTATTTGTTATAAAAACGATCTTCCTATCCTTATTTTCAGATTTTTTAATACTGGTAAACAATTCCTTCCTGTATGCAGGTGTAAAATTTTCAGGATAGTAAATAAAGATAATCTTCTTTTTGTCAAATAATCCGAATGATGTGACACTTTTTATAATCCTTTCTTCTTCACCAACAAAATAGTTCTCAAACTGCCAATCTTTAAACTCTCTTTTTAAGAGTTCTAATGCTTCTTCAATGCTGTATTCATCACCTGTTAATACAAGTATTGAGAAGTCTTTTTTTATATATCTCTGGAAATCATTAAAACCTTTTTCCATAATAATAATTTTAACAAAAAATAAAAAAAATCAATATATTTCGGAAAATAAAAATAAGATAATAAGGACAGAAGGTTCATATTTCTACATCGGCATCCATATGTTAATTTTTTAAAAATTTTTCATTTTCACCCCTTGACAGATTGAAAAAATTTTATATATTATATATGGTAATTGTGTAAAGATTATTATAAAAGAAAGGAGGTGATGTGTATGGTGAAAGATATAGTAAGATGGGACCCATTCAGGGAGCTTTTATCTTTGAGGGATGAATTTGATAGGATTTTTAAGGAGTATTTTGCACTTCCTGAAAAGAGGGAAGAGGGATGGTTCCCTTCTCTGGATATGAAAGAAGATGCTGAGAATATTATTGTGAATGTTGAGATACCAGGGATGAAGAAAGAAGATATAAAGGTGACTTTGAGAGGCGACCAACTTATCATCACGGGTGAGAGAAAGTTTGAAAAGGAGAAAAAAGATGAGACCTACCACAGGATTGAGAGAAGTTACGGAAAATTCCAGAGAATTATAACCATCCCTGTTGAAGTTGACCAATCAAAGATAAAAGCTACCTATGAGAATGGTGTCCTTTCAATAACACTTCCTAAGACCGAAAAGGAGAAACCTAAAGAGATTGAAATATCTCTTAAATAAAATGAGGGGCGAAAGCCCCTCATTTTATTAAATATTTTTCGTAGAAATCTAAATCTTTCACTGTTGCTTCAATTTTTATACCATCGCTAAAAATGACAATTCCTTTCTTTTCCTTTGAATATCTGAGTATAAGTTCTGCTGCAAATTCCCTGTGTTCTTCTTTTTCTAAAATTCTGAAAACACCTGTAGGACCGGTTTTCCCATCAAGAAAGAAAGAGATAAAGCCCTTTAATTCAAGAATATTATTTTCCTTCTCATTTCTTCCAATTATTATGTGGGAATTTCCAAATATAAAATGTCTTCCAATACTGAAAATATCTATATCTTCACCCTTTATTTCCATTATAAATGGCTTTAACCTTTTACAGAATTCTTCATTTGTTAGTATACATCCTCCTGCAGGCTGTTCAAAATCTTTAATATTAAATTTTTTTATAAGTTCAAATTGTTTCTTTCTTGACCTCCCTTCAATCCCTAAGAGTTCCTCCCTTTTAACCCAACCTTCTCTTTCTATCTTTGTCTCGTTAAGAAGTTTTGCAGATAAAGGTCTTAATGTAATATCACCAAGACCTGTTAATTTATCAACCTTTGCAAGACCTTCCCTTGTCTGTGAAAAGGGTCTTTCGTTTAATACTTCTCCAGTTATAATGAAAGAAGCGTCATATTCTTTCATTAAATTGTAGGCGGTTTTTATCATTAATGCATGGCAGTCAATACAGGGATTTAAGAATCTTCCGTATCCATACACTGGATTTTTTACAATCTTAAGATGTTCATCAGATATATCCACAACAATTGGTTTTATATTATTCTTCTCCCCTATCTTTAAAATCTTTTTCTCCGAGAAGAAATAACTTTTAAAACTTAAAGGTATTACTTCTATTCCAAAAGACTCTATCAATTTTATTGCTATTAAACTATCAAGTCCACCTGAGAAAAGTCCTATACATTTCATTCAAATATGATAGAAATAACAATCCTTCTATTCTTTGCCCTTCCTTCCTGTGTTTTATTATCTGCGATTGGTCTGTATTCTGAGAATGCTGAAATATAGCATTTACTTTCGTCAATCCCTATCTCAGAGGAGAAAAATTTTAGAACATTTATTGCTCTTGCAGCAGAGAGTTCCCAGTTTGAAGGATATTTGTTCCTTCCAGAACCTGTTATTTTTGAATTATCTGTATGACCTTCTATGTTTATTGTCTTAAAATTTATTCTTTTCAGGATTTTTCCTACCCTTTCAAGTATAAGTTTACCTTCTTCTGTAACATCTGCGCTTCCAGGTTGAAATAGTCTTGTTGTTGGAAGAACTATTTGAATCTTGTTTTTCTCTTCCATAACATCAATATCTTCAACCTGTTTTTTTATCTCTTCTTTTATTCCAAGATTATCTATTTTTTTCTCTTCTTCTTTTGGAATTAATTTCTTCATCTCATTAAGTTCACTCACAAGAACAGCATTTTCTTGTGTTAGTGCATCTATTTTTGCTGATAACTTCTCAAACTTATAAAAATAAAAATATGCAAAATATATTGAACCAAGAACTATTATCAATCCAAATAAAAATGTGATAAATTTCATAAGACCTCCCTAAAAATTAAATTTATCAATCTTTTCAAAATTCTTTATATCCTTCTTCCCTTTGTGTAAATCACAGTATTCAGTCGGTCTATTATCGGATATAAATACTTCTTCAACAATCTTTGGACAGTTTGGTGTTGCTAAAAGACCTGTTTCTCCGCATATCTTTGTGTAAACAATTCCATCGGGAACATAAAAATCAGGGATTGAATTCTTTGAAAAATAGTTATTGCTTGAAGTATCATAAACTGCCTTCATAAAATCAACCCATATAGGTAGTGCTGCTCCTGCACCCGATGCACCTTGTCTTATAGTTTTTGGTATATCATATCCTACCCAAACACCTGCTGCGATATCAGGTGTAAAACCAACAAACCAGGCATCTGTAAAATCATTCGTTGTCCCTGTTTTACCTGCTGCTGGTCTTGTAAATCCCATTTCCCTTGCGGAATAAGCAGTTCCTCTATCAAAAACAGACCTTAACATATCAATCATAACAAATGCTGTTTGCTTAGAAAGAACAATTTCCCTTTGAGGTTCATTTTCGTATATAACATTCCCATTTCTGTCGACTATCTTTTTCACAAATACAGGTTCAACCCTCTCCCCATAATTCGCAATTGTTGCTATTGAATTCACCATCTCAATTAGTGAAACAGATGAAGGTCCAAGCGCAATTGATAAAACAGGTTCAATCTCACTTTTTATACCTAATTTATATGCATAATCCATAACAGTGAAAGGACCAACCTCTTTTGTGAGTCTTATTGCAGCATTGTTCCTTGAAAGATAGAGTGCCTTTCTCAAAGTTATCTTACCAAGAAATGTGGAGTCAAAATTGTTTGGTGTATAAACCTTATCATTTATAAACTCTATAACAGGTAAGTCAAGGATGAAATCAGATGGGTTATAACCATTATCTATTGCTGCTGTGTATAAGAATATCTTAAATGTTGAGCCAACCTGTCTTTTTGTCTGTATCGCCCTGTTAAGGGAACTCTCCTTTATATCCCTTCCACCAACGAGGCAAAGGACATCACCTGATTTAGGTTCCATAGCAAGGAATGAAAATTGGAGATAAGGTGTTATATCTGCATTTGATATCTTCCCATAATCTTCTTTTGGTTTTAAAAAATATTTTTTTTCTATGTTCTTTATTGAAATATTCGTTACTGAATCGGCAATCTTCTGTAAATCAAGATCCATTCCAGTATAAATATCATAACCACCAATGTTATAATAAGCGCTTCCAAGTATACTCGAAACAAACTTTTTGATAGTTTCAATATAATAAGGTCCAGGTATCTTTCTTTCATTTAAGTTTACTGGTTTTAAAGTATCTTTCAATGCCTCATTGTATTCATTTGAATCGATATAACCTTCTTTTAACATCTCTTTTAAAACAAGTTTAGTTCTTGAAAAACAATTCTCATAATTTTCATATACAGAGTAAAGACCAGGGCTTTTAACCATCGCGACAAGTGATGCTGATTCAAGTAGAGAGAGTTCATTTAAACTTTTGTTATAATAAAATTTTGCTGCTGCGCCAACACCATAATTCCCATAACCAAAATAGATATAATTAAGATATAATTCAAGTATCTCATCCTTCTTGAAAAATCTTTCAAGTTTTATGGAAAGATATATCTCTGCAATCTTTCTAATAAAACTTTTTTCTGAAAAGAGAAGAAGATTCCTTGCAAGTTGCATTGTAATTGTGCTTGCACCCTGTGCTTTCTCCCTTCTAATAAAATCAATAACGAGAACCTTAATCAATCTTTTAAAATTAAAACCATGATGTCTATAAAAAATCTTGTCTTCAACAGCGATGAAGCCATTTTTCAATTTTTCTGGGACAGTATCTATACTAATAGGTATTCTTCGAACAATGAATAGATCACAGACATATTTCCCGTTTCTGTCAAATATTCTTGATGTTGATGTCAATTGATAATTTTTCAAAAATCTTACATCCGGCAATGTTTTTATGATCCACAGATTAAAACCTAAAATTCCACCAAGAAAGAATAGAAAGAATAGAAAAATAAACTTTTTTATCTTAGCAATAGAAATATTTTTCAATTTCAAGTGAAGAAGGAACCAATTCAATTTCTAAATATTCTTTTTCTTTTAACTCAATATATCTATCTATCAGATCGTTTGAAAAAACACCATCCTTCACTATAAATTCTCTATCCTTATCAAGTTCAAAGAGTGCATCTTTCATATTACAAGGTAGTTCATCAACCTTTTCTAATGTGTCTATTTCCCCTGATATTGGTTCACCAGGTTCTATCTTATTTCTAACACCATCAAGACCTGCAAGAAGAATTACAGATATTCCCAAAAAAGGATTCATTGTAGCATCAGGTGGTCTATACTCAATATCAATATTTGACCCTTTCTCATAACCTGGTATTCTTAACGCAGCAGACCTGTTTGCAACAGAATAAACTATCTTTTTTGGTGCTTCAAATCCTGTAAACAATCTTTTAAAAGAATTAGTTGAAGGATTTGTGAATGCAGTTAATGCCTTTGCATGTTTTAAAATACCACCAATGAAATAAAGCCCAAATGTTGAAAGACCATTTCTTTCTTTTCCGTAGAAAATAGATGCGCCATTTCTTGTTGGTAAAATATGAAGATGTAAACCATTACCTGGTTCATTGTTTAATGGCTTTGGCATAAATGTTACTTTTATTCCATTATTTATAGCCTCGTTCTGTAATACATATTTTGTAAGTATTATATTCTCTGCGGAAATAAGGGGAGTAGAATGTTCAAGTTCTATTTCCTGTTGTAAAATCCCTCCTTCATGATGAAGATACTTTACATTAATTCCGATATTCTTCAATCTTTTACATACATCCTGTCTAAATGAATTATAAATATCAAAAGGTGTATCAATGTGATAATATTTATTTCTTATATATTCAAGTTCTATTTCTAATTTTAAATACGAGAAAGAAGGTTCATTCTTAACCTCGTAGTTTTTAAAGATATAAAATTCAAGTTCAGGAAGAATATAGATATTATCAATCTTGCATTCCTTTTTTAGAAGTTCTTCTGTTTTTTTCAATATATTCCTTGGGTCATCTAAAAAAGGTTTATCTTCTACACAAGTAAAGATATCACCCCATAAGGATAATGTCTTATTTTTTATATAAGGGTCAATAAAATATCTTGAGGCATCAGGGAATATTCTCATATCACTGAATTTGCTTGAAGCAAATCCAGGAACACTTGAGCCATCTATTCCAACACCTTTCTTTAAGAAGTATTCAAATTTTTCGGATGGAAAATTAATATGTCTTAATCTTCCATTTATATCAACATATTTTATGTCAACAAATTCTATATTTTCATTCCTGATGATCTCTGTTATATTCATACAGGTATAATAAAAGAATTAAGAAAATAGTCAAGGGATAATTTTTATTTTTTTGGAACAATTTTTTAAATAACCCTGTCTTTAATAACAGCATAAACACCTCCTATCCTTTTATATATAAGCCGGGGTTGTCCCCGCCCCGGCTTTTTAAATTTAATCATTGACAAATTTTCCTCTTATAATAATCTCTTTTATATGGAATCATTTTTAACAGGTATAATCTTATTCATACTAACTGCTTCTTTAATGGTTTATTTTACATTAAAAGACAGAAAAAATTCTAAGAAGGTTGTGAAATTAAGTCTTAAGATTTTTTTTAAAAACTCTATCAGAATGTTTTCTATTTTTATAATAATTGGTATCTTACAGAGTTTTCTTTCAAAAGAGAATGTTTCTCATTTCCTTTTAAGATTCTCAGGGATTAAAGGTATTCTAACAGGTATATTTTTCGGGGGTATTATGATGGGACCAGTAGCAACTGGATACCCTATTGCAGCATACATTTTAAAGAATGGTGGTTCAATAAGTCTTGTTTCTGCATTCCTTACATCATGGGTTTTTATTGGGATAATATCTATCTCTATGGAATTCAGGTTTCTTGGAAAGAGATTCGCACTATTGAGGAATCTTTTTTCAATAATCACCATAATATTGATCTCAATAATAATGGAGATAATCCTATGAAAGAAATCGTTAAAGATTACATTGTTGAGATAATAATTGGAATAATAGCGTGTATCCTTATGATAATAAATATAAATAAAGTATACTCAGGTTTAATCTTTGCTTTAAAAATGTATTTTAATCTTTTTCTTGTAATAATTTCAATTGCTTTTATTAATGGGATTATCTCTGTTTTTGTTCCCAAAAATACCATCTCAAAAATTTTAGGGAATGAAAGTGGTATAAAAGGTATTTTCTTTGGTTCCATCTTCGGAACATTGATGATAGGACCCGCTTATGTTTTTTATCCACTATTTTCAGAACTTGTTTTAAAGGGTGCTTCTTTAGGTGTAATTGCAACAACAATATTTGCATGGGGTATAAAATTGCAATGGGTTCCATTCGGTGGTGCAATTCTTGGATGGAAATTTATTATATTTCTTAATCTTTTAATCTTTTTCTTTGCTATCATTTCAGGATTGATTTTTAACAAAATTTGGGATTCTCATGCAAGCACTTGACAAAATTTAATTTTATATTATGATAATATTAACTGGAGGTGTTTATGATGAAACTTTTAATTGTTATTCTTATATTTTTTTCTTTAACACTATATTCTAATCCTTATATTGAAAGAGTAATTTATGAATTTGAAGCAGATACTGCACAGAAAATAGAACTTCATCTTCATCCTCTCCCAGACTGGTATAACTTATTAAACGATTCTGTTATTACTTTCACAGGAAAAGGAGTAATTGATACCTCTTTATGGTTATGGGATACAAATTTTGTGATAATTGATAACTCTGTAATTACAGGCGAATTCTATCTTCCACAGGATACTGGTTTTATAAAAATTTATCTTGCTCAGGGGCTTACCGACTCAATATCTTATCCAAATGAAGATGTTCCATCACCTAAACCTAATTTTTCAGTTTCAAAATGGTACCATGATTTTGGGATAGATGGAATCCTTGAAGATTGGTATATTGATTCAACACCAACATTTGGGTTTGAGAATGACGATTATAAGGGTTGCAAGATATCAGGATATGTTTATTCAAATGATACACCGGTAAACGAGGCAAAAGTGATTGCAACTGCATTAATATATTCTAACTTTCCACCTTTTTATTCGAATTGCACAACATTCACTTCAACTGATGGTTTCTATCTCTTTGATAGTTTACTTCCCACTAATTTCTGGATAAAAGTGGAGAAAGAAGGTTTTTATCCAGATAGTTTCCTCACAAATAGATTACATTCTTTAAATCCTATTACTGTTAATTTTAATCTTTTAACAGGGATTGAAGATGATAAAATATCATTCAAAAATTTCAAAGTCTATCCGAATCCATTCTTTTTCCAGTTGAATATTATTCTTGATAAGAATTTATTGCCTCCATATATCCGTATCTATGATATTTCTGGAAGGTTAATAAAGGAATGGAAAAAAGAAACTCTTAAAGAAAATTTAATCTGGGAAGGAAAGGATGAAAATGGTGAAATGGTTTCTTCAGGAATTTACTTTATTCACATTGGAGAAAAAAAGGTGAAGGTGACAAAATTATAAAGTGGATTTTTTTTATCCTTCTTTTCTTTTCCTGCAGAAGGAAGTCAGAGATTGAATTTTATAAAGAAGAGATAACAATTGAAATAGATGATAGATATTCAAAGGTTATAGGTTTATATTTTTTCAGAAATCTAACACCAATAGGAAAAAAGGTAAGATTTTATTATCCCTTTCCTGTTGATTCAATACATTCATATCCTGATTCAATATCAATTGTCTATCCATACACAAGGGATTCTAATGGGATATATTTTACAATCCCTTTTGGTTCAGAGAAAAATAAATTATTTAAGATTGAGTATACACAGAGATTAAAAAAGAACAAATTTTTTTATATTACAACAACAACTAAAAAATGGAATAGACCGATTAAAGAAGCGAATTTCAATATAATTTCAAATGAGAAATTTTCACCAAGAATAAACTATCCTGTTTCTGAAAAAGAGAAAAAGGACGGAAAAATTATTTATAAAATAAAAATGAAGGATTTTTATCCTGATAAAGACCTTATAATAGAATGGTGAATTCTATCCTTTGGGGTCAGTCATAAACCGACAACGAAGTTGTCGTTCCGAGTGAAACGAGGGGTCTCATTTAAACATTTGTGAATAGTCAATAATGAGATTGCCACGCAACCTTCGGTTGCTCGCAATGACATTCCTTTTTTGTCATTCCGAATGAAATGAGGAATCTCATTTTCTCCCTCGCATTTTGGTTTTGATTTATATTAATACAATATTGTAGGGTAAACCTTTTTTTACCAAAATTCTAAAAGAGAAGCGAAGAGACGAGGGGTCAAATTTAAACATTTGTGAATAGCAAATAATGGGATTGCCACACTCACTTCGTTCGTTCGCAATGACATTTTTTGTCATTCCGAGAAGCGAAAGAGACGAGGAATCGCATATTCTCCCCATAATATTGGTTATTGAAAAAAACATTAACACCGCACCAAGGTAGTCAATATGCGATCACCACGCCTGCCAGAGGCAGGCTCGTGATGACTTTTTGGGTTGTAGTCAAAATGAGATTGTCACGGCAACTTCGTTGCCTCGCAATGACGGCTTTAGGTATGTAGTCAATATGGGATTGCCACACTCACTTCGTTCGTTCGCAATGACAACCTTGTAAATTGCGAATAGCAAATTCTTTTTTTTGTCATTCCGAATGAAATGAGGAATCTCATTCTCTCCCTCGCATTTTGGTTTTAATAAATTAGTGAAAAGAAAGATGAAAGTTTTGGAGGAAAGAAAAAAATGATTTGTTAAAAAATTTTCAAAAAATTTTCGGACAAACCCTTGATAAATTTTTAATTTTAGATTATAAATAATATAAACTGGAGGAGAATATGTGTAAAAGATTATGTGTTTTATTGGTTCCTTTCACCTTCTTTTCTCTTTTCGGAAAAGATGTCTTTCAGGTGAAGATGAAGAAGATGGTGAAGGAGTTTGAGAATGTTTATAAGATACATCCAGAGATTGAACAACCTGCAAATATTGCTATCTTCTCATTTAATTGTGATAAGAAACTTGAAAAGAAAGGGATTGGTAATGCTGTAAGGGAGATATTGACATACAACTTCCTTCTTGAAGGAAAATTCAAGGTTGTTGAGAGGCAGGAGATAGAAAGGGTATTTGACGAATGGAAGTTGAGCCTTTCAGGTGCAGTAGAGGAAGAGACTGCAATAAAGGTTGGGAAGATGCTTGGTGTAAGGTTCATCATTGTTGGAAACATTTCAAAGATAGGAAAGGAATATAAGATAACATCAAAGATGATAGACGCTGAAACAGGAGAAATAGTTTTATCAAGTTATACAGATGTTAATGCAAAGGTCTTTGAAGAGGAGGCGGCACCATATCTTGCAGTTGTCCCTGAGACGCAGGCAATAGGTCTTTATTTCATTTATTCACCAGATATGTATAATGACCATACTTTCCCATTAAAACCAGACACATTTTCAGGGAGATTTATTGATAATGAAGGTTCACATAAGGACACTTTTGATTATTTCTTAGTCATAAAACCATCAGAAGAAAGGGAAGTGTTAGAAAACACCTATGGTGCAGGTATAAGATACTTCCCTTTTAAAAATATTATGATTGATGTTTCAGGTGTGCATAAAGGAATTGGTCTCCACAGCGGAGATTTTTTTGATACAGAATTATTCTATAAATTTGAAGATGAGCCTATGGAATCAACTTATATTACTCATTTTATAGATTTTGATAAATGGGGATTGAATATTGGGCTTAACGGAACATTCAGTCCTGAAAGACATATACGTTTTTATATCGGTGCATTAGGTTCTTTCTTCTGGGGTTTTTCTCATTTTTACGGAAATAGCGGTTGGGATATCATTACTTACTTTGATGAAAGTTATCATCCGAATTATGTTGTAGAATTTTTTGAAGCAGAAGGAACTGGATTGAAGATAAATTCAGGGACTGCAGGTCTTCATCTTGGAATAGAGATAAGACCACAACCAAGAATTGGGATTGGGTTTTTCAATGAATGGAGGCTTTCAACATATTATATAAGTGGTTATCTAAATATTGCTGCCCGCTATGAAGACCGTATTGATATTGAACAAACTGAAACATTTAATATAACAAACAAAAATGTTGAAACATTACACATTGAAGGGAGAAGATATAGATTAAATTTGACATTTTCATTGTATTTTTAAGGCATCCTGAATATTCTCTACTGCATCAAGGAATATTTGCTTTCCATAGATACTATCTATTAATATCTTATCTTCTATAAAAAATGATATCCCAAGAATCTTGTTCTCCCTTATATTGAAATTTATCTTCTTATCAATGATTAATTCTTTCTTACTGAATGTTGCATAAAGGAAGGATTTAAGGATGGGAATTAGGTCAGAAGGTCTGTATTTTCCACAAACCATATTGAAAGGTTCTGTTCTCTCGTAATCAAATCTGTTCAATGTGTAAAAAATACCTATGTTATCAAGAAGTAAGTATCTATTCGTTGTCCCGAACGCAGGGATTATGAATTCCATCTCATTATTTATATTCTCTCTTTTATTAAAAACAATCTCTTCTTTATTCTCAAAAAATATCTTTATTATATTCACAGTCTCATTTATTGATATTCCTTCAAATTCAATAATTGTTTTCACATACCAGAAAGGGAGATAAATTTTTCTTAAATTTTTATTTATTTTCTCCTTCACATATATTGTTTCTATCTCCCTGAAATCTATGTTATCAACATAGTATCCCTTTCCGCATTTTGAACAGAAATGGAGATTATCAGATTTTAATGAGACTATCCTTGAACCACAATTCTTGCATATAAGTTTTAAAAGTTCAATCTCCATAAGAATAGATTAAGAGTATTAAAAAAATTAAAAATAAGAATATTCCTGCAAATATGTTTAAGTAAGAAAATAGAGATATTAAGAGGGTGAATAATGGGATAAAATATTTCTTCAATTTTAATCTCTTTTTTATCGTCTCTTTTTCTTCCTTATAAATTATCTTCCCTCTCACACCATCAATAGAATAGAAACCCTTATCATCCCTCAATATCAAAACAGGATAATAGATGATTGAAAAATTTGGGAGGACAAAATCAAGGTCGTATTTTAACTCATCATACTCTGAATATTGTGATAAGAACCTTTCCATAATATTTTTCAGTGCATTTTTTTTAACAATATCAATATCTTCTAATAAATCAATAACAGAACCAAATGTATGCATCTTTTCATCATCGTATGGAGTCAACTCAAAACCTTCAATTTCTATCCTTTCCTGACCAAGTCTCATATTTTTTAAAAGATTAAATTTATCTTCCCTGAATACATTAACAGGTTTTTTTAGCCAGTTTTCATCTATTGTTACTGTGTATGTCCTTAATCTTCCCCTTTCATCCTTATCCTGATATGTTACTTTCTTCCCTTTTTTATGTGCGTAAACCCATCCAAAAATCTCTGTTCTTACTTTTAGTATTGGAATAAAAACAATCCTGTTTTCTATGAACTTTCTATTCCTTACAAAATTTTCCTTAAGATTGCTTAAAGGTTTCACATAGTATCTTTCTATTCCTATCTTTGAAGTAAGAACATATTCAGAACCACAATATTCACATATGACATTCTTATCACCTTCTAAAATATTGAGTGTTCCACCACAGGAAGGGCAATTAATTGATATTATATTTTTCATCCTTTAATAAAAATACAGATGAGGATAATATTAAGGGTATAATAAATTTTAAAAAATTTTGTTTTATTAAAATTGCGAGAAGACCAGAAATTATAAAGATAAAAACAGGCAGGAAATTGGAATGTTTTATATTCCCTTCATCATATTCCTTCCTTATAATCTTTCCTGAAACAGCGCAAAGATAATCACCTTTCTTCGTCCTATAAAATGGAGAAAATACAACTGAAAGTGGTTTTTCTATCTTTATCTCTAACTCTGTTATATTTTTCTCAATAGAAATCCTGTCTCCCTGAGGTATGAATCTCTTTAACTCATAATTATTTTCTCTTATTCCTATTATATATTCTTCCTTCCCATCTTTTAAAACCTTATAGAACGGGATATAAACGAGTTCAAAATCTTCCTGAATATTGTTTTTTTTAAAAATATCCCTTGCGCCATCAAATGTTATAAGTGGAATTATCTTTTCAATTGTTCCAGTCTCATCTGATATAAATATTGAACTCCCACAGAAAGGACATTTAAGAACTTTAAAACCTGATTCCTTCTCAAACTCTGCTCCACAGGATGGGCATTTTATCTTCATAATTTATTTCCACATTCAGGACAGAACTTTGCATCTTGTGGAATCTCTTTACCGCATTTTGGACAGAATTTTTTATCTGTAAGTTTTTCACCACATTCAGGGCAGAATTTTGCATCTTGAGGTATATCCTTACCGCATTTCGGGCATTTCTTTGTCTCTGTCTTTTTTGCACCTTTCATCATCTCTGGTATAGCCATTCCCATCCCAATCCCTGCACCAACACCAACACCTGCACCTGCAGTTCCACCAGGTTGTGAAGCAGCATCCCTTAAAGCCTTTGCAGTCTCAAATCTTGTGAAATCATCAAGGTTTCCAATTGCCTTCATACCTGCCCTTTCATCTATCATCTTCTGAACCTCTTCTGGCGGTGTTATTGATTTTATATAGAAATCAACGAGTTCAAGACCATATTTCTCAAAATCCTCCATTATGAGCGATTTTGCACCAAGAGAGAGTTCATCGTAACTTTTAGGTAGTTCGAATATTGAACTATAATTTTCTCCAAGAAAATCTGTTAACCTTGATATTATTATGTCTTTAAAGAAATCATCTATCTTCCCTCTTTCATAGATCTTCTGTGTTCCTACGATCTTATTAACAAAAATCTGTGAATCTTTCACCCTGTAAGAATGAATTCCATTCGCCCTTATCCTTATTATATCAAGTTCTTTATCTTTAAATAGAATAGGCTCTGCTGTTCCCCATTTTGCATTTGTAAAAACCTTTTTATTCACAAAATACACTTCGGCCCTAAATGGACTTTTCCCATTAAATGCTGCACCAATAAAATTCTTTATAAGAGGAATATTCATTGTTGTTATTGTATGCCTTCCAGTTCCAAATACATCAAGTGCCTTTCCATCCCTGAAAAATACAGCCTCCTGATTCTCTCTAACAATTAACTGGCTTCCTATAGCAATATCACCTGAGCCTTTCTCTGGAATCCTGTGAACAATCTCCTCACCTGTTTCATCAAAAAATTCTATTACTTCAAGGAGAATAGCCATTATACCTCCTTATAACCTAATATTATTTTTTTTCTTTCCTCAAAGAGTTTTTCAAAATCCTTGAGGAATGCAGATAAAGAATTAAAATCATCAATGGTTTCTTCTTTCATTTCTTTTACCATCTTAATCAACCCTATATCCACATTCATTATCTCTTCAAGTGTTTCTTCATTTACATCAACAATATCAAAGAAACCTTTGTATCCATAAGAAGAATATCTTATGCTGTCTTTTAACCTTTCTATCTCCTTTGTTATGGAGACATATTTTTCAATCTCTTTCATCTCTTTAGATTTCGTGATTTTTTTTATCCTTTCATAAACCTTCTTTTCAATATCTTCAATCTTTTTAAAAAGGTAGTCCCTCAGGAGTTTATCCTCTTCCCTCCTCTTTTCCTTCTCATAGTATCCTGAAAAACCTGGAAGGATAGAAGTAATCTCACTAACTAAATCTTTTATTCCCAATATTTCCTCCTTTAAAAATTTAAAAATTAAAATGGTTTTGTGAGTATCTCTTCAACCTGCTTCAGTGCCTTCATATACTTTTCCTTAGGATTTAAATCAACTGCCTTTGAATACATCTCTTTTGCAGTGAAAAAATCACCTTTCTGTTCGTATGCAACACCTAAATTATAATATATAGCAGGATTTGAAGGATCAACTTTCATTGCATCTTCCCATGTTTTCCTCGCCTTATCCCACAATCCATTCTGTGCAAATTTTATCCCTCTATTCACAATGTCTGAACCTTTTTCTAATTCCCTTGAGACAGTTATCTTCATAGGAGCAATCATACCTGCAAATTGTTTTGTAATGGTTGCAAGGAGTTCTGAAAGTATCTCATCCTCTGCAGGGATAGTTCCTTTACCTTCAACTGATTCATATTTTTTGTCCTGTGTTAATGATTTCACAGCAAGTAATTGCCCTGTTTTAACATCAACAACCTTGAAATTTATAGAGACAACACCTTTTCTCTTTAAATAACTTTCATCAACAAGAACTGTCTTCTTTATCTCTACATCAACAGTATCCCATTTCTTTGTAAAGATATTATATCTTGGTTCTTTCTTATATTGTCCAGTTCCAACCTTTCTTTCAACCTTCCTTGTTCCTTTCTCATCCTCAACCTTGAAAGATGTTACACTTCCAAATATCAATGCATCAACACCAAGTAATTTACCTATTTCAACTGCAGTTGCCTGGTCTATTGCCCCTGTCAAAGAGAATCCCTGTTCCTGCAAAATCTTATCTATCTTCTCTCTTTCAAGAACAGTGAATCTTTGAGTTTGTGTAAGATATTCTGTTAATTTGTAAGATGCTTGTGTTCCTGAACCTCTTTCCCCTTCAAATTCAGCGACCGCTATTTTTGTAACATTCCCGAGGCTTACCTCAGGTGGTTTAATAGTCTCAAATGTTACAACTGGTAAAGAACATCCTGCAAAGAACAAAATAAAAACAAAGTAAAGGGCCCTTTTCATATTTACCTCCGTTTTTTAATAATTTAAAATGATTATAAAAAAAGTCAAGTATTTTTTATTGAAGTGTTAATTAAAATTCAAAAGCGGACTATTTTTTAATGATTTAAAGTTGAAAAGCGGACTAACTTTAAATGCTCATTTAAAGTTCAAAAGCGGACTAAACATAGAGTTAAAAGATAGGGTAATAATAGTTGATTTTTATGTGGAATATTGATTTTCGTAGAAAATCAAGGCTTTTTGAAATTTTTATAATTTAGAAAAATACTTTTTATTTATTAAATTTTATATATCCTCATTTAAACTTCAAAAGCGGACTATGAAAAGCGGACTAAAAATAAAAAAATACAAAAAGGAGGTAAATATATGGTTCCGCAATTGCACAATAGATTTAATGATGAGGATGTAAGTTTTATATTAAAGAAGTATGATTTGAAAACTCTTTCTTTAAAACAAGCACTTGAATTATTACAAATAAAAAGAACCCGTTTTTTTGAAATCCTTAAAGAATACAGAGATAATCCAGAAACCTTCTCAATCAATTATGAGAGGAAAAGTTCCAAAAGACTTAATCAAATTACAGAAAAGATAATTATTGAAGAATTAAAGAAACAGAAGGAGTTAATAGATAATAAAGATATTCCAATAAGTGATTATAATTATACCTATGTAAAGGACAGGATATTTAAGGATTATAAAATTTCTGTATCTGTTCCTACAATAATAAAGAGAGCAAAGGATTATGGTTATTATTTACCGAAGATTGAGAGGAAGAAACATCAAAGGGAAGTTTTAACTAATTATC
>Ga0207433_10007704_pt1 | contig 17854 bp, 20 predicted proteins | sample YelNatPaOPGAMG01_FD_187559 | JGI IMG/M metagenome (GOLD analysis project Ga0207433, IMG submission 187559) | Hot spring thermophilic microbial communities from Obsidian Pool, Yellowstone National Park, USA - OP-RAMG-01 (SPAdes) (version 3) | ecosystem: Environmental > Aquatic > Thermal springs... | reverse complement strand
CATCACCTCTAAGCCAGGGGGAGCCTGTTTCTGAATCATGATTTTTGCATCCTTTATTCCCTCCCGTCTAGCTACTTGAATTAAAGAATGATAAGCTTCGCTTAGCTCATACTCGGTTTTGATCCCAAGCTTGACCCCGTCGACCGCCGACTTATGGTAGATCGAGGGGGAAACTATTTTAGCGACCACAGGGTAGCCTATTTGAGCCGCAGAGCACAGGGCTTCCTCCAAGTTTTGAATTAATTGATACTCAGGAATTGGTATTTCGTATTTCATGCAGATTTTGTAAGCTTTGTCTTCGGTAAGAATGCTACTCAATGGATAGCACCGACGACTTAACATTAAAATTCAATTTATAAACCTGACGTTTCCGTTGAAGTTGTCAACTTTGGGAGTATGGTTTACACAGGGTTTATGAGGAATCAGTGCTTAGCTCCCCCTTGAAGGTGTAAATGGACGCATTTTTCCGAAGCTCTACTAGTTAAAGAGGGATCTTCGATTTCCCCTAGAGTAGGATCCTACGTTGGTGGAATGGGCTCTGTGAGCCCATCACCACACTTAACTATCGTGAACTGGAGTCCGTGAGGGCCTCAAAGGTTTTGTCTCAGTTTTACCCTTAGCTTCCTGATCATGTCTCGTGTCATCGCTGTTAAATCGTATCTGGGTTTCCAATTCCAATCCGCTCTGGCGGCGGAGTCGTCCAGCGATCTCGGCCATGAATCGGCTATTTCCTGCCTGTAATCCGGCTTATAGTCACATGTAAACTCTGGGATGATTTCCTTGATAGATTTCTCTAACTCAGCTGCGGAGAAGCTCATAGAGGTGACATTGTAGACACGATGTTTTAGCTTGGAGCTATCTGCTTCAGCCAATTCGATGAGAGCCTTAATGGCGTCAGGCATGTACATCATGGGCAAAACCGTGTCATCCCTTACAAAACAGGTGTAATGTTTCCCTTTGACGGCAGCGTAGAACATTTCAACAGCGTAGTCAGTTGTCCCACCTCCCGGCATCGTTTCGCTGCTTATGACTCCGGGCAAGCGAATTGATCGGGCATCGACGCCGAATTTACGGTAGTAATATTCCGTCATTAGCTCCCCGCATACTTTTGTGATTCCGTACATGGTTGTTGGAAACATCGGGGCATCGTCTGGAGTGTTGTAGCGGGGTGTACTTCGACCAAACACGGCGATAGAGCTTGCCGTCATCACGCGCTCCAACTTATAGATTCGAGCTACTTCAAGAACATTGTAGAGGCCGCCCATGTTAACTTCATAGCACAGCTGGGGGTTGCGTTCACCGACGGCGGATAGAATCGACGCCATATGATACAACGTTTCCACATCGTTGTCTACGATTATCTTAGCCATTTGCTCTCGGTCCAGTACATTTAAGTATTGAAAAGGCCCAGAGTTCCGTAGGTTTTTGCTAGGCTTTGTGACATGGCCTGTAGCCAATACTGAGTCTCTACCATATCTTTTACGTAAGGCCTCAACCAACTCGGATCCTATTTGCCCACAGGCACCAGTTACTAAGATCTTGCCCAATGAAGAGGCCTCTAAACACCGCTGAATTTTCAAATCTTTCCTTGAAATTCACGGCGGAGGTTAGTTTCACTTCAGATTAATCTAAGCTTTCTTCCACATTTCTCGAAGGCTTCAACGGCCCTATCCAATTGCTCTTTGGTATGTTCACTACACAGTTGGACCCTTATTCTGGCCGCGTTTTTCGCCACCATGGGATAGAATATGGGTAGAACAAATGCGCCTTCATCCCAAAGCATTTTAGCCAGTTTTTTAGCTGTCTCGCTCTCGCCGCACATTACCGGTATAATGGGGGTTTGGCTATTTCCAGTGTTGAATCCAAGGTCTTGCATCGCCTTTAAAAAGTATTCGCGGTTTCGCCAGACGTTTTTAACTCGGTCAGGCTCGTCTTCTAAGACGTCGATGGCGGCGATGCAGGCCGCGGCGACCCCTGGAGGCACGGCCGCGGAAAGTAGAAAGGTACGGCTTCTGTTGTATAGGAACTTTCGTATTTCTAAGCTTCCGCACGATATGTGCCCGCCGACCACTCCGAAGGCTTTGCTGAACGTCCCCATTTCCAGGTGAACTTCTTCGCGGCCTAGCCTGAAGTGATCCACGATTCCTCTTCCATTTCTCCCGAGGACCCCCTCGCCGTGGGCGTCGTCCACGTAAACTCCGGCTCCATGCTCTTTCGCAAGCTTGACAATTTCAGGTAGGGGAGCTAGATCTCCGTCCATGCTGAAGACTCCGTCAGTCAGGATCCATATGTGGTCGTATGGGGGATGATGTTTCTCCGCTTCCTCTAGGACCCTCGCTAAATCCTCCATGTCTTTATGCTTGTATACGGCTCGGTCGGCGTGGCTGAGGCGTACTCCGTCGATTATGCTGCCATGGTTGAGTTGATCTGAAACGTAGAGGTCGCCTTTGTCACAGAGCTGTGGGATGACGCCTTCGTTCACCATGTATCCTGTTTGAAACGTTAGGGAGGCTGGGGCCCCCTTAAACTTGGCGAGGCGCTTGTCTAACTCTTCGTGGAGGCTCATGTTTCCGGAGATAGATCTGTCACTGCCGGCTCCGGCTCCATACTTTTTGGTCGCTTCAACCATGGCTTCAATAACCTTCGGATGCGTGGCGAGGTTTAGATAGTTGTTAGCGCAAAGCATGAGGACCTCCCTTCCATCAACCTGACAGATCGGCTTGCTAGCGGATTGAAGCTCTCTAAGCTCCCAGTTTAATCGCTCTTTAACTAAGCGTTTATATTCCTCAACCATATATTTGGTAGGGTGCCTTTTAACCATGGTTCTTCCATCTCCAACTAAGTGGAATCGACCTTAAATATGATACGGTGTTTTGGCTTATAAAATTAAGGTTTTTAAAATGTATTCTTAAAAAAATTAAGGCTAAACATGGGTGTTAGGGTTTATATTCCTAGAATGCCAACAAGAATCCTTAAAATGGACGCGCGTTGCGTGGTGGATTGCTTTTGAAGAGAGGAAAACTTGAACCGATCGATGTTGAAATACTTAGGCTCCTATACCGTAATCCTGATTTAACCTACGCGGATATGGCTAAAAAAATTCGCACCAGCTCGGTCACGGTTTATAATCGATTAAAAAAACTCAAAGAGCATGGTGTCTACCGGAAAACTGTTGTAATATCCCCTACTGTATTCGCTAAAAAGGTTAAGGCCTTCGTATTTGTTTCTACGAGACCTGGGAAGGAGAAGGTCATCGCTGACGTGATTTCCAAAAACCCATGTGTCCTTCGAGTTAAAGGCATCACCGGCGACTTTGACCTTGTAGTGGAGTTAGTGGCCGATAACGTCGATGAGCTTCAAAGAATCGTGATGGAAAACATTAGATCACTGGGCGGCGTCGTTAGAACCAACACCGTCATAGAATTATTCTCATCCAAGGATGAGGTAAGCTACATTCCGCCGAGTTAACCAGCTATTTAAATTTCTGTAAAACAAGGTATGAGGTCGTGTTGATCACGTCGTTCATGGACCTAATCTTATTTATGAGCTCCTTGAACCCTTCAAGGTCTCTGGTTTTCACGTTAATCAGAATGTCGTTGTCCCCCGCTATGTTGTACACCTTCGAAACATTTCTGAAGGTTGAAAGGTTCTCCATCAGCTTTCTATGGTCTCCTACAGCTTTCAACAGTATAAACGCTTCCATTCCTAACCCTCTCGCCTACTCAACCTTTGAAGCCGCATGAATTTTAGCCTTTCACTCCTTCTAATCCTTACGTAGCGGTCAAACATCACGTTCCCACCCGAACATGGTTGAATTTCTCCAACCATCCCTTTACATAGCGGTGGAGGCCTCGAGCTGAAAGGAGGGTTTTAAGGTCAATGGGGTCGTCGACGTCGAAGCCGATTCTTTCGTTCTCAAACACTTTCAGCTTAACGTCTCTTTCCCTAGCGGCTCTCAAATGACATTGAAAGCTGTCCGAGCCGAAAAGAGGTGGGATAAGGGTAGGGGGCTTTAACAGTAGGGCGTTTGTACCCTTCATGTTTCTCGATGGTGAAATTACCATGTCATAGCGTGCGCTCAGGTATATCACATCTTCCACGTCTTCAGGCTCTATTAAAGGTATGTCCGAGGGGAGTATGAGCGCCGAGTCGGATTCTTCCTCAATTTTTTTTAACCCTCTCTTCAACGCGTTGTTTAACCCTTTCCCAGGATCCCTTAACATTTTAACCCCATACTCTTCTAACTGACATGCCAGTTTCACGTCGTTGTTAATGACGTAGATGCGTTCAACTCCCTTGGCATGAACGGCGGATTCTACAACGTCTTTCAGCATGGCGAGGGTGAGCCCAACGCGTTCCTCTATAGTTAAGACATTGGAGAGGCGGGTTTTAGATTTATCCAATGTTTTCAGGGGGATTAGAACACGGGTCATGGTAGGCCATCGTTCAGGCTTCCAAGACCAGTTTCGCGACTCTAACTTTGTCCTGTAAATTCCTCATCATGATATCGGTTTTTAACACCTTCAACCCCATGTTTTCTATACTTTCCTCCTCACCTTCATCCTTTTCGTCGATTACCATGATGTCCAAGAAATCCTTGTATAGGCTTGCAACTGAACGGGAGGACACCTCTAGGTTTAATCCCTTCATCAGCTTGTCCGCCGGCCCTTTAACCGGTGATCCCTGAATTATGGGGCTGACGGCAACAACCGGGGCTTTCAATCCCCTTAACGTTTCTTTGATTTCTCCAATGGCGAGGATTGGACCAATGCTCACCACCGGGTTTGAAGGGCATATGACAACCTTCTCAGCTGTGAGAAGGGCTTCGATAACGCCTGGCGCTGGCCGCGCGGATCCCGCCCCCACGTACTCTACTCCCACCACCTCGTCCCTCGCTTTTCGTTCAACCAGATAACGTTGGAAATTTATTTTTCCACCACCCTTGATGCGAATCATTGTTTCAACTCTTTCATCAGACATGGGTAAGATGTTTACTCGAATGTTTAAAAGGCCGGCAATCTTCTTGGTGACCTGGGTTAGGGTCAAACCTTCCCTAAGCATTTTGGTTCTAAAAATGTGGGTGGCTAGGTCTCTGTCTCCGAGGTTGAACCACGTCTCACCACCATATTCCCCCAGCATGCTTAAACAGTTGTAGGTGTCGTCTTTTATCCCCCATCCCCTATGTTCATCCACTAGGCCGGCGAGCGTGTAGGTTATTATGTCCACATCAGGGGATATGTATAGTCCATGGAGTATGATGTCGTCTCCAGTGTTGACGATCACCGTTAAATCCTCTGGGGACGTGAGCTTTACAAGACCTGAAATCAGCTTGGCCGCGCCGACTCCACCGGACAAAGCCGTGATCTTCATAAACGCGTTCCCCATTTATTTATGAACACCACATCGTTGAGGTTTCGCCTTTGAGGGGGTTGAGGCGCCTCGTCCGGGTATCCTACTGTAATTAAAGCCTGAGGGTGGACGTCTTCAGGTATGCTTAAGGTTCTTCTCACAGTTGAAGGGCAGAACAGGGGAGCGCAAAACCATGAGGCTCCCAGGTTTAAGGCGTGTAGCGCCAACAATAAATTTGTTATAGAGGCGGCTACGCTTTGAACGGCCATCAAATATTCCACGGTCCTCCTCCTTTTATCCACGTATCGGTGCATATCTTCCATGGTTAGGCATGTGATCAAAATTAGCGGTGCCGATGAAAACAAGTTAACGGATTCCTCGGTCAGCTTTTTTATCCGCTCCTCGGCGTAACCGTCCTTCCTTAAATCCCGCCTCCACGCGGCGGCCATGTTCTCAGCCAACCTCTTCTTCACGGAAGGGTCTTGGATGATGATGTATCGCCATGGCTGAGCGTTATGGGCCGAGGGAGCCCATCGCGCCGCGTCCAACGCCTTTAATAACGCATTAAGGTCTACTCCACGCTTCAGGTATTTTCTCACGCTTCTTCTGGTGATGATCTTCTCAATTATCCTAGACATCACAGCGCCTCGTAAGCAGTAGGTCTCAAGTTATTCTGCAACAAACTTTCAAGATATAACTCTTAAGCTTGAAAGACGATGAAGCGATGCGAAGTTTAATGGACTGGCCTTTGGAGATGGATTCTAGATGCCTGGTCTTCAGCTGAATGCTTGCTATAAGACGGCACATGCACCTCCCCTCTAAACATTCCCTTGGGGCGGTGATGTTTCTATCGGCGTCAAGATACGTTTTTAACCTTGATTAAAGGTAACTCTGGCGTGTCGGTAGGAGAGCGTTTATGTCTAAGATGGTTGAAGCTGAGAATTTAACGGAGACGTTTAACGGTTTTAAGGCCGTCGACGCGGTTTCATTTGAGGTAGAGGGAGGTGAGATCTTCGGGTTCCTTGGGCCGAATGGTGCTGGGAAGACGACCACCATCTACATGCTTTGCACGCTCTATCGTCCCTCTTCAGGATTGGCCTATGTGAACGGCTATGATGTTTCCAAGGAGCCCCATAAGGTGAGGCGTTCAATAGGGCTTGTCTTCCAAGACCCCAGTTTAGATGACAAACTGACCGCGGAAGAAAACCTAGATTTCCATGGAATCTTGTATGGTTTAAAGCGTGAGGAGAGGGCTCGTATGATAGATAAGGTGTTGGAGATGGTGGAATTATCGGATAGAAAACATAGTTTGGTCAGTAGCTTCTCCGGTGGGATGAAGAGAAGGCTGGAAATAGCTAGGGGGCTTATGCATAGCCCTAAAGTATTGTTTCTCGACGAACCAACATTGGGGTTAGACCCCCAGACCAGAAGTAGGGTTTGGGATTATATTCACAGGTTGAGGTCAGAGGAAGGCGTCACTGTTTTCATGACGACGCATTACATGGATGAAGCTGAGAACTGTGATCGAGTTGCCATCATGGATCACGGCAGGATTATCGCCTTGGATGAGCCCTCAACCCTGAAAACACAGATTGGTGGAGACGTTATAACCCTTAAAGTGGTGGATGTTCAGAAGGCTGAATTAGAGTTGAAGCGGAGGTTTAACCTTAACCCCAGAATGGTTGAAGGCCAGTTAACAATCGAGGTCGCCGAAGCCGAGGAATTCATACCCAACCTTGTGAAGGGCTTAGACATGGAAATCTTATCGTTAAGTCTTCGAAAGCCAACTCTTAACGTTGTTTTTTTTAAAGCTCACCGGTAGGGAGATCAGGGAAGAAGCCGGATCCCCTCTTGAAAGGATGCGGATGATCGTTAGGGCTAGGGGGAGGTGAACTTATGCTGGGACTTGAAGCCATATACGTGATCACGTTAAGGGATTTGAAAAAGTTCATAAGGGATAAACCTCGGATCGTGGGCTCCGTCGTCACACCCGCCATGTGGCTGCTCATTATGGGCACGGGGTTCAACACAATCTTCACCTACAGGAGGGAACGTATACGCAGTTTATGTTTCCCGGCATCATAGCCATGACCGTCCTGTTCACATCCCTTTTCTCGTCAATCTCCGTGATCTGGGACAGGCAGTTTGGATTTTTGAAGGAGATTCTGGTGGCCCCTATACCGAGGGTCAGCATCGCCTTGGGAAAATGTTTAAGCGGCGTGGCTCAATCCATTATTCAAGCCGCCATCATGCTGGGTTTCTCACCCCTCGTGAACGTGGCCTTGAAGCCAACGACGGTAGTGGCCGTCTTCTCGATAGTCCTTCTCTCCTCCCTAGCCATCACTAGTCTAGGCCTATTCTTGGCGGCTATGATCGAAACCCATGAGGGCTTCAACGTCATCGTAAACTTCATCGTGATGCCGATGTTTTTCTTGAGCGGCGCCTTGTTTCCAATCTCTTTGTTGCCGGGGTGGTTGAAGGGTTTGGTTGTAATGGACCCTTTAACGTACGGTGTTGACTTATTGAGGGGCGTGATGCTAGGGGAGTTCGCTTACCCTATCTTTCTCAACATCACTGTGCTTTCAATCTTCACGGCGGTCATGAACTTGATGGCTGTATACTCCTTCAGCCACCGTCTCTAAGCTTGATGAATGAAATGAAGTTGGATGATAGGTGGAATGAGGTTAAGGTTTAGACGAGGGTTGTGGCCCTATCCGCCGCTTCGTATAGGTTTTGAGCGTAGAAGGTGGGTTTAATCCCCGTTAACCGGGAGTTAACGGTTTGACCTACCCCAACTATTTGGATGACCCTCATACCTAGGTTTAACGCTCCTTTCACATCCGTTGTGGTTTGATCTCCAATCATCACCGTTTCTCGACAGGTTACCCCTAGCTTCTTGAGGGCCTTTAGAAAGGGTTCTGGCCTAGGCTTTCTCACACCTAGGTTCGCTGAGGTCGAAACGTAATCGAAGTAGTCTAAAATGTTAAGTTTTCGGAGGGCTTCCCTCACAAACCAGTCGCTTCTCGTGTTTGAGACGACAGCCATTTTAAAACCTGCGGTCATCAACTTTTCCAAGGCTGAGAGGGCGTCGCCGGGTAGCGCACAGGCTTCTAATAGAAATCCGTAAGCGGCCTGCTCCACATCCCAAACATCTTTGAGCTCAACGGCGAATCCCATTTCCCTCAAGGTGTCAGCCACGACGACATCTATGGTTAACTCAATAGAGTATCGTTCACAGAACCCATTCATCCGTTCCGAAACGTTAATAAAACGTTCCCTGAATTCCCTCTCCCCGACTGCCAGCCCTTTCCTTTTCAAGTACTCTAAGAGACTCTTAACCCTTAGCTCTTCAACCTTCCCCACGTAGGATTCCTTCATCAAAACCAATGTGTCACCGAAGTCGAGCAGCACAGCCTTACGCAAGGTTGAATTCCTCAGAGTTATGTATGATGCTGATCCAAGCATGGCAAATATGTCCCTCTTAAAAAGGTTTCCTTACCCAATAGATTCAGGTTAAACCCTGAATCTAGGGATGTAAACATCAGGTTAGGAGCATACTCTAAAGTCGAGTGGAACTGGGTCGGTAAGTCCAATCATCGCTTCAACGCGTGGTTTTCCGATAAAGTTTTTTGAGGAGCTTTCAGCGTGGGATAACGTTTTAACCTCCTTCAAGAGAGGTTATGAGCCGTAGTTCTCTGTTTTCTCACCTATCCAAATTCACCTGTTTCCGCTAACCACGTGTTTCGGAGAAGTGAGGACAGTTAACTCACCAGATTGGGAGGTGGAAAAGTTAATTAATTAGGGTTTCGGCATAGGGTTGAATTGAAGGCGTGGAGCTGAGGAGAGCGAAGAGTTGGGGCGTGTCAGAACCGCGGCTATTAAAAAGTTCTCTAAGATGATATACCAGCGGTATAAGGATAAATTTACATCAAGCTTCCAAGAGAATAAGAAGATCCTAGAGGAATTAATCACTGTGGACTCTGATAAAATAAGAAATCGGATAGCGGGTTACGTTACGAGGCTGGTTAAGGTCGCGGCTACCGTTCATGCCCCCGAGCTGGAAGCCGAAGAAACCTCAGCAAACGTGGATTAAGCCCCAGTCTGCACTCCTATGATTCACCGGTTAAATGTTATGGTTTGAGAGAAACTCCATCCGCGTTCATCATTGATTGTCTCAGTCAGTCAAGGGCGGAGTAAATGTGAGAAAAAGTTATATTCGATGAATCCTGTCGCGTATCCATTCAGCTCTTCTTTCCACAGCTTTACGGTCAAGGGTCATGCGGAGGGAGTCAACTTTTTCAATGGCCTTGGAGGCGGCTGCCAACGCGAGCGAAAAGCTCCACATTTCATCGCTTTGCCTTAGAATGCCCGCTAGGAACGCCCCTACGAAAACATCTCCAGCCCCTGTGACGTCTCTCACCTTAACCCATGGGTAAGCTGGACCGCGGTATCCTTTTCTATTAATCGCCATTAAGGCTCCTTTAGGCCCCGATGTGACTATGACGATCTTCGGCCCTAGCGTTGACAGCTTCCTTAACGCATCCTCTGGTTGGATCCTACCGGTTATCGCTTGAGCCTCCTCCAAGGAGCATTTAATTAACTCCGCCTTTTTGAGGGCGCCGTCTAGGCTTGACCGCAGAATTATTTTTCCCTCGTCGTCAAAGGATCTAATAAATCCCTGTACGTCTACGCTGGTGAACTCCGCCTTCCTCATCGCTTGGGACGCGACCTCGGAGGGAATCTCACCGGCGACTGGACCTAAATGTAGTCCCCTACTGAACTGGTTGTTAAGGTCCTCAAGCGTGTAGTCTACGCATTTCTCCATCAACTTCATTCTACGATCTTTATTATATTCGATTTCGAAGGTTGTTGTGGGCCGCTGGGTGACGGTGAGTTTAACTTCCACACCGTAGCTTTTCAGTTTATCAAGAAAACCATTGGGGTAGTCTTCGCCAACTTTGGAGATAGCGGTGACATTTAGGTTCATGGATTTCCCGGCTATGGAGGTATAGTAGGCTGGACCCCCTGGGAGCTTACTGTAGCCCCAACTACCTTTAAGAAAGTCTATTGTTAAATGCCCTAAAATTGTTAAATCCCTCAATTCCTAACTCCTCGTTAAATGAAATGGGTTGCATTGGGTCTGCTTTCAGCCCATAACGCCGTCTATCACATGATCCTTATTTCCATACTCTCATATTGATTTAACTTGATTCTTCCGTCATAGGGCTGTCGCTTACTTTCATGCTATTTAGTTCTTACGAGTCTAATTATTAATGCTTGTTGAATGTCTCGTTGCTGGGCATGAGCATATTGTTAATTTCGTTATTTTTATCGAGCAATGTTTGATGACCCGATGTAAATGTTAAGGGAAATGTTGGGAAAGATTATTATTCGGAAACTGAATAGTTAAGGGAGAGCGTTAACGTGAGGTTAGTCTGATGAAAAGGCAATGGGGGGTGTATGCGCTATTAATTCTCTGCATTATATTTCTATCATTGTTTTTTGGGTTAAATAGAAGTCAAGTCTTCTCTGTGGGAGTGTTTTCAGCTTTAATTCTAGGGACGCTCTTTTTCTGGAGGTTTAGGTTGTCGTTTGCGTTTATTAGCATAGCTGTCCTGTTAGCGGCAGGTCTCATAGATGTTCCCCATCTATTAGAGTTTGCTGGATTTGACATTATCCTCTTTTTAGTGGGGATGATGGTGGTGGTTGGATTTCTCGAGGAGCATCGTTTCTTCGAGTTTTTAATTAATAGAGTGATCGGTGTTTTAGGACATGATGTGAATCGCCTTCTATTCGTCATCATGGTTATGGCGGCGTTGTTCTCCGCCTTGGTCGGCGAGGTAACTTCAATTCTTTTCATGACCTCCACGGTTCTACATCTTACAGGCAGATATCGAGTTAATCCTATACCTTACGTGCTCATGACCGTGTTCGCCACGAACATTGGCAGTGGTGCGACGGTTGTCGGTAATCCGGTCGGAGTTATGATCGCGTTAAGGGCAGGTCTAACTTTTACAGATTTTTTAAGGTGGTCTTCCCCGATAGTCATAGCGTCATTAGTTGTAATGATCCCGTTAGCAATAAAGTATTTTAACAGCGAGATGAAAGAGTTAAAGGAGAGGATGCGGAAATTTCGGGCATTAAAAGATGGTGTAGGAGAACCAAAGGTTCATGCCTCTGAATTCATAATTTCATCGATATTTTTCGTTGCTACTATGCTTCTTTTAGTGTTTCACCATCAAGTGGAGGAGCTACTTCACTTAGAAAGGAACGTGATGCTTCTAGGAACAGCGTTAGGCTCAGCTGGCGTTGCCTTAATAATCGATAGGGATAAGGCGAGGGAGATCGTTGAGACGAGGGTGGACTGGGGGACGCTTTCCTTTTTCATCATTCTTTTCGCGTCGGTGGGAACTTTAAAGGTGATGGGGGTAACCTCTATTTTGGCGAGGTCCCTATCATCCTTCGCGGGGGGGAACGAAACCTTGCTTTTCGCATCATTAACCCTTATAACGGGGGTGTTAAGCGCGTTCATGGATAACGTGTTGGCGGTGGCTACTTTTATACCCATCATTCAAGATCTTCAATCGATGGGGGTTTACAGCTTCCCCTTATGGTGGGGAACATTGTTCGCCGCTACATTCCTAGGTAATTTAACAATAATAGGAAGCACTGCCAACATAGTGGCCTTAGGAATGATGGAGAGGAGAAAAGTAGGACATATTACATTCCTTCAATGGATTAAACCAGGCTTAGCGGTGAGTTTGCCGACGATAGGCCTCGCCCTTCTCCTCTTATATCTTCAGATCCCATTAATGCCGAGGTGAGATGGAGTGGTTAAACGCTTCAAGTTTAGAAAAAGAAGGCTTAAAATGGTGAAGACCCCGCCGTTTACAGCTTTTGTTTTGATTAAGATTGAAGGCGGGTTAAAGGAAACGGTGAGAAAAATTAAGAAGATACCTGGCGTAAGGTGCGTGGATCCTGTCACAGGGGAATATGACCTGATCGTTAAGTTAGAGGCCGAGCGTGAAGATGAGGTTAAAAAGCGCGTCGATCAGATGAGGAGTATTGAATCGATAAAAGGCACGCTTACCTTAAGCGTAAGACCTCCAATCCCAGAGGTTTACACCGATGTGGAATCTAAAATAAGAGAGATAGTTGGAGAAACAGGATCCGTTGAACCGAAATATGGAGGCTACGACATTACGGTCCTTAATGAATCAATGTTTCCATGGCCTACAGTCTTCAAATTACTATGGGAATATCAATTTGAAATATGGGTGACTGAAAAAGAGGATAAGGTAGTCATTTCCTGTAAATCTCCCTTCACGTAGGGGCTTAAGTCGAAGCCCAAGTTAACAAAAGCTTTCGATAAACTCGGCTCAGCAGCAGAGAGGAGGGCAGAATCTCCCACACGTTGAGTCGACGCTCTTCCATCACACCACCAAACTTTCCAATCACGATTTTAAGTCAGATCATGACGGCTTAAACAGCGACGGAAATAAACAAAAAACGAAGGAGCTTTACAGTCAAAAATACGTCATTCTCATGTAACACATGAAGGCTGATGAAAACGCGCTTGGGGTGGCGCCGGGAGAGGGATTTGAACCCTCGAGGCCCATAAGGGCCACAGGCTGCCTCGCCTCGGGTTGACTCAAGGCCTGCGCCTTTGAACCTTGTGACGGTTAGTCCGCTCGGCCATCCCGGCTTCAATCGCATTTATTACTAAACTTCGCATTAAAATTTTTATCTTAAATTAAAAATGTTTAAGCGATGAAAAAATATGAAGTTTTGGAGCATGTGAGCGACGCCTACATCGAGGCTTACGGTTGTAGCATCGAGGAGGCGTTTGAAAACGCAGCGTTGGGCATGTTCGACGTAATGACGGATGTAAGCCGGGTTAGGAGAGCTTTCAGGGATGAGTTTACGGTTGAAGCTGAGGACGAGCGGTCCCTGCTACATGAATGGCTTTCAACGTTGCATTTAAAATTCGAAATGGATGGCAGGGTTTACGGATCTTTTAAGGTTCATGGAATAGAGAAAGGCGAGGGAACTTGTCGGTTGACCGCCGAAGCCTACGGGGAGCCCTTTAACCCCGCTCGCCATCCCCCGAAAACCGAGGTAAAGGCCGTAACTCATCATAGAATGGACGTGGCAGAATCCGGTGGAAGATGGGTAGTTAGGTTCCTATTAGATCTATAACTCCATATAAACGCGTCAAAGCTCGATCAACATCGTTCAACCGAATCAAGTAAGTATAGTGGTTTCGTAAGCTTTTACTCGGCAAAACATTTAAACTCCGCCGATGGTTAAGGTTGTTGGGTTGATTTCTCATCGATGAATCCAAAGTGGAGGGATGTAGGTTGTCGGGTAAGACGTCTGAGAAGGTGCCTCTTAAACGGTTAAGCGACTATGTGTGGGAGATTCCCATGGGCTACAAGCCTGGTATGAGGGTTCCAGGTAGAATATACGCTGACGAGGAGTTGATTAAGAAGATGAAAAGCGACCTCACCATAGAGCAATGCGCCAATGTAGCCCATTTGCCAGGTATATATAAGTGGGCTATAACCCTGCCCGATGGCCATGAAGGCTATGGTTTTCCCATCGGTGGAGTGGCCGCCACAGACTTCGATGAAGGGGTGGTGAGCCCCGGTGGAGTTGGTTACGACATAAACTGCGGAGCGAGGCTTATAAGGACGAATTTGAACGAACGCGACGTGAAGCCCATGCTCTCGAAGCTGATCGACCTCCTCTTCAACTACATTCCATGCGGACTCGGTAGCCGTGGCAAAATCAAGGTTACGGAAACCGAGTTGAATAAGGTAGTTGTGGACGGCGTTCAATGGGCCATCGATAGGGGATATGGTTGGGAGGAGGATCGGTTCCACTGCGAAGAAAACGGGTGCATGGAGGGAGCGGATCCCGATAAGGTTTCTTCAACGGCGAAGAGTCGAGGGATGCCTCAGCTGGGAAGCCTAGGTAGTGGGAACCACTTCTTGGAGATCGACAGGGTTGACGCGATTTACGATGAGAAATGCGCGCAGGCTTTCGGCGTCGAGCAAGTGGGGCAGGTGATGGTTCTCGTCCACACCGGGAGCAGAGGATTCGGCCATCAGGTCTGCGACGACTACATTAGGGTGATGGAGAGGGCTGTGAGAAAATACAACATCCCGCTCCCCGATGTACAGCTTGCCTGCGCCCCCTTGAAGAGCAGGGAGGCAGAAGACTACTTGCCGGCGATGGCCGCCGCATGTAACTTCGCGTGGGCGAACAGGCAGATGGTCACCCATTGGACCAGGGAGGTTTTCGAAAAGGTGTTGGGGAAAAACGCTGACGCATTGGGCATGAGCCTCATCTACGACGTCGCCCATAACATAGCTAAAATCGAGGACCATGAAGTCGATGGCGGGAGAAAAACGGTGTGCGTTCACCGCAAGGGAGCCACTAGAGCCTTTCCCCCCGGCCACGTCAAGGTTCCAGCTAAATACAGAGGTGTTGGACAGCCAGTGCTGATACCTGGAAGCATGGGGACAAGCTCATGGATCCTCGTGGGATCAGAAGAGGGGATGAAGTTGAGCTTTGGGTCCACAGCCCATGGGGCGGGGAGGATCCTGAGCAGAGCTGCGTCCAAAAAGAGGTTTTGGGGAGGAGAAGTGAAAAAGAGCCTTGAAAACCAGGGAATCATGATCAGAGCTGCCAGCATGGCCGTGGTGAGCGAAGAGGCTCCGGAGGCCTATAAAGACGTCGACAGGGTAGCTGAGGTCAGCCATAAGGTCGGTATAGCTAGGAAAGTTGCTAGGTTAACCCCTCTGGGGGTGACCAAAGGATAAGCTAAGGTGAACAGGGCTAAGGCGATTAGGGTTTTCCTGGAAGCCTCTTTTTAAAGGAGGCTTTAAACGCTTCAATAATCTCCACCGGCGTGGGGTCCACTTCCCTTAGAATCGCCATATAATAGGTTAAGTAGTCCACCGTGTAGATAGTGGTCAATATGCTTTCCAAGACCCCGCCGACCCCCCATATCTCGTAGACGTCTTTTATCCCCATACGTTTTAACGTTTCCTTCAAGGTTTCAAAGGCGGTGGACTCAACTTCACTTTCAACTTTGCTTCTCATCAACAAGTACGCGGATTCGGAATCCATCGAGGTTTGAGTTAACCCTGTGGGCTTGAAGCTTTCAACCTCGTTGTGGCAGAGCTCTGGAATCAACTCATACCGGGCTTGGACCTTACAGTTCTCGTTCAGCTGGGTTTTGAATCTTCGGGCTACGCTGGAGAACCGGTCTAACCCCAGTATCACAGGCACCTTCCCCTTTAGGCTTAACGCCAGCCTCTTGCAAGGGTTTGACTCCGAAGGAACGTGGAACCCTATTCTCCCGTCAAGTTTCTCCATAGCCTGGGAGGCCTTCCTGAGTTCTGTAAGCCCTGTAATTAAGTCCTCTAGCCACATCACATACGCTAGGGAGGCGAAGAGATATGGGAGGGCGATTCTCGGAGGTAGCCCAGCCGGAACCTTTAGTAGAGGAACATCGTAGCTGAGGCACTTCTTCTCCAACTCTCCACCAGAGGTAACCGCATACACCGCACACCGCCTTTTTAAAGCCTCATCGAATTGGTTTAAAGTTTCAAACGTGTTGCCCGAATAGCTGACAGCGACGAGGAGGGTTCTCTCACCCACAAAGGCGGGTAATCCGTAACCGCGGTTCACCACGATGGGTACGTCTATTTCGCTGCTCAGCCAGTCCCTGAGAACGTCTCCGCCTATGGCGGATCCGCCTAAACCTCCTATGACCACGGAGTCGTATTTTAATCCGTAAGCCTTTAACTCAATCTGGGAGAGCCGTGTTAAAGCATCCGGAATGTAGCGTGGGGCCTCCTTTAACTTGCCTAACATGTCAAACCTATCCAACCGTTTAACCGTTTCCAATCGGTCTAAAACGTTCAAGTCAGCCATCTCCAAATGAAAGACCTACATGAGTAAACATTAGAGTTGGTGAAAGAAAAAGTTAAAGAGTGAGTGGCGGGGTGTGTAAGGCGAAGGTAGGCGGTAGCGAGAAATGGGAAAAAGAATCATCGCCAGAAGGAGGGGTAGAGGTGGATCCGTGTTCACCTCCCCTACGCATCGAAGGGTCGCGGACTCCTCCTACCCGACTCTGGATGAAGCTTCATGGAGGACGGGTCTAAGAGGAGAGGTGAGAGGCTTAACCCATGACCCTGGTAGGGGAGCGCCCCTGGCGTTGATCGATTTGCACGGAAAGGGTAGCTTCTACCTTCCTTCACCTGAGGGCCTGGCCATAGGTGACGAGGTGGCCTTGGGCGGAGAAGCCGCCCCCCGGATCGGAAGCATCTTAGCTTTGGGCTCGATCCCCGAAGGCACCTTGGTGTGCAATGTTGAGTTAAAGCCAGGCGATGGGGGGAAGATCGCTAGAAGCTCAGGAGCCTACTGTATGGTGGTAGCCCATACGCCGGCGGGCACGCAGCTCAAGCTGCCGTCAGGGAAAACCGTTTACCTAGATGACCGATGCAAAGCCACGGTTGGGGTTATCGCGGGCTCAGGGAGGCTGGAGAAACCCCTCCTCAAAGCCGGCAAAAACTTTCATAAGATGAGGGCGAGAAGCGGCACCTGGCCTAGGGTTAGGGGACAGGCGATGAACGCGGCCTCCCACCCGTTTGGCGGTGGTAGACATAGGCATCCAGGTAAACCCACCACCGTTTCAAGACATGCCCCACCGGGAAGGAAAGTGGGCTTAATCGCCGCCAAGAGAACTGGAAGAACCAAACGCTGAGGTTAAATAGAGGGCTATTGAAGAAATGTTGTGTAAAGGGGAAAATGTGGATGGTGACTGGAGATGCCTAAAGAATTCATGTACCGTGGATATACGTTAGACCAGTTGAAACAGTTGCCCATGGACGAATTCATTAAGCTTCTCCCCTCAAGGCAGAGGAGATCCCTCCTCAGAGGACTGACCCCGCAGCAGAAAATCCTATTGGAAAAGTTGAGAAAGAAGAGGAAAGGTGAGGAGGAGGGAAAAAACGTGTTAAAAACCCATTGCAGGGACATGATCATCTTGCCTGAAATGGTAGGCCTCACCATCCTCGTATATAACGGAAAAGAATTCCTCCCCGTAAAGATTAGGCCGGAGATGGTGGGCCACTACTTAGGCGAGTTTTCTTCACCCATCAAAAAGGTAGTCCACGGAACCCCGGGAATCGGAGCCTCCAGATCCAGCATGTACGTGCCGTTAAAGTAGCTTCCTGAAGGTGAAACTGAACTGGATTGCAAGTAAGTTTTAAATTCACAAACCCGCAGAGGACGACGCGCCGCTTACAGTGAACTTAGAGTCTAAAGGAACTGGGAAACCGGCAAATTTCTTCCCAGCCAGACCCCCGTGTTCAATAACGAGAAAAGCGTCTTCACCTTAATGGGCACTTTTGAAACCCCGTGAGTGTGAGGCACAAGTTTTGTCCAGTAAGTTGGAGTCGATCGTCGAGAGAGGGGGGGGAGTTGATGC
>Ga0207433_10007699_pt1 | contig 17865 bp, 16 predicted proteins | sample YelNatPaOPGAMG01_FD_187559 | JGI IMG/M metagenome (GOLD analysis project Ga0207433, IMG submission 187559) | Hot spring thermophilic microbial communities from Obsidian Pool, Yellowstone National Park, USA - OP-RAMG-01 (SPAdes) (version 3) | ecosystem: Environmental > Aquatic > Thermal springs... | reverse complement strand
TGCCGTCAAGAAAAAAAATGCGTCCCAAAGGACGCATTTTTTTATCATCACACAGGATCAATTTGCTACGGGCAATACCGATACTATCCTTTTTCCACCCTTTGCCCAGCCGAATTTTACCCGACCCCTGGTCAGGGCATAAATTGTATAATCCTTGGCTATTCCAACATTCATACCTGGATGGATTTTCGTGCCTCTCTGCCTTATTATAATCGTCCCTGTATTAACCAGTTGTCCATCAAACCTTTTCACACCCAATCTTTTACCTGCAGAATCCCTGCCATTCTTTGCTGAACCAGTTCCTTTTTTATGAGCCATATCTACCTCCTATTTTATAATATCGGTAATTTCAACCTCGGTAAATAATTGTCTATGTCCTTTTTTGCGACGGTAATTTTCCCGTCTAATAAATTTATAAACTATTACCTTTGGTAGTTTTCCTGTCTTTTTTATAATCCCTTTTACTAACGCACCTTCAATATATGGTTTTCCCAGAATAACATTTTCGTTATCTTTTATCATCAGGATTTTATCAAATTCCACTTCCTTTCCTGTTTCACCGAGCAATGCTGGGATGATTACCCTATCACCTTTTGAAACAACATACTGATAACTATTTGTCTTTATGACCGCAAACACTATTTACCTCCTGGTTCCTTGGGAATTACCGGCATCTGTTCTTCAGGCGCTGGACTTACCGGTGCCGCTGGCACTTCAGTCTCCAATCCCTTATCCACTGCGGTCTTTGCAACAGGTCTCCGGGATAAAAGCACAAGAAAAAGGGATGTCAAAAAAAATCCTATTGCCAGCCCAGAAGTCAATTTAATAAAGAACGGTGTAGCGCCCTTGCCACCAAATAATGAATCACTACCTCCGCCACCACCAAAAACACTCGACATACCAGCACCCCTGGTCTGCTGCAGAAGAACCACAATAATCAATAATATGCATATAAGCACATGTAAGGCAAATATTATTCCGTACATTTAATTCTCCTTTTAATCTAATCTATCAAAAATATGTTTACCAAGATAAACTCTAAAACCTACAATTTTATTATATTTATTTTTTAACATTTGTCAATCCTTCTCAACAAATGCGTAAGTTTAGCAGTAAGGTTTTGTCTGGTATATTCAGACAGGGGATGTGGGCTTCTCTTTATTTTATCGTATTTATATTTCACATAATAATCACGCATTATCTCTTTCATCCCGATTATATTGTCATACTCATAAAAATGGACTGGATAACCCTGTTTCTCTGCCTGGGCAAGAATAAAGAGCCCCCCTGAAAAACCGCAGGAAATGATGGGCAAGCCACTCGCAAGATATTCATTCTGTCTGCTGGGAAAGAAGAAATCGTCACCGGTGGTGATCATTAATACAAGGTGGGCATTGCAAAATTCCTTTAAAGCCTGATGATAAGAAAGATGACCAAAAATCTTTGTATAAGGGTATTTTTTTATCAATTTAATATATTCCTCTTCAATATGTCCAATAAATTTAATCTCCACACAATCAGAAGAGAGCCCTGTTTCTTTTATAAATTTTTCGACCGCCAGCAAGAATGGTTCTGGATTTCTTTCTTCTCGTATCGTTCCTAAATAGGATATCGTAAACTTCTCAGGGAATGTTGAATGAGAAAAATCACCCGGGTCATAGCCATTGGGTATGACATAGATTTTGTTTTTAATCTCAGGACTGCGCATCACCAAAGAACTTTTTATATCCTCACTCACAGTGATTACTAAACTTGCAAATTCAATAACCTTTCTTTCCCAGTAAGAAACAAACCTTCTCTGGAATTTATTTTCATAACGCATAAACGGGAATTCAAGCCAGGCATCCCGAAAATCAAGGATTAACGGTTTATCAGTCTTTTTCGCCAGGATATAACCGGTAATGAATGCACTGAATGGCGGTGCTGTGACAAAGATGTAATCAAAATCAATATTTAATGCTTTATTATAGGCAAAGGGAATCCAGCCCAGTTTATTATCAGGAAAGTTTAGACTCTTCTTTATTGGCACCTGCCATTTCTTTGGTTGGTATTCCCTCATACCAAGGATGTATAAGATACGTGCCGGGTCAAGCGATTCGGTTCTATAGATCTTTAAATTTTTCAAATCCCTTCCCAGTTCTGTATCAATCGAGTGATAGGCAATATCTTTTCGGGTGAGGATTATTGGCTCAATACCATAATCGGGTAAATACTTGGCAAATTTAACCGGCCTTATTGAGCCCGGTCCTCCACAGGGCGGCCAGTAGTAAGAAATTATCAATAACCTTTTCATAATTCAATTATTATATTTCTACTCATATAATTATACACAAATACAATTTTTTACAATATCCGACTCAATAGGCTATACGCCTCCCTGCAGTATTCTTTTATCTTCGGGTATTTGTCCTGATATTTTTTGTATCCAATTACTTCTTTTAAAGCCTTTTTTGACTCAGTGCGATTTTCTAACTCATAATAACATTTACCAATGTATAATTTACACTGGGCTAAATTCGCATAATTTGCATTATTAAGATACTGGTCAAATAACCACTTGTAGGTATTGAGTGAAACATTATAATTCTTCTTCTTAAATTCAAGTTCTGCCTTGTTCCAGTGGAAGGTCTTTGATGCAGGATATTCGAGTAAAAGACTATCTATTATCTTTGTAGCAATCTCAAATTTTTTTTCCTCTCCATAAATAAACGCCAATGAATTTTTTGCCGTAGGGCCTGAGTAAAGGCTCTTTTCAGCCGCAATATGCAATTTTCTTATCGCCTCATCCACATTGCCTCCGGTGAGCTTTAAAAATGGCAGATACCTGCTTGCCCTTACCCAGAAATATTCATATGTTCCGGCACCTAAATAGGCATCATAAAATAAAGAATCTCTTTTTATGATTGATTGCAGTATCCTGCCGCCTTTGACACCATAATTAAAGGTCTCAAGATAATTCTTTTTTAAACCTTCATATACAGCCTGATATGCAAAACTTGAACCAAGATAAAATTCCGCCCACAGGTTTTCTTCATCGTTCAGAATTTCTTCACACTTTGTCCTTACTTTTTTTATTAGATTAAGATATTCCTTTTCATCATTGAAATGACAACCATCCATCATTCTTAATTGTAAAAGTGCGGCTTTAAAAAAATAGCCTGCGGGATTATCTGGATAATCTTCTATCACCTTATCAAAATACACTGATGCACTGTCAAAATCTTCTACATAGGCAAAGTTAAGCCCGGTCTGGATTAAATTTTGAACTTCGGGTGGATTCAAGTAAACGGCAGTGATTAATAAATACAATGGAGAAATCATTATGGGAATTCAATGACTGACGAATCGCCAACATTCAATCTTTTGAAACTGCCACGGACAACTGCATTCTGACCAATTATTGATTTATTAAAAATTACATTTTCAATAGTTGCATTATTGTTGATTATTGAATCCTGGATTATTGAATTTTTAATCTTCACACACTCACCTACAGAGACATTGGGACCGATGATTGAATCAATTATTTCTGCAGAATCGGGTATATAGACTGGTGCAATGATTTTTGCCTTATTGTGTGAACGACAATAATGATTCTTTTTAAGCAAGTGGCGATTCGTATCAATCAGGGCGTCGGGTGTGCCACAATCAAACCAGTATTTTATCTTTATTATATTAAAGGGTTCGCCTTTTTTTATCAGTAAGGCGAGACCATCTGTCAACTGGTATTCATTCTTTGTCTTAATACCCCTTTTTATGACGGTTGCCATTGCCTGATGAATCTTTTTTATATCGGCAAAATAATAAATCCCAACAATGGCAAGATTTGATCTTGGCTTTTCAGGCTTTTCTACAACATTTATTACCTTTTCACCCACAATCTCAACAATCCCGAATCGCTGGGGATTTTCAACCTCTTTTACACCAAGTATATTTATCCGACCACCCAAATCCTTGAAATCAAAATCAGTTATTGTATCACCAAGAAGGACAAGGGTCGGTCCTTTTAAGCTGTTAGAACCAACATAGATTGCATGACCTAAACCCAGGCGCTTTTGCTGGATAACAAATTTGAAATTGTAATCATAATTTTTACAAAACCGGACAACCTGCTCAGACTTTGCACCAAGAACAATGATAATTTTTGAGATCTGTAAATCCTTTATTCCATCGAGGATGTGTCCAAGAATTGGTTTACCCGCAACATACAAAAGGCATTTGGGTAAAAAATGGGTATGGGGTTTTAATCGAACACCCTCACCTGCAACAGGGATAATGACATTCACTATGTGCCCCGAATTTTTTCCTTAAGTTCTTTTATCAATTCAATCGCCTCATCATATTTGTTTTCATCAATGAGGCTCATTATCTTTGCCTTGTATTCAATTTTTAATGAGGCACTTCCATCAACACCGAGGCTGTCAATATCAAATTCGTGCATCCCTTCGGTTCTAAATTCCCTTGTTGGTGATGTTTCTTTTTTCTCTGTAACAGGGGTAGTTCCGGGCAGGGGCTTTTCTGGTGTCAGGGCAGTTACCTCCATATCCTCGGGTTTTTGTATTGGTATCTCTTCAGCAGGTTTCTTTTTTATCAAAGTGTCAAATACTGATTCGGGTTTCTTATCCTTTTTTAATTTTTTTATTATATCCATACAGGCTCCATTAAAAAAAAATCAATCATAGAAAGTAATATCCTTTACTGCGCTGAGCACGGCAAATATCCTTTCGTTGTTGCTCTCCGGGTCAATCGGCGTAAAGAAAAATCCCTGGCGCTGGGGTGAATAACCCATTGTCAGACCATAAAGAACCTCGCCATCCATAAATTCAACCTTCACCTTCCGACCCACAAGGTTCTTATTTTCTATATCCTCAAAGGTCTTCTTTTTTACCGGTCTGGTTCTTGACTTTCCCATTAATTCCTTAACAAAGAATACTGCCTTTAGATTTGCAATCTTTATCGGTATGGATTTTTCCTTTTCCCCTTCTTTAACAACCAGATGGAATAAGGTTTTATCAGGCTTGAAATCTGAGGTATAACCTCGCTCAATTCTATGATCCAGATAATGAACCACAACTTTATTAGGCATATTCAATTATACCAAATTTTATTAAATTGTCAATAAAAATTTACAAAAAATAATTCTGGTGTTAATGCGTAAGCCTTGCCGTGTTAATTTTTATAACAGTAATAATGCATACCTGTTTTTTTAATTCAAATTATCTTCCTCTTCCATTTTGCCCTTAATTTTGAAATGGGCAAATCTATTATCAATCTTTTTGAATCGTATATCTTCACCTTCTTTTCTTTTATTGTCTTTCCAATCACAGAAAATGGGAGATTTTTCATAAATTTTTCAAATTCTTCTGCCTGCCCTGGAATGACTTCAACTAAAAATCTCGTATTTGATTCAGCGAATAATAAAATATCAGCACGCCGATTCTTTCCAGCAAATTTTATCTTTGAAATATCAATTTCACAACCGATATCCCCTGCCATCGCCATCTCACTCAGCGCCAGTCCCAGTCCACCTTCTGAAAGATCATGACAGGAAAGAACTAAACCTTTTATGATACAATTATGCAATGTCTTCATAAGCTTCGGAGCAATTTTTAAATTTACACCAGGGACCCTTCCACCTTCTATCTTCAAATATCTGAAATATTCAGAACCTCCAAGTTCTTCTTTTGTCAAACCAAGAAGATAAATATAATTTTCAGTATTTTTAAAATCCATCGTGATACATTTTCTTACATCATCAATGATACCCATTGCAGATATCAAAAGGGTGGGCGGGATGAGATGACTTTTTCCATTTTCATCAAGCCATTCATTATTCAGACTATCCTTACCTGAAATAAATGGAACACCGAATGCCTTTGCCCCATCATAACATCCCTGGGCACTTGATACTATGTCTCCAAGCACCTCTTCCCGGTCTGGAGATGCAAAACAGAAGTTATCGAGCATCGCTGCCTTTTCAATATTACCACCGGTTGCAACAAGGTTACGCAGGGCTTCATCAATCACTGATAATGCCATATTATATGGGTCATATTTTCCATAAGCGGGATTTATACCGCAGGAGATAACGATTCCTTTATTTTTATGGAGCAAGGGCTTTATCACCACTCCGTCCTGATGCCCATCTTTGTAAACTCCAACAAATGGTTTTATCACACTCGCACCTTGGACCTCATGGTCATATTCCCTTACCAGCCATTCCCTTGAACAACAATTAAGACTGCCAACGACCTCAAGCAGAATTTTATTCAAATCATCGGGCATTGGAAATTTTATTTCTTTGTTTTCAATCTTCCTCTTTCTTGCCTTTTTCTCAGGCATCGGCAGCCCATCGTGGAGAAATTTCATATCTATGTTACAGACTTGCTGATTTTTGTAATACAATAATAATCTCTTGTTATTTGTAAATTCTCCTATTACCGTTGCCTCTACCCCTTCGCTCTTAAAGACATTAATTACCTTTTTAATATATTTTTTAGGAACTGATAGTATCATCCTTTCCTGGGATTCTGAAATCCATATCTCCCTCGGTGTCAATCCTTCGTATTTCAAAGGGACCCTTTCCAGATATACCCTTGCGCCTATCTTTTTGCCCATTTCTCCGACTGCGCTTGATAATCCTCCACCACCACAATCTGTAACCGAATTTAGAATTCCGAGTTCACTCACCTTTAAAAGACAATCAAGAACCCTCTTTTCAACAATTGGATTACCAATCTGGACACACGATTTTTCCGCCTCTACAGAGAGTTCTGCAGATGAGAATGTTGCACCATGTATTCCATCGCGACCGGTCCTGCCCCCGACAAGCAATATTAAATCTCCTGGTTTTGCACCCTTTTCTATTCTGTCTTTTCTGATCAATCCAACCGTGCCACAATATACAAGTGGATTATAAAGAAATTCATCATCGAAATATACGGCACCACTCTTTGTAGGGATGCCCATCCGGTTGCCATAATCCCTTACACCCTGATATACACCTTTGATTATCCTTTTTGGATGTAGTATTCCTTCAGGCAGTCTTTCGTATTTCAATTCTGGTTTGCCAAAGCAGAATACATCAGTGTTCATAATCGGTTTTGCTCCAAGTCCGGTTCCCAGGATATCCCTTATCACACCACCAATACCGGTTGCAGCGCCACCGTAGGGTTCTAATGCTGAAGGGTGATTATGGGTTTCAACCTTGAAACAGACGCCATAATCGCGGTCAAAATCAATCACACCGGAATTATCGTGGAAGACAGACAGACATAAAGGATGGTTTATTTCTTTTGTCACCTTCATTATTGTATTTTTTAGAAGATTATCTATCACCCTATTACCAATTTTTATTTTACCCAAAAATGTCTTGTGCCGGCAATGTTCACTCCAGGTCTGGGCAATCGTTTCCAGTTCCACATCTGTGGGGTCTCGATTTAATCTTTCAAAATACCTCTTTATTGTCTCCATTTCATATCTGGATAATGATAATCCCATATCCTTGCTCAATTTTACAAGGTCGGTATCAAGGCTTACTCTCAAATAAGAATATTTCGGCTTTTGGGGTTTGAATTCTTGCTCGCCAACCTGTTTTATATGCTGTATCAATGGATTATACAGGAATAAACTTGCATAATTTTTTAGTTTTTCCTTATCAAAATTTCCTCTAAAGATATAATTGACACCGGTCCTGACACTGCTGAGTTTTATACCCAGGTCATTCGCTGCTTTTTTTATACTATCTTCCCTGGGGTCAGTAACACCTGGATTGAATAATATTTCAAAACCCTTTCCCGGACAGATTTTATATTCCTCAACAACTGGATCACAGAATAAATTTTCGGCAAGGTAGATAACTTTTCTATAAGGAATTTTATCATAAATGTAGTAGACATCCTTTACTTCAACTGAATCAATCCCCTGAAAACAGATTGATTCAAAATCTTCTTTTACAAATTTCCCCCTGGGGTCATTTTTTCTCTTTATTTCAATGCGATACATAGTTTAAATTGATGATAATATAAAAAACAGAAAAATTCTCATTGAATTTCCATTCTCCTTATTCTTATCCCCACAAATATAATGAACCATAACAGCAGCAGGGTCAAGATTGATACCGCGGTTATAAAAATTATTACAATTCTCGCATTTGTCGTCCCGGTATTGGGCAAAGAATCTCCACCTTCATTTAATGTTGCGAAAAAGTTCCTTCTGAGAACCCACCTCCTTCAGCAATTCCACTGCCTTTTGCACGAGTGGATCAATGCCGGTCCTATAACGATACATTTCTTTTCGACCAAAAAGATTTAAGGTTATCTCCTGTTTTATTCTTTCTGCCAGCGCAGTCTTTGCCGAATCAAACTGTGCCTGTGTGAAATCCATTTTCTTCTTTTCTTTCAAATAAGTAGCAAAATAATCCAGCACCTTATTATCAACAACAAAGTCTTTATTTAAATCCTTATGTGTATTGGTATAATGGACAGCAAAATCAAAGAAATAGCCTTTGATCCAGATATCTGTTTCCAATTTTGTCAGTTTTCTTGGTTCTATCATAATGTCAGGTGTTATTCCACCATTTCCATAGACCTTTCGTTTAAGATTTAATGTAATATAGATATTCTTTTTACTTGAATCGACCCTGGTAACATTCACTAAAGAAGTTTCTTCCTCTACGAATGGTTTATCAATACATCTACCTGAAGGTGTATACCAACGGGCAGTGGTAAGTTTCAAGGCACCTCCATCCTCAAGGGGAATGACATTCTGAACCGAACCCTTGCCAAATGTATTCGTGCCAATGATCAAACTCCTGTCCCAGTCCTGTAAAGCACCGGCAACGATCTCAGATGCAGAGGCGCTACCACCATCAACCAGGGTAATCATAGGGAATTCACCATAAGCATAGGATTTCTGTGATTTGAAGGTCCGGGGTGGTTCAATCCTGCCTTTGGTTGTAACAATGTCTTTGTTGGGCGATAAAAAGAATTCGCTTATTGCAATACCTTCCTGTAATAAACCACCTGAATTTCCGCGCAGATCAAAGATTATCTTCTTTGCCCCCCAGGTAAATAATGAATCAAGTCCTGCCTTGAATTCCGCATCCGCAGTGCGGGAAAAACTGGAAAGATATATGTAGCCAATATCCTTTGTCACCATCCCATAATACGGAACCGCTTCAAGTTTTATCACTGATCGGGTAATCTCAACATTAAATGGTTCAGGAATTCCTTCACGCTGTATCGTCAATAAAACCTTTGTCCCTGGTGTGCCGCGAATTTGTTTTACAACAATATCAACACTCTTACCCTTTGTTGGCACACTGTCCACCATCATAATATGGTCGCCGGGTATGAGTCCTGCACGATATGCGGGTGTTCCTTCAATTGGTGAAATGATTACTATCTTATCCTCTCTTGTGCCGATCTGGGCACCAATGCCCCCAAACTCGCCTTCTGTTGTCACGCGCAATTGTTCATACTCCTCTTTTGTAAGATACTGGGTGTGCGGGTCCTTCAATGAATTGAGCATCCCGTTTATTGCACCCTTGAGCAAGGAATCGGTATTCACCTCATCAACATAATTATCCTCAACATCCTTAAGGATTTTGTTAAAAATTCTTAAGGATGTGTATGTATCAGGCTTTGCCCATACCCATTGTGTGATTATCACTGCAAAGACCAGGGAAATCACGATTATGGGAATAAATATCTTTTTCTTCATATCCTATACCCCTTTCTTATCAACAAATTTTTTACATAACCAATCACTTCTTTTTTCAATTCATCAACCGGTTTTTTCCCATCAAGGATTTTTATGCGCTTTTTTGATCGGTGTGCAAGTTTTAAATAACCATTCCTCACTTCATTGTGATAAGAGGTGCTCTCTTTTTCCATCCGATCAACACATTTTCCCCTTGCCTGTCCCACAGGGATCTCAACATCAACAAGAAATGTCAAATCAGGTTTTAATCCAGCACTGGCAAACCGATTAAATATTGCGATCAATCTCTCAGGTAATCTCCGTGCAAAGGTCTGATATGCATAAGTGGAGTCTGCGAATCTATCTGATATCACAATTTTCTTTTCCATCAATGCAGGAAGAATCTTTTCATAAACCAATTGACTCCTTGCCGCAAGGAATAAAAAAACCTCACACTTGGGATGGATTGGATTTTCTGAATTGAGCAGAATCTCCCTTATCTTTTCACCGGTAATGGTCGTTCCTGGGTCGCGCACAAGAATACAGGGAAATCCATTCTGTTCAAACCATTCAGCGAGTGCCCTGGCCTGGGTTGTTTTACCAGAACCTTCAACACCCTCGAATGTGATGAACAAGCCGCGGTTCATAGAATTATCTCATAAATACGGAAATGTATTAACTGCTCTTTTTCTTATTCTTTTTTGTATTTTTCTTTCCGTATTTTTTAATAAAACTCTCGGTCTTCTCACGGCAGATATAATCAGGATACTGAACCGGTGGAGATTTAAAGAAATAACTTGAGGGTTCAATGATTGCTCCACTCAACTTATTATCAAGCGCCAGTTTTGCGCATCTTATGGCATCGATTACAACACCGGCAGAATTTGGTGAATCCCAGACCTCAAGTTTCAATTCAATATTGAGTGGGACATCGCCAAAAGTCTTGCCTTCCAATCTCATATATGCCCATTTTCTATCAGTGAGCCAGGCAATATAATCAGACGGACCGATATAAATATTTTCATCACCTATATTATACTTTAGAAGGGAAGTAACTGCCTGGGTCTTGGAAATCTTTTTTGACTGGAGCCTTGAACGTTCAAGCATATTTAAGAAATCTGTATTTCCACCAACATTCAGCTGCGAAGTCCTTTCTAATTTTACACCCCGGTCATTGAATAGGTTTACCAGAACCCGATGGACAATTGTCGCACCGACCTGGGATTTTATGTCATCTCCCAGGACCGGCAAACCCTTTTCAATAAACCGTTTCTGCCAGTATTTCTGACTCGCTATAAATACTGGAATACAATTCACAAATGCACAGCCCGCAGTAAGAACCTGCTCAACATACCATTTTGTTGCCTCTTCACTCCCCACAGGTAGATAATTTATGACCACATCGGTCTTTGTCTCCTTTAATAACTTCACTATATCCGCGGTTGGACCCGGTGCCTTTTCAATAATCTGGGAGAGATAATAGCCCAATCCATCATGGGTCATACCCCTGACCACCGGCACATTCAATTTTGGTACCGAGCAGAATTTATAGGTATTGTTCGGCTTGGTATAAATTGCCTCAGCAAGATCCTTGCCGACTTTGTTTTTATCAATATCAATCCCGAGCGAAAACTCTATATCACCAATATGATAACCACCAAGCCTGGTATGCATAATACCCGGAATAAACTCATCTTCGCGGGCATTACGATAATAATAAACACCCTGAACCAAACTTGATGCACAATTGCCAACGCCAATTATCGCCACTCTAATCTTGCCCATCAAACCTCCTTAATCCTTAATTTTACACTTTTTTAATCAAAAGTCAATATTGGTTCTTTTGAATCTTTTATACCATTGCTGCGCCTATTGCCCCAACAAATTGTGGTTCTTCAGGGATTATCGTTTCTGGATAATATCTCTTTAATGCCTTTACCAATCCCGGATTCAATGCCCCACCACCACAGAATAATAACGGCTCTTCTATTCCAATCTGCCCGGCAATGCCATTTATTCTACGGATTAGTGAATCGCAAACACCAAAGATAATATCCTCAAGTCGCTTGCCTTCCTGCACCAGACTCAAAATCTCGGTCTCTGCCATTACCACACAGAGTGAGTCTATCGTTTCTGGTTTTTCTGATTTCAATGCCCTTTCTCCAAATTCTAAAAGGGATAAATTCAACGATTGTGCGATCTTTTCAATAAAATTACCTGTTCCTGCCGCGCAACGGTCATTCATCACAAACTTCACCACCTTTCCATTTTTTACCTTTATCACCTTACTATCCTGTCCACCAATATCTATTATTGTCTTTATTTCAGGATTAAAATATGTTGAACCACGGGCAAATGCCGATACTTCAGTAATAACTTTATATGCATCCTCAACCAGTTCTCTTCCATATCCAGTAGCAATAATTTTATCAAATCCAGTGAGTTGATTTTTTATCTCACTTATTGCCTGCCTTGGCTTGAATGCGGTTTTGACAACCAATTTTTTTATCACCTTTCCATCAAACAGCACACCCTTTGTATACATTGACCCCACATCTATACCCAGTACCATCCTTTCTCCTTTGCTGCCTTTATGAATGCTTCAACATTTTCTCTCTCTGCCCTGATTGGCACTTCACATCCGGTTGAAGCAATATAGCCCTTACGGGCAAATTTTAATTGTTCAACCATAGTTGCGGTTGCCCTGTAAACCTCTTCAGGGTCTGAAAATAAGAGTGACCCTGTTTCAAAATTACCGATCAATCTCATTTTACCTGATAATTTCTCCATTGCCTTCATCATATTTACACGATCAAGACTGATTAAATCTGCGCTGGTATACAATAAATTGTCTATTATTGTTGTGGTATCACCGCAGATGTGCAATATCACATCAAAATCATAGCGGTGAAGATAATCAATCAAACTCTTTTCATAGATCAGGGCAATCTCTTTATATACTGCAGGACTTATTACACTGCCTGATGCAAGCGGATCCACGATTAAAGGCAGTGCCCCGGCATTAATTATTTCGTAACAAAATTTAATTGTAGCCTCAAGAACGAAATCAAGAATCATTCTTATTTCTTGGGGATTTCTTAATGTATCAATCAAGAATTTCTCCGGTGGTAATAAGTGCATTCCGGTCGTAAATGGTGCCGGGACATAGGCAAGAACAGGAACAATATCACCTATTGCCTTATATGCATATTTTATTGCATCAAGATAAACCGGTAACCTGCCATCCTTTTTTGGATTCGGGATTATGAGTCTGTCATTGAGATTATTTTTCAGGACCGGGTTTTTTAACACCGGCAGGTCATTGTCCGGATAATAAAATTCTGAGCCCATTGCCTCTGCAATTATACCCACTTCGGAAAATATTGATATTGCATCATGCTGGTATATTTCATAAGCGATTATCTGTGCCTTAGCCATTCTTTCACCACTGGTATAATATCTTTTCAATTTTATCCCTGCCACAGTCGCGGCGTGTGATGTGATCAAAGGTATCACCGGACAACGGTCAGGTTTTTCATCAATCACAAGCATACCAAATCTTTCGCGTGGGGTTAAAATATCCTTCATTTTATCGTCTCCACAAATGCCTCAATCCGTGTTTTTATCTGCTGGTTGATTCCAAAAGGTGCAGGGACATCTATGGAGAGGACCGGAACATCACTGAGTAACCTTTCAATAAGTCGTGTCTCCATTGCGCAGTGTGATGCGCCGAGCATATTTGTTATTAAAACGCCCTTTATGATCTTTTTTGCAATTTTTTCTTTTATACTTCTTACCCTTTCTTCTGTAGAACCAATGAGTGAGGCATTGATAAAAGACCTTGCCAGGGCATGTATCGGTTCAATATTTTCTTCGATTTGAACCATTCCCTGATTTATTACATATTCGGTCTCAACGACCCGACAGCCGAGGTCTTCAACAAGATTTAATAGATAAGGGTCTGCACTCGGAGTAACCCAGGCAATAGGAATCGCATCTTTTTTCAGAATACCAACCCCCTTTTTCACCCTTTCTTTGACCATATCATAAATTGCCTGGACGATATCAACCCACTCATCAAAATCAGCATAGCCATAGAGATTACCAAATTCAATGGTCATAAGTTCAAGCGCGGGCAATGGTGCTATCTCTGCTTCTGCGTTCATCCTTTTTATCTCCGCCACAAGACTGCGCAATTTATTAACCTTTCTTATGGTCTCAACAAGACGATGTGGATTATTCACACCGGTCAATTTGAATAATGCCTGCCAGATTCTTTGATACTCCTTTACCAAATAATCTTCTAAGTTTTTTAGATAAATCAATCCCTGTCCTGTTTGCCCTAAATCCTGGGGTTTTGGTTTATTGAGTAAAAATTCTAATGTTCTTCTATAAGGAATCTCCATCCACATCACATCATAACCCATATCTTCTACATTTTGCATTACACAGGAATAATCATCACAGGATGCACCGGTGGAGGCAATTATTAAATCTGGTTTTGGGAAATAGGACTTTTTATAGAATGCTGAGACAACGACACGGGAAAAACAGGTGGCTTCAGGAAGTCCGAGTTTGCTTGCAGTATCAAGCAATTCAGTAGATTCTTTAAAAAATGGTGCCCACCAGAGGCATTCAGGATAGAATGGAATACAATCAGGGAATGAAAGCACCAAAACAGGGATGGTTCCTAAATCACCCATTGTCGCAATAATCTTTTTATTTATCTGGCGCGCCCTGAAAAGTCTTTCGGTCTCATTGAAGACAAATCCCCACATTCTCAATGCTTCAAACGAGTTGTCAAATTTCAGTCTTTTTAGTTCCCTTGCACCATAGACCATAAATGTTGCTGGTGGTGATAGATATATCCCCCATTCTTCATTGTTGTAGTATTTATATTTTTTTATCACCTCAATCGGAATATCTTCAAACTGCCTTGACCAGGTATTTAAATCAATCTTCTTTGGGATAATTTTTCGTGTTTTTTTCATACAACCCCACCCCGATATGAAGCGAGAACTTCAATGAATGCATCAATCCGCACCTTTAACTGGCTGATATTCTGTAAAGAAAAATCACTCTTCAATTTTAAAATCGGAAGTGAAAACCTTTTCTCCATCTTTGCAATTTCAAAATCAAAATTATCACAGTAGTCAAGGATAAAGGCAATGATACCGGTGCTCTTCGTTTCTTTCAAATCTTTATCCACCCATTCATAAAATCCTTTGTTCGGTCTTTTAAAAATACAGGGCGCCTGTTTGAAATATGCCTGTTTTAGACCCTCTATCGTCTTTTCCAAAACCTTTATGTATATCGGCCTTGATAATCCACAATTGAAATCACCACAGACACGCAACCTTTTTTCAATCAATTCAATTATTGGTCCTGATTCATAGGAGACAGGGCTACCCAATAAATAGACCCTTGGTTTATAAGACATTTCTTCCGGGAACTCTGTTTTTATATCTGAAAAATTTCCCTGAAGATAATCAACCATTATTTTTTGAAATACAGTGGTTGATAAAACTGATGGATTCGACCGACGCCGGGCATCAAACTGACGCAATCTCTGTCTTATCCTTTCCAGTCTTTCACATTCCTGTTGAATCAAACCTTTGTCAAATCTGCGATGGAAGAATTGCTCCAACTCTTTGATCAACATATCAATCTCATTGCTGAAGATTTCAAAATTATCAGTGCGGGGATTATTAAATATGTAGACCGGGATACCGGTCATAAATCTTATTGCCTCAATCATTCTTCGTGACATATCACAGCCTGTAGAGCCAATGATGCAGGCAAACTTTTTTTGATTTTCAATGACAAATCCAAGATTTGATTTGACAAGCGGGCAGGCATCAACACGAACAATCCGCTCTCCTTTCTGGGAAAGATTCAGATCACCATGTAGTAAACGATATGGTCTCAACCCGGTTGCGCAAAGGAGTTCCACTGGAATATAAGAACAGGAATATCCGATTAGTTCCATGGCCTCAGGATCAAACCATCAACAAATCTTTTTTGAAAATCCCTTTGCATTGCAAGTTCAAGGTGGACAGCTCTTTTTCTTATCATCTCTATATCATCAGGTGTTAATCGATTCGTTAAAAATTCTATCGCGCCCATTATTGGCAGATCATTTTTAAGAACGATCTTTTTTATGCCTGATGGGATAATCCCTATCTCTTTCAAAGAATCAGGATTTAAATGGGAACCGAATTCTCCAGTTATAACCGTGGTCTCTATTTTTGAAGCCCGCATACCAGTATAATCAAGGAGAAATTTTACGCCTGCGTGAATTGCGCCAATGGCGAGTTGTAATTTTCTAATATCCATCTGTTCTATTTTAAACCCCCTGACGAGAATCTCTCTTCTTAACATTCCATATTCTGTGAGCCATTTGTTTTTTAAAAGTATTGCCAGCAAATCGATAAATCCTGATGCACAAAATCCAATTGCAGGTTTGTTGTCGATCGTATAGACCTTAAAATTTTTTCTATATTCAACTTTTTCAATTGCACCAGAACGGGCAAGACTACCACAGATAAGCCCCACCCCTTCAAATGCCGGACCAGCAGCAGTTGAAACAGCGTAGATTTTTTTATCGGTTATAAGTGCGATCTCACCATTCGTTCCGAGATCAATATAGAGGCCGGATTTTTTATTTGATAATAATCCGCTGGCAATAATACCAGCAACTGTATCACCGCCCACAAAGCTGCCGATACAACCAAATACATAGCCCGGTGGATTTTTTATATAAATACCTTTTTTTAATTTTCCTTCAAAAGGATAAAAGGCAAAATTCTTTACTGATTCACCAAGATAAAACGATAGCATTACTGGATTTCCAACAACCGCAGTAAATTCTACATTTGAAATACCCAAATGCGATTTTAACTCATTTATTCCTTTTATGAGGGCATCTCTTAACAATCTGTATTCCCCGGAGATAGCAAAGCCCACCCTGGTCAAAACATCACCGCCATAGGATTGCTGGGGATTTAAGACCTTTGCCATTTTGATAATCTTTCCATTATTAAGGTCCACAAGCGCACCCTTGATTACTGTTGTGCCAATGTCAATTGCCAGACCGGTATTACTGTTTTTAATTTTTTTTGATAACTTAAATCGGGGAACGATTATCTCCGGGATTGTCTTTGTTTTATATCGGCAGGCAAGTCGATAACCTTTTTTCAATAGACCATCAGGAATCAATAATTTTTCTATCTCATCAGGTGGTCTTGGGTTGCCTTTTATCAAAACTTTGCACCGTCCACATCTTCCTTTTCCGCCACAGGATGCATCAACAAATACTCCTTCTTTCTGTAATAATGATAATAAAGTATCAGTCTTCATATTGCCTTGCAATCTCAACCATTGTTTTTACATTTTCAACCGGTGTATGCACTGCCACATCACAGGAGGTTGATAGAATCAGAAAATCTTCCTTCAATGCGGACTCAATCTCTTTTTTGATTTTGGTCTTATCACCATTGAGCAGGGTTAAAGTTGAGACACCGCCCATCTTCAGGGTCTTGGTCTTAACCGTTATATCCTCAATGCTCAAGATATCGGCATTCAGGTTATCAATAATATTGATAATCGGTTTTGTATCACCGCAGATATGAATACCTGCAATCATTCCTGCTGATTTTATTTGCTTTATCAATATTTTGAGTGGCTCACAGGCAAATTTCTCAAAAATATGTGGCGATATTACACTTGATGATGCCATCGGGTCTCCGATAAATATGTGAACAGGGATTTTTAAAAGTTTTTTAAGATATGCCAATTGAAAATTCGTTGCGGTATCAATTACATTTTGTGCAAGCATTTCATTGTTGAGAATGACTTTGAGAAAATCTTCAGTCCCATAAAGGAAGGAGGCAAGGGTGAAGGGCCCTTTTATCGAAACAAAAATTGGAATCTCAAGATTTTTTTTCAGTATTTTAGCGGCGTTGATTATTTCCTTTGTTCTATCCCTGGAGTTAAGCCGTAAGGCTTTTATCTCCATTCCATTTTTCAATCCTCTACCCTTACCACTGATTAATTTCGGATATGGTGAATATTCTAATCCACAACCCATTGCCTCTGCCTCAATATAAGGGTCAGAAAAGACCAAAACCATATCATAGTTGTAGAGCCGATAGCCATATTCAA
>Ga0207433_10007693_pt1 | contig 17871 bp, 12 predicted proteins | sample YelNatPaOPGAMG01_FD_187559 | JGI IMG/M metagenome (GOLD analysis project Ga0207433, IMG submission 187559) | Hot spring thermophilic microbial communities from Obsidian Pool, Yellowstone National Park, USA - OP-RAMG-01 (SPAdes) (version 3) | ecosystem: Environmental > Aquatic > Thermal springs... | reverse complement strand
CGTGAGCCCGGGGCTGGCCGCGCTGGTGGGCATGGCCGCGATGTTCGCCGGCGCGTCGCGGGCGTTCATGACCTCGGTGGTGTTCGCCTTCGAGACCACCCAGCAGCCGCACTGCCTGCTGCCGCTGCTGGGCGCATGCGCGGCGGCCTGCCTGGTCTCGGGGCTGCTGATGCGGCGTACGATCATGACCGAGAAGATCGAACGGCGCGGCGTGCGCGTGCCGTCCGATTACAGCGACGATTATCTGGACCGGATCCGTGTCGGCGAGGTGTGCACGCGCAGCGTGTCGGGCCTGCGTGCGGAGCAATCGGTGGCCGAAGTGGCGCGCTGGCTGCACGGCGACGATCCGGCCGCGCGCTTCGGCGGCTTCCCGGTGCTCGATGCCGATGGCCGTCCGCTGGGCGTGCTGATGCGCCGCACGCTGCTCGATCCCGCGCTGGACGCTGACACTCGGCTGGCCGACCTGCTGCGCGAACCGCCGGCCCTGGTCGGTGAGGATCACTCGCTGCGCGAGGCCGCCGACCACATGCTGGACAGCGCCGCCGACATACTGATCGTGGTGACGCAAGCCGCGCCATCGCGCATGGTCGGTATCGTGACGCGGGCCGACCTGCTGAAGCCGCACGGCCGTCGCTTGCACCAGTCCCGCCTGCCCGGTCGCTGATGCGCTGAGAACCGCGCCGGACCGGCTGGGCACGGGCGCCTATACTCGGGCGACGTGTCTGCCGGGGAATCGTCCATGCGCCATTTCGCCAACGCACTTGCATGGGTCGTGTGCGGCCTTGTCGCCGCATCGCCGGTCGCTGCCCACGACAGAACCATGCCGACGTTCGACGTGGCGCCGGCACGTGGTGTGGTGCAGCGGCTGGTGCCCGGGCTGGCGGCGCGGATCCGCCTGGGCACGCTGCCCGCCGAAGCGGGCCACGAACGCTTCCGCATTGCTGCAGAAGATGGTGCGATCAGCGTCCGCGGCAGCTCGATCAGCGCGCTGCTGTACGGCGTGAACTGGTACCTGAAATACGTGGCGAAAGTGCAGGTCTCGACCGATGGCGACCGGCTCGGGCACCTCGTGCACTGGCCGTTGCCGGATCACGTGATCGAACGCGAGACGCCGTACCGCTACCGCTACGCGCTGAACCAGAACACCGCAGGCTACAGCACGCCGTACTGGCACTGGGCGCGCTGGCAGCACGAGATCGACGTGATGGCGCTGTCCGGCATCAACGCGATGATCGTCGAGCGTGGCAGCGCCGCGGTGCTGTACCGCACCTTCCGCGACGTCGGCTATCCGGATGCGGCGATCCGCCAGTGGCTGACCCAGCCGGCGCACCAGAACTGGCAGCTGATGGGCAACCTGTGCTGCTTCGACGGGCCGATGAGCCGCGCCCTGATGGACCGGCGCCTGCGCTCGGCGCAACGCATCATCCGGCGCCTGCGTGCGCTGGGCATCACCCCGGTGCTGCCCGGGTTCTACGGCATCGTGCCGGCCGACTTCGCCACACGCTTTCCGCACAGCCACGTGATTCCGCAGGGCACCTGGGCCGGCTTCACCCGGCCGGGCTGGCTGGACCCGCGCGATCCGATGTTCGCGCGCATCGCCGCCGACTATTACCGACACCAGCGCGAGCTGTTCGGCGACACCTCGATCTACGACATGGAAGTGTTCCAGGAAGGCGGCAGCTCCGGCGACGTGCCAGTCGGGCCCGGCGCCCGCGACGTGCAGGACGCGCTGGAACGGGCGCATCCCGGCGCGCTGTGGATGATGCTGGCGTGGCAGGGCAATCCGCGCCAGGCGCTGCTGTCGGGCGTGGACCGTTCGCGCCTGCTGATCGTCGACATCGACCACAACCGCGTGCGCCGCGACCACCGCTGGAAGGACTTCCAGCATGCTCCGTTCCTGTTCGGCGGCATCTGGGAATTCGGCGGGCGCACCACCCTGGGCACCGATCTGTCCAACTACACCACGCGCTTGCCGAGGATGGCGCGCGCCAACCCGAACATGGTCGGCACCGCGGTGTTCACCGAGGGGCTGGACACCAACCCCTTCATCTTCGACCTGTTCACCGAGATGGCCTGGCATCGCGCGCCAGTCGACGCCGCGGCGTGGACTGCAGCTTACGTGCGCCGCCGCTATGGCGCAGCCGATCCGCACGCGCTGGCGGCCTGGGGCATCTTGTTGCGCACGGTGTACGCGCTGCGCACCGACGGCATTGTCTTCAACAGCGAGCGCGACGCGGCCCAGGAATCCTTGTTCGATGCCCAGCCCAGCCTCGACGCGACGCAGGCATCGCACTGGTCGCCCGAGGCGCTGCGCTACGACCCGGCGCTTTTCACCGGTGCATTGACGCAGATGCTGGAGGTGGCCCCTGCGCTGCGCGGCACCGCCACCTATCGCTACGACCTGGTCGACATCGCCCGGCAGGCGCTGGCCAACGAAAGCCGCCTGCTGCTGCCGCGGATCAAGGCGGCCTTCGACGCGAAGGATCGACCGCGGTTCGAGCACCTCTCGGCGCGCTGGCTGCAGCTGATGGACCTGCAGGACGAGCTGCTCGCCACCGACCGTCATTTCCTGCTCGGCAGCTGGTTGAAGCACCTCGACGGCTGGGCCGCGAACCCTGCGGAGCAGGCGAAACTGCAGTACGACGCCCGTTCCCTGCTCACCACCTGGGGGCACCGCCAGGCCAGCGAGGGCGCCCACCTGCACGACTACGGCAACCGCGACTGGGCCGGGCTCACCCGTGACTACTACCGCCGTCGCTGGCAGATGTACTTCGATGCGCTGGACCGGAGCCTGCGCACTGGCGAGCCGGTGCGGGCGATCGACTGGTACGCCTTCGGCGATGCCTGGAACCGACGCGACACGGTCTACCCGGACCAGCCGCGCGGCGACAGCCATACCGTGGCACTGAAGGTGGCGCAGGCGCTGGGCGTGGCGCCACCCTGAGTAAAGATGGTGTCTTCACGATGTCCAGCGCGAAACCGGCGATACTCGCCGTCGCCGCTCCGTGCAGAGAGTCGATCCATGAACACCCCGTTCCAAGCCGGTATCGGACCGGCCTACGTCCCGCACTTTTTCGAAAGCGACCAGGCGGTCTACAAGACGCTGCTGGAGTCGACCAATGCGATACCGTGGAAGATCGACTGGACGACCATGCGCTTCGCCTACATCGGTCCGCAGATCGAACCGTTGCTGGGATGGGAGCAGGGCAGCTGGGCGACGGTCGACGACTGGGCCATGCGCATTCACCCGGACGACCGCGAGCGGGTGGTGAACTTCTGCGTGTCGCAGTCCAAGGCCGGCGTGGATCACGAGGCCGATTACCGTGCATTGACCCGCGACGGCAGCTACGTCTGGATCCGCGATGTGGTCCACGTCGTGCGCACGGAGGAAGGCGAGGTCGACAGCCTGGTCGGCTTCATGTTCGACATCAGCGAGCGCAAGAAGGCCGAGGACGAACTGCTGCGGCTGCAGAAGGAGCTGGAGCAGCTGTCCCTGACCGACGGGCTCACCGGCATCGCCAACCGCCGCATGTTCGACCGGCGGCTCGAGGTGGAATGGAGCGAATCGCGGCGCAGCGGCAAGCCGCTTTCGCTGGTCGTGCTGGACCTGGACTACTTCAAGCAATACAACGACAGCTACGGCCACATCGCCGGCGACGAATGCCTGAAGCGGGTCGCCGACGTCCTGAAAGACGTCGCGCGACGACCGCGCGACGTGGTCTCCCGTTTCGGCGGCGAGGAATTCATGCTGCTGCTGCCGGAGACCGACGAAACGCAGGCGCGGACGCTGGCGCAGGCGTGCGCCGAACGCATCGGCCAGCTGCGCATCGTGCACGAGACATCGGCGGCCGGTACCTTCGTCACCGCCAGTTTCGGCGTCGGTACCACCGTGGCGGCCACGACCGAGTCGCGCGACTTCGTCGAAGAAGTCGACCGCCTGCTCTACATGGCCAAGCGCAATGGCCGGAACCGCATCGAAGCAGCGACGCTGCACCTGGCGCTGGCGCCGGACAGCGCGATGGATCCGGCCACGCCACACTGACCGTCCGCCGGCGGCGCCTCGAAGCGAACCGCCGCGGAAATCCATGTCCGGCCCGCCAGCCGCCGCCGCGTCGATGGCACAATAGGCGGCTGAAAAGGGGAGCGGATCGATGAAGGAGAGGAACCTGCGACGCCTGATCCTGGGCGCCTACGACACCACGATCGACGTCATCGTGATCGGCCTGGTGCTGATGATGCTGGTGCTGATGGTATTCGCCTTCGTCGATGTGTTGATCACCCTGATGCATCTCATACCCACGATACGCGGCGGCGCGCTCGACGAGGGCGATTTCCGCGACATGGTGACGAGCGTGCTGGACGTGTTCGTCATCATCGAGCTGTTCAGCACCTTCATCGACTACGTCAAAGAGCGGCGCATCCGCATCACCCGGCTGATCGACGTCACCGCGGTCTTCGTGCTGCGCGAGATGCTCATCAAGGTGTATGCCAAGGCCTTCTCCACCAACGAGCTGCTGGTCCTGGCGCTGCTGCTGCTGGTGCTGGTGGTCGCGCGCAGCGTGACCGGGCGCTTCCCGCCGAAGTCGCACGGCGACATGTAGGGCCGCCCGGCCCGGGCGTTCCGCAGCCTTCGGTCCGGCGGCTTCACGGAAGCGTTGACCATGAGGATGCTATCTTGAGCCGGTCTTGGCATTGCAGTGCCGATGCAACTGTTCGTCCCGTGATCCAGACCTGCCTGCTGATGCCGATCCATCGCCGCCTCCAGTCGCGCGCCGTCGCGCTTGTCGTTGCCGCACTGCTCGCGATACCCGCCGGTCCCGCCATGGCGAAGAGCGCGGAGGGGTCGCTGAAACCGGGCCTGGGACTGCTATCCAATGTCTACGACAACCTGAGCGGTGGGCGACGCACAGGGCTCACCGGCTTGTGGAACCTGTACGGCTCGCTGCGCTATCACGGTGGGTCGGGGGTCGTGGCCCACCATCTGAGCGCATTCGCCCAGGTGCTGATGAGCGGTGGTGGCTTTCCCAGTACCTACACCGGCGACGTGCAGGGCACCAGCAACATCGAGGCGCCGCACCTCACCCGTCTCTACGAAGCCTGGGTGCAGTACAACGGCTGGCATTCACGCTGGTCGGTGCTGCTTGGTCGCTACGACCTGAACAGCGAGTTCGACCGCCTGCAGACGGCCTCGCTGTTCCTGGACAGCTCGTTCGGCGTGGAGCCGGCGTTCTCGCAAAGTGGCGGCGCCGGGCCATCGATCTTCCCGCGTCCCCGTTTCGGTCTGCGGATCGCCTTCAAGCCGGTTCCCGGCGTGGTCTGGCGCAGTGCCGTGCTGCAGGGGGCCGTACCGCTCGACACAAGCCTTCCGCCGGATGCCCAGCGTGCGCGCCTCGGCGACGCGCTGTTCATCACCGAACTGGCGCTGCTCGCACGCGATCCGGTCGACGCTCCGAAAGCTGACGACCCGGCCGACGACATGATCGGCCGGCAGGCGAGGTTGTCGCCCTACACCGCGAAGCTGGCATTCGGTGCCTGGCACTACACCCGGCGCGAGGCTTGCCTGGCACCGGGGTCGGCTGCACGCGCCTGCGCGGCCAATGGTGCCTACCTGCTGCTGGACGACCAGCTGTTCGGCCACATCGGCGCAGCGGGCAGGCAACTGGCGGCGTTCGCCCAGTTCAGCGTGGCCAGCGGTGCGGCGGATCGCTTCAACCGCTACGTCGGTGCGGGCTTGTCGTTGACGCCGCTGTTCGGCGGCGGTTCCGGCGACACGTTGGGCCTGGCCGTGGCGACCGCCTGGAATGGCCGTCCGTACCTGCGCGCGCAGCACGCGCTGTCGCAACCGGTCGCGGCCGACGAGCGCATCTACGAGCTCACCTACCAGCGAAGCATCGGAGCGCACCTCTCGCTCCAGCCCGACCTGCAGTATGTGATCCACCCCGATACCCGGAGCGACGTGCCGGATGCACTCGCGCTGCAGTTCGAAGTGCAGCTCAGCTATTGAGCTTGCTTCCTCGATATCAGACGGCCGGCTTCGGGACGGAGCCAGCGTACCGGGTTCACCCCCGATATCACGGACACTTACGAGAAGGCCGATCGAGGCCGTGAGGAGTGTTCATGTCGAAGCGAAGAAAGCTCAGCGCGGAGTTCAAGCGCGGTGCGGTTGAGCAGGCCAGCCAACCGGGTGTCAGTTGCGCCCAGGTGGCCCGGGAGCTGGGGATAGGGGACAGCCTGCTGACCCTTTGGAAGCGTGAAGCGCAGAGCCAGGGCACGGTGGCCTTCGGTGGAACCGGTACACCCCGGGACGAGGAGTTGGCGCGCCTGAAGCGTGAGCTGGCCCGGGTCAAGAAGGAGCGGGATTTTTTGCGCGAAGCGGCGACGTTCTTTGCCAAGGGATCATCCTGAGGTATCAGGTGATCGAACGTTGCCGCGATGAGTTTCCAATTCGGCTGATGTGCCGCTGTCTGCGGGTGTCGACCAGTGACTACTACGACTGGAGCAAGCGCTCGCCCAGTGCACGCCTGCGGGACAACGAGCGCCTGCTCGGCCGCATCAGCGAGACCGGCACCGTGGAGGGGTGCGAGTCGTTCGCGATCGAGCGCTACTCGCACGTCATGCACATCGTCTCGCAGGTGCAGGGCACGGCCCGTCCGGGGCTCAGCTACATGGACGTGCTCAAGGCCACGTCCCCGGCTGGGACGCTCAGTGGCGCACCCAAGATCCGTGCACTGGAGATCATCCAGGAACTCGAACCGTACAAGCGCAACATCTACGCCTGCGCGATCGGCTGGATCGGCTGGTGGGGCGATGCGGACACGGCGATCGCGATCCGCACCGCGGTGATCCAGGACGGGCGCCTGCACGTGCAGGCGGGCGCGGGCATTGTCTACGACTCGGACCCGTCAGCCGAATGGGAAGAGACGATGAACAAGGGGCGTGCGCTGTTCCGCGCCGTGGCGCAGGCGGCACGGGGGCTATAAGGCACGGGGGTCCTGCCGGCACCGCCGACCATCCAGCGGTGCGGCTATGACTGTGCTCATGTCAGAGGTTCCGGGACGTTGCCAGCCGTTCCTTTTCCGCCCGAGCGTCCTCGAGCAGCTTAGCGACCATGTTGACGCGGCTCTTCGAGTCGTGCTGCAAGTACGTTCCGCAAGCTTCGATCAACTGATCGATGAGGGATGGCCTGACATTTGGCTTGGCCTGGTGATACTGGCCGAGCAGTTCGTCGATGGGAAGTACCGACTTGCGCATGCTGTTGCCGTACACGGTGCCTGGCGTCGTCGAGTATTTCACCCATTCCGCGCGGGTCATCAGCAGCGACATGTCACTATGCTCGTCCAGCCGTTCGCGCAGGTGTTCTTGTATCTCGTGCTGTAGCGCCTGGATGTCCTCGCCGGTGGCGTTGAGCTTGCCGATCTGCTCGAAGCATGCTTTGCGTGTCGGTTTGCCCACACCGATGCCGGGGTCGAGGATGTCGTGCACCAGGCGCCACAGCACGTTCTTGTCGATAATTTTCTTGTCCTCGCGTGACAGGCCATCGACGGTCTCGAAGACCGTCACGGGCTTGCGTTCGATCGTGGGCGGGTTCGGCTTGTCGTCTGCGAAGCCTTGGTGCGTCGGTACCACCCGGAGCTTGCCAGCTTCATCCGACACGATGTCGCCGGCAAGCCGGTAGTTGCCCAGCGTCCATTCGGTGAATTTGTACTGCCACAGTTTCGCTTCGAAGACGAATAGGGCCTTGCCGCGGACCTGAGCGCCCAGTTCGGCGCTCAGCATGGCGGACAGGTCGTAGCTCACGCGCGGCCGGTGTTCCTCGGCAGCGGACGGTTTGGCGCTGTTGTCGCTCTCGTCGACCAGCAACGTGCCGCGCACGCCGGCCTTGGCGGCGAGCGCCGCGACGGCACGCGCGAACAGCTCGCCGTGTACGCTGGCGACCATGGGGATGCCAAGCGACAGTCCTGCGTTGATCTCGACGCTGCCTCGCGCGCTGACCCCGGCCGTGGCGCCGAGTTGCCACGGCGTGATATGCGGCTGGTCCCGCGATGCCGCGATGCGGGCGAGGGTGGCGTTGAAGTTCGCGCCGATCTCGAACCCGGCGGACAGGCCGAAGCCGCCGTTGACACCGGGCACGATCGGGTAGTGGAGCTCGATCGACGGGATCGGTGGCCGGTACGTGAAGTCGCCGCTCAGCGTACCGGTGCCTACATCGCCGTCGAAGGCCGCGGTCAGTCCGAGCAGGTTTGCCCGGAACTTGGCGATGCGTTTATGCACGTCGCCGACCTTCAGTCCGTCGCTGTCCAGCCGGATGTCGCTGGCGCCGACGTCGATCACCAGGGCATCGATGCCGCCGATGCTGATCCAGTTCATGTCGAAGCCCGGGATCAGCGAACCGATCCTGCCGGCTTCGACCCGGCCCTCCGGCGGGGCCTTCGGGTTGTCGTCGGACTCGTCCCGCACCGGATCGTCGCCGTAGGCGTAGATGAACTTGACCTTCCCGGCCGTGAAGCCGCTGCGGTCGATGCGCCCCTCAAGCAGCATGAAGCTGACCTTGCTGCGTGTACCGACGGGTACGTCGAGCCGCAGTTCGTCGACGCTGCCGACGAAGCCCTGTTCGCCTTCGTATGCGATACGCACCTTCTTGCCGGCGAACTGCAGCGCGTCGAGCAGCTTGAGCTCAATGTCGCCGTCCAGGCCGATGACCGGCGGCTGGCCTTTCTCGAAGCGTCCGCCGATATGCGGCTTGGCGATCACCAGCTTGCCGTCGATGACGGCGAAGTTGTCCGGGCTCCATACGTCCAGCGAGCCGCTGAGGAACTCGCCGTTCATGCCGATGCCCAGGGCCAGCGTGCTTTTGAAACCATGGCCCAGCATGCGGAGTTCCGCGTCGGCCCCGAAATCCAGTTGCGCCTTGCTCCGGCTGTAGGTGGCGGTCAGTTTCGTCGCAGTGACGATGCCGTCGCCGATGCGCACGTCGCTGATCAGCAGTGTCGCGGACTGCAGGCCCTGGTTGGTGATGCTTACGTCCAGCAGCTTGATCGGGCCGCCGCGAATGATGCCGTCCAGCCCGATGTTGCCCGATAACAGGCTCACGTCGGGCAGGTTCGCCGTCCAGTCGGTGGCGAACGGAATCCGCAGGGTCATGTTGTTGGCGCCCATGACGTTGCCGAAGACCTTGGCGCCGACGCTGGCTTGCAGCACAAGGCCACCGCGCTTCTTGCCGGATTCCTCATCCCAGTCGGTGATGGTGGGCTGTTCCGCATGCAGCCAGAACCAGCCGAGATTGGCGTCGACCATCGCGGTCGGGCCCGGCTCCTTCTTTGTCCCAGACGTGTCGGGCGTCGGCGCGGATTCCTCGCCGAACAGCAGCCCACCGAACGAACTGGTGACCGTGGCGCCGCTGTATTTCGCCAGTGCCCAGATGCCGCGATAGATCGTCTGGGTTGGGTTGTTGCCGAGGCTATACAGGAAATCGATGACCGTGCCGAGCTTGGCGGCGGCGTCCGAGCCGGTGTTCACGATCGTGGCGATCCGGCTCTCGCCGATGGCGCCGTACATGCAGCCGATGCTGAATTTGTTGATCGCCCAGCCGATGCCGAACAGCAGCATGGTCCGGATCGACTGCGGAATCAGGTCGATGACGCTTTTGATGTAGTGCAGGACGACGAGGTAGGGGTTGATCACCGCCAGGTATTTCTCGATGCCGGTGATCTCGACGACCTGCCGGGTTAGGTACAGGCACGCCTCTTCCAGTGCGTTGACGATCGAGGATTGCAGCCCGCTGCCTTTGATCAGAGCCGCCATGTAGTCCCAGGTGAACTGGGACCCGCTCTTGAGCACATCGAGCGCCACGCCGTCGAACTGCATCACGCCGGTCGATGTCGCCCATTGCGGCTGCAGGGGCGACATGGCCATGGCGAGCGGCGACAGCGGGTATCTCGCGCCGAGACCGCTGCTGTGCGCGAGCGCGCGTGCGCCCATCGCATCGGCCTCGCGCTCGAGGCCCGTGTCGTCGTTGACAGGGGTGCCGCCTTTCATCTGCCGGGTCGGTCGGACCCGGCCGCGCGCCTGTTGCACGACGTGCCAGGCCTCGTGCGGAAGGTGCCGCTCCTGGCCCGGGGCCAGGTGGATGTCGTGCCCTTGCGCATAGGCGTGCGCCTGCAGTTGCGCGGGGCGCGGCGAGTTGCGGTGCACGCGAATGTCGCCCATGTCCACCCCCGACAGCGCCTCAATGCCGGCCCGCAAGGGGCCGGGAAGGTCGCCGGGCGTGTCGGGCGGTGCGGTGTCGCCTGCTACCAGTTGCGATATCGCCGCTCGCTGCAGGGTTTGCCGCGGACTTGCGTCCACATGCTGCTGGAGTGTGTGCAGACCGCCGGTCGCCGGCTGATCCGCAACGGGTTGGCGATACTGCGGGTCGGCGCTCTTGACCGATGCCGGTACGCGCATGCTACTCACTCCGCGGTGGGTGACGCCGGCGTGGCGGGCAGAAACCCAGCGTCCTTAGCTTAGGCTAATGAGCCGAGGCGAAGGTCGATATCGGCATTTTTCTGACATTTGTTGACTGAAATGCCGATATTTGCCTGCCGAATATCGGGGCGATGCGCGTTCCGGACGCCGACGCCGCCCGGGATACGTGCAAAAATGCCACCCGTACGCAGGCGTTCCCGTGATACAGGGCTGGAGAGATCGCGGGATGGACTTGAGCTACCGGCGGCTGAGCTATTCGCGCCGATGAACGGGCCGACCTATGCTGTAGCGACTCCCATACAACAACTTTCGGCGGGGACACGGCCACTTTATGCTTTCAGGGAGATCATAAAGTGGCCAAAGCGGCCACTTTATGGTTTACCGCACATGTGCAGACGAACAGAGTTTGCGCGTGATGGCTAGAAATGTTTGCGCGGCAGTGGCAACAATCTCCAAGGGCGCGATAGGTTGGACGCAGCCGGCCCTGGTCGATCAGCTCTCGGCCATCTAGTCAAATTCCGGGGCGCGCCAAAAACATGGGCGTCACTTGGCGTGATTGCGATCAACCGACGAAGCCCGCCGAGTAGGAGTTGATGTACGCGAGGAGGGCGTCGGTCCGGCCCGCCTCGATCAACTCGAACGCGGTCTGTTGGCGCTCGCGACGGATTGACCATCGTGCTCACTTTCGATTGACCACCTCGACTGACAGCGAACCCTCGCCACGCGCCAGGTTGGACGCAGGCGGCCCTGGTCAATCAGCTTTCGGCCATCTGTTCAAATCCCGGCGCGCGCCAACAGCTATCAAATCTCCAGGTGAAGGCGGACACCGTAGATGACGACGGGCCCGCGCCTTTCCGCGTTGTAGCCGGGGTTGAGAATCACCTGGAAGTCGGGACTGATCTGTATGCCCTTGAGGGGTTGATAGTTGTAGTAGGTTTCCAGCACCTGTTCCCTGGCGTAATGCGTGAGCTGGCCGTCGCCAAGGAATCCGCCCAGTCCACCGGCTGCCAGGTATTCGCGGTGCTGGCGGTTCAGGCCTGCTGTCGAATAGGCGACACCGAAAACGTCATCCGGGTGATTCCAGCGATTGCCGTTGATGGAGATGCCTGCCGACAGGTCGTTGTCGATTTCGGTAAAGGCGTATTCCTCAATGCGATCATTGGCGGAGCTGGCGCGCAAGAACATGCCAACGTCGTCGCTCAGCCGCTGCTCTAAACTGATGCCATAACCCACCTTAGCGGAGGGCTTGCGCACGCTGGTCACATCGGGCGGATTGTTGGTGCCTTCGGCGGCGGCAATCGCTTCCAGGTAGTTGCCGGCCCAGCTACGGTTGCGGAAGACCAGCACACGCACCAGGCCGGGCAGCCCCCCTAGCCTGTGGTCGTGCTCGATTTCCAGGTTGTCGCCGTGATACCTCCCAATCCGGTGATCGAGCGTCATGCCGTTGGCGACCTTGGGCTCCATGAAGTGCCCCGCGCGCACCACCCAGTTGTCCCAGTAGAACTCGCCCGCCCCGCCGATCGTGTAACCGCGCGCATCGGCGGCGTAGTCCCATGCGCCATAGGTGATCATCGCCCAGTTCAGGAACTGGGTGCGGGGATCGTTGGCGTAGGTGTTTTTTTCGAACATGTCCGTCAGGGTGATCTTGCCAAGCGTCACCACAAGGCGGCGTGAGTCATAGTTGCTGGCGAGCTGATTGGGGCCGTCATCAACGTGGGTGGAATCGCCGCCGAGGTTGAACGTCTGCCGCAGAAACCATCGGGCGAGGTAGCCGCGCGGATGCATGCCACCGTTTTTCTGCATTTCGCCGTTGCTGATGCTGGCAAGCCCGAATAGGTGCGACAGGGGCTTCCCTACGACAACTTCGGGGTCGACATAGATTTCGCCGCCTTCCCAGAAACGTACGCCCAGATAGGCCGTGAAGGTTCCGGTGTAGCTATATTCCGGCGCGGTCGACAGGCTCTGCGGGCCGCTGTAGGGGGCGTCGAAGCCATCCTTGTGCTGATACACGTAGGTCGTCTGCGCATGGAAGTTCCAGCGCTGTTCGCCCGCGTCGCCAGAATGCTTGGTTTCAACCGACGGTAGCAAGCCGTGCGCCACTTCGGCCGATGCGGGACTCGTGTCCTGAGCCTGCGCGAGGCCTGTACTGGCCATGGCGACCAACAGCGATATCAGCGCGAGGGATTTATTTCGAACGATCCAGGCCTGAATTTGCATGGAGGAAACTCGATTCAATGATCTTTGGGGCGAGCTTGCCCGCGACAAGCGCAGGGCGCTTGCCCGTCAGCAGTGCATGAGGAAACAAAGGGCGGCCTCTAGTGCCGCGTCTTCATCGGCGCGATGGAGGCTGTCTGCATCTGAACCACGCGGTGGGCCAAGAGCGCTTCATGACGGCGGTGTCTTCAGGACTTGGCCAGCACGAGTTGCACCACCTTCACGACCGCCAAGATCAGGGCTGCCGCCAGATAGGCGCGCAACACGCCCAGCCATATGCGACGGCGCACACTCATCTGTGCAGGCGGCAACTTGCTCAAGGGCGGCATGCGCCAATGCGCCTTATCCACGGGAGCGCTCTCGGGCACGGTGGCGCTTGGGCGGCGCGCATGCAGGATACCGAACGTGATCGCAATCATCAGCGACAGCACGCCGCCAGCGAAGAGCACGCCCATGATCTGGGCGCTGGTGATCGCCGGATAAAGTACCGATGCCGTGAGGATGATCGACAAGACGACCAGTGCCGCCACTACTACGCTAGTGAACACATTGGTGATGGGTTTGTTAACCCAGGGTCCAAGTACGGCCTTGTCGTTGCACAACAGCAGCAGGAAGACCGATGCACCGGGCAGCAAGATGCCTGCCAGGGTTTGCACGGCATTGGTGATGATGCCCAGCGGCGCATTCGGGATCAGCACCAGCGCCGCCGATACCCCCACCAGCAAGGCGTACACCGCATAAAAGAGCTTGGCTTCCGCGGGCTTGCGATGCAGCGAGTGGTTCACTGCTAGCACGTCACCCACCGCATAAGCTGTCGACAGGGAAACAGCCGAGGCGCCGATGATGCTCGCATCGATCAAGGCGATCGAAAACAGCACCGAGGGCGTTTCACCCACATACTTGGCGATGCCGTTGGCCACCGCGCCCGCATCGACAAACTGGCCAACCTCCGGGTGCCCTGCAAAGGTGGCGGCGGTAAACGCAATCATCGCCACGGCGCCGACAATCACCAGCACGATGCCGATCCACAGGTCCGCCTTCTCATAGTTCATGAAACGCGGCGTGATTCGCTTGTCAATTACGTAGCTCTGCTGGAAGAACAGCTGCCAGGGAGCCACCGTGGTGCCGACAATCGCGATGATCAGCAGCATTACGTCGCTCAGGGGTGCCCCCTTGGGCATGCTTGGTACCAGCATATTCTGCGCAATCTGTGCGACCGGCGGATGCACCATCAACAACACCGGCACCAGCAGCAGGCTGCCAACCACCAGCAGTAACGCGAATCGCTCAAAACGTCGAAAGTTGCCGGTGGAGGCCGTCAGGATGATCAGCGCGGCCGCTATCGCCACGCCCCAAGTGCGCGAAAGGCCCAAGTGATCGAGGCCCAGACTGATGCCGATAAACTCGGTGACGATGGTCAGGGCATTGAGGATGAAGAGATCGATCACGCTGAAGGCACCCCAGAACTTGCCGAAGCGCTCAAGGATCAGGCGCGCATGCCCGACGCCGGTGACTGCGCCTAGACGAAGCACCATTTCTTGGTTCACATACAGGACCGGTACCAGCAGCGATAGGGTCCAAAGCAACACGGTGCCGTAGTTCTGGCCGGCCTGGGTATATGTGCTGAAGGCGCCTGCATCGTTGTCGCCGACCATCACGATCAGGCCGGGGCCAAGAATGGCAAGTAAGGTCAGCAAGCGCGCACGCCAGCTATCGCGCGGGGCATGGTCGTCGTGGGCGATGGTGCCGAGTGCGCCACGGATATCGCCCACATGGGCGCTGTCGAGCACGGCGGTATCGCTGGCTTCTTTCAATTGGAGGACGGTGCTCATGGTGAATTCTTGTCGTTGGGCAGAGGGTTGAGGTGGCGCTAGGCAGGAAAGCCCGGGCGGAGGCCTAGACGACTCTCCGCAACGGCTTGGTCAGAAAGACTTCGGTAGCTTTGCGTGGAGTGCGTCCTTGCACCGGCAGGGATTGGCCATCGTGCTGCATGCGGTGCAGCAGCGCGCGCAGCGGACGGAACTCATCGCGAAGGCCGTTGAACACCTGTATGGCGGCAGCAGGATCCGCAGGTTCGCTTTCCGCCACGAACAGGTCCGCAATGACCGCATCGCGACAGGGAAACGTGTGCACGATGAGGTGAATGTCGTTGCCGGTCATGGCGCCAATCACCCCATCCCGGGCGGCAGGGGTGAAGTATTCGTAGCGGATCGGGAGATGGCGGCGCGATACGTGGGTCATGCAAAGTGCCTGGATGGCCTGTGCGTCGATGAGCAGCGTCCGGGGTGCGCAGCAGTCCAGCCATTCGCCTACGAAATGGATGTTCCTCATGAGAATGCCTTCGCTTTCCTGGCCGGCAGTGCGTTGCCAGCCGATACAAGGGAGACCTCGGCGTGCACAGGCGGCCGAGGTGCCTATTCAGGCGTTATCAGCGATGAGCTCGCCAAGGGCCTCGATGCCGGGGTGCCAATGCGCACAACAACGTCATGACCAGGCCAGGAGAAGCCGGCCTCACCGTGCAGCAGGCGAAATAGACGTTGAGCAGCTGATCCGGCGTGTTCAGTGGCCGGCGGGCGTGTGCAAAGAAGAGTTGCATGACTCGGTCCTCATGAATCGCCGCCTGGGCGACACCGAGGCGAGCCAACTCAGGTCGTGATGACGTGAGTAAGACGCATCGCGTGCGTATCCAGAGCGCAGGGAAAGGGAGTTGGGTCGTCGCTGGCTGGGGGAGGTTGCATGGGATTACCCTTTGGCGTGCCGGCACGACGGCGGACGCATGCCAGCGGCGCGTGGGCGCCACTGCATGCGTAACAAGCGGTTGGGACGTGTGCCGGTCAGGCGCGGTCGCGGTTGTGCGGGAGCGTCGGCTACCCAACGGCATTCCAACGCGCCCGTTGCAGTGTTGCGGCGCCAATGCGCATGCGGCGGAGCAGCGCGATGCAGTGGAGTTGCGGATTCGTGAAGGCGCGCGCGGGTCTGGGTATCAGTCCAGACTTTATGCAGATGAATGGCGCCCGCCGTGCGGTGGGTGGCGCGCAGATACAGCTTGTTCATGGCTCACCTCGTCAAGCGCCAGCGGCGGCGCGAGAGGCGAGCCGGACTTTCCTAGTCGTGGAAAGCGCCGGCCGACCGGACGCGGTCGCCGATAGGGCTTACGTTGTTCAACTGGAACGCCGGCGCCGGATGAGTGCATCCGAGGTAGGCGCATCGACTAGGAGGGTTACTGTCCATTTCTCGTGGTTGGGTCGTTGGGAAGAGGCCCAGGAATGCATTCCTGAAGGCGCGCGCAAGATACCCATGGGGGTATGTGTGTGTCAACCAGCCAGGCCAGAAATTCACGCAAAAAAGATGGGGCGGCGATCCGCAACCCAGACGGCGGCTTGCGCTGGCATCCGGGTCCGTGAAGACTGACGTCATGCCACATACCGTTCGAGAAAAAGCTAAGCTTCTCAATCGCGCCAGACGGCTCCGCGGCCAGATCGAAGCCCTGGAACGCGCGCTCTCCGAGGAAGACGAGTGCTCGGCGATCCTGCACCAGATCGTCGCAGCGCGTGGCGCCATCAATGGCCTGCTGACGCAGGTGATCGAGGGTGTCATTCGGGAACACCTGGCGCGTAAAGTCCATTTTGCTGTACACAAGCGCGCAAACTTTGGCTGTGGTTAGCGAAGATTGCGCAAACGCGCAAACTCTGTTCGTCTGCACAATTGATTGCAATCGAACTGTCGTGTGGTGGGCCCACCAGGATTCGAACCTGGAACCAAGGGATTATGAGTCCCCTGCTCTAACCGTTGAGCTATAGGCCCGTAAGGGTGCCGCCCGTTGCGTGGCGGGTTGTGCATGGTAGCGGGAGCATGCGAGGTGCGCCAAGCGCATGGTTTGGCGGGCTCTGCCACCTCGTCCGCATTGGCCCGATCCCCCGCCGCGTGGGTCGGTTGGTTCGGCGTGTCGTTTCGCCGCTCGTCGATGACGCGAGTGCCGGGACAAGGTTCCTGCCGGCTTCCGGTTTTTCTTGTCAGTGGGAAGGTGCGGGCGTATAGTTACGCGTAACGTTACGCCTAACCATGTGGCGCAGGGGAATCGATCCATGACCGGCAACAAGCATCTCAGCCCGGGCGCGAAGCGGCAGAAGGCGCTACGCGAGCGGATGGGCCAGTTGGGCATGACGATTCCGCGCATCTACATGACAGCGGACGAGCAGGCGATGGTACGGACGTTTCTGCGCCACTGCCGCGGTGAGCGCACCGAGCGGTTGATCGAGGGCATGGACTTTTCGCGCATGCACGAAAAATGGACCGCTCCGGCGTTGTTCGATGCGTTGCGGGCGGATACCGCCCGGCAGGATGCATTGACCGACATCCGCCTGGCAGGTGTGCCGCCGGCCGTCGAACTGGCGCTGGCGCATTACGGCGGCCAGCCGGTGCGGCTGGTCGTGAACGACGAGGAGATTTTCGTGACGACGGTGCTTTGCGGGAAGGGCGCGGTGAAACAGCCTGCGCGTTTCAACGAAGCCTGCCTTCGTCTGGGACCGACGCTGCCACTGTCGAACGTGGGGCTGGTCGGCAACGACTACATTCTGTTCGGCCAGCTTTCGGCGCATTCGCCGCTGGCCAACATCGTCGAGGAACTCGACGTGTTGGGCCGCAACGCGGTGGAATCGCTGGACGCGCTGTCCGCACTGATCCGTTGAGGCGTGCAGTCATGCTTCGCTCCCTTTCCGAACGTCCACTGGCCCGTGTTGCCTCGAAAGGCACGCGGCGCGTGACGCCACGGGCGCACGGCACCGGGTAACCGGTCGCCCGATCCACCTCCGACGTGCTGGACGACGGCTTGCGCCGTCGCGGCAGCCGGCGCGCGTCCGCCATCGGCGACATGCGTGGGCGACACCGTAGCAACCCGCACGTCCATCTCTCCAGACCCGGCATCGCGCCGGGCATCACTCAAGAAAAGGACTTGCAATCATGACCTGGCTCATTGCGACGGCGGTTGCCGTCATCGTGCTGGCGCTGCTGGTGTATGCCTCCAACGCCATCGTCTACATTCCCAACGACCGCGTCGGCATCGTCGAACGGCTGTGGGGTGCCGCATCGCTGGATCAGGGCCTGATCGCGCTGAACGGCGAAGTGGGCTTCCAGCCGCGGGTGCTGCGCGGCGGCCTGCATTACTTCTTTCCGTTCCAGTACCGCGTGCACAAG
>Ga0207433_10007692_pt1 | contig 17876 bp, 15 predicted proteins | sample YelNatPaOPGAMG01_FD_187559 | JGI IMG/M metagenome (GOLD analysis project Ga0207433, IMG submission 187559) | Hot spring thermophilic microbial communities from Obsidian Pool, Yellowstone National Park, USA - OP-RAMG-01 (SPAdes) (version 3) | ecosystem: Environmental > Aquatic > Thermal springs... | reverse complement strand
TGAGGAAGCTTCAGGCAAACTATAAAGTTGAATTTAAGTCTCAAAGGGATTTTAGCTCGTTAGATAGGGCTATGGAAGCCTTCTTTAAACTTCACCAGGAGCGGTGGAAAGCCAAGGGGATGAAGGGGGCTTTTGCATCTGAAGAGTTTAAAGGCTTCCATCTAGATGTTGCCAAGGCTTTTGATGAGAGAGGCTGGCTTGATTTGAGGTTCTTAACCGTTGACGACGTGCCTGTTGCAGCTGCTTATACTTTTGATTACAATCTTAAGAAGTATGGTTATTTAACCGGTTTCGACCCTGAGTTCGCAAAATATGGTGTCGGAAACCTGTTGAAAATGCATTTGGTTGAAGAATGCATTCGCAAAGGGTTTAGGGAGTACGACTTAACCAGGGATTTCGAGCCTTATAAGGCTGATTGGGCGACCGATATTAGGAAAAATTTGGTGGCGAGAGTTATCCACGGAGGAGTGTTTGCTAAAATGTACTGCTGGGCTCTTGAAAATAGCGTAGCCAGATGGTTATCCGGTAAATTAGGCGCTCATCTGACTTTCAGAAGTGATTGATGAAGGAATATGAATGTCTGAATTTCATATAGTTGAAGATTTGCCAAGCGAGTCGTGGAATTTCTTTCTAAAAAAGCACACCGTCGGGAATTTTGAACAATGTTTTGAATATGGCGAAATATCAGAAAAAGCTTTTCCGAGGACAAATGTTGTTAGATTGGCCTGTATGCGTGGAGAAGACGTTGCTGGTATTCTTCAGGGCACATATTCAAAATATTTCGGTTTTGGTATGACGTTAGTGGTGATGCGTGGGCCTCTTGTAAATCTAAAAGATGAAATGTTTACACAGGCTGTTGAAATTCTTTTAAAAGCGCTCGAAGATTATGCAAAGAGAAATCGTATTATCGAGGGACGTATTTTGGTTCCTCAAGCATGGGGTGTTGATAAAATATTCTCTTCTATGGGTTATTCGCTTACTGGCATGTTGAATGAGTATGTTGTCAATCTTGAGAATGGAGTTGAAACGCTTTGGAAAGGCATTTCCCACAATAAGAGGCGGAATATCAAGAAGGCTTTAAATGAAGGTGTGGAAGTTTTTGAGTCTCGGGAGAGGGAAGACCTATTAACATTTTATTCTATGCTTAGGGCGGCTGAAGAAAGGGCTGGCTTCAGCAGTTACCCTCTATCATGGTTTGAGGCTGTTTGGGACATTTACCCGGCAGACCTTTCAAAAGTTTTTTTGGCTAAATGGAATGGGAAGGCTGTTTCCGGAGTTTTCACAGTTATGCATGGCAAAACTGTTTTTGCCTTGGCGGCTGGCTCTTTAAGCGAAGGATGGAAGGTTAGGCCTAATGATGTTATGCATTGGAAGGTTATGGAGTGGGCATGTCAGAAAGGCTACTCCAGATATCATATGGGTCTTGTTCATGAACCTCCGCCGACTGAAGGATCAAGTTCATGGGGGATTTGGAGATGGAAAAGGGAGTGGAATGGAAACTTGGAAAAGCTTAAAATTTTTCACAAATTTTTCAAGCCGAAATATAAGCTTGTACTTGGGGCTAAGAGGCTTGCAGAAAAGGGCTATAACTTCTTTAGATCCTTATGATTTTGCATTTAAGATTCATAAACGTTTTATAAAGAATCTAGCAATTTTACGGTATTAGCGTATATGATGGCTTAAAGCTGGAATAAACTTTGAAGGGCAGAGTTGTCGTTTTCGCTCCTCATCCTGACGATGAAACTTTGGGGTGCGGCGGCACAATAGCCAAAAAATTAGCTGAAGGCTATGAGGTTATTATTGTTGTTATGACGGATGGAAGGTTTTTGCTATTAAAAAGTTTCGGGATAGATGATGACCCTTCACCCGAGCATGTTAAGGATATTAGACGAGGGGAGGTTTTAAGAGCCACGAAAATTTTAGGCGTGCCGGAGAAGAATGTGATTTTTCTGGATTTTGTTGACGGGACACTTGGGGAAAATGAGGAGGCAGCAGAAGAAAAAGTTACCGAAGTGTTAGAGAAGTACGCACCATCAGAAGTTTATTTTCCCTTTGAGCGAGATGCTCATCCGGATCATCAAGCGGCAAACCGCATTGTAAGAAGGGCTGTTGAGAAGCTTGGCATAAAGCCGTTAATGTATCGGTATACGATTACGCATAAGTTTTCGCGTTTCGGCCCACTCATGGAATCCTTCTCTAGTATTTTTAAACGTGATAGAGTATATGTTGACATTTCAGAATTTCTACCCCTAAAAAGAGAGGCTGTTAAGGAATTTAAAAGCGAGCTAACGACAATTTCGCCAAAACAAGGCAATCCTCTTTCTAAAGATTTTAAGAAATTTCTAAAAGGAGAAGAAAAATTCTATGTTGACAAGTGAGGGGACATTTTCAAAATGTATTACGTGAAATTTGGCTTGTTACTACTTGAGATAACATGTAATCGCTCATGGAGGCATAATTCTGTTTAAAAAGAAGTTTCTTTCGGCTTTGCTATGTCCTATGGGTTTCTTAATGTGCCTGATTGGTGTTTTGCTACCTTGGCGTGCAAGAAACGCATACCTTAAGGTGGTTGCGGCGGTTTTTGATCTCATTTTGCGTTTAGACTTTTTTGTGAGTTTTTTCATGGATATCGGATTTGTATCAAAGCAGTCTATAACGCACAAGTAAGAAGTAAACTTAACGTTAATGGAGGTCTGTAGCTTGGGAAAGTTCAATGAAGCAAGCGTTTTATTCTCTGGAGGATCAGACTCAACCCTTGCGGCTGCTTGGTGTGCGGAGCGTTTTGACAAGGTACATTTATTAAATTTTCATCATAGTGGAATGCATAGTGTTGGCAAGAGCACCGTTAATGTCAAGCGCCTACGCAGGAAGTATGGAGAGAATAAATTTGTTTTTAAAGTAGTAGACATTGAAGAATCATTTCACACGCTTTACTTTGACAATTATTATGAGGACCTTAGACGATACGGTACCTTCTTGGCTGCAGCTACGTGCAACATATGCCAGTTGGCAATGCATGTTGAAACAGTCATTTACGACGTTCAAAACGGTGTCAAGTTTGCATGTGACGGGTACAAAAGAGAGAAAGAACATGTTTACATAGTTATGTCGCAGAAAGGACTCAATCTATTGAAGAATTTTTATGCAAAGTATGGGATTCAATATGAGAACCCAGTATATGATATTCTTAGAACAGATTGGGTTCTGTATGATCTTGGGATAACTCCGAGAAGAAATGTGAAGTTTCCGTATGAACGTCTCAGCTACGAGGCACAGCATTCATGTTTTCACGGTATTTTAACAAATGCTTACGTTCTAGGGTATCATTATCCTTTACATCTTGATAGAAGTGACCGATGGTTAGACTACTTTAAGGGGAAGCTTAAGTTAGCCGAGGACTATGTAGATAGGCGGATTAAGACTTAGCAAATTATATGCTCATGTCCCAGTTGAGGTTTGGATGATGCAGATATTGCTGTTTGCATTTTTAGTGCTTTTAGCCTTTTTTCTAGGAGTATATGTGCTATACTTTGCCTACGTACAAAATGGTGCCAAAAAACCATGGAGACTTAAAATCGATAAAGCCTTTCAACCTGAAATTTCAATTCTTATTCCCGTTCACAATGAAGAGGGCGTTATTTGGTCTAAACTTGAAAATGTTAGCAAGGTTTCTTACCCGAAAGAAAAAATAGAAGTTGTAATAGCTGATGATGCTTCAGAAGATAATACGATAAAAATTGTGAAGCGGTTTATGAAAGAAAACCCCCAGCTTAAAATTAAGGTTGTCAGTCAAAGGTTACATCTAGGGAAAGCCGCGGCCCTTAACAAGGCTATGGCAAGCTGCACACATCCGATAATTATATTATCAGACGCGGATACTTATTGGCCAAACGACATACTTAAGAATGCATTACCTTACTTAGCTGACCCTCAAATCGGCGCAATTACTGGAAGAGGAATAAATAAAAATGTGCATGAATCTTGGGTGACTAGGGGGGAAGAAACCTACTTAAATTTTATGCATTTATTGCGCTTTGGTGAATCGAAAATATTTTCAACCGTTAAGTTTGAAGGAGGCTTTTGCGCCTTTAAGAAGGAGGCTTTTGAGAAGTTTGATTGTGAATCCGGCTCGGATGATTCCGGTACGGCTTTAGAGGTTGTTCAGAATGGTTACCGAGCAATCCTTGTGCCTGAAGCAGTTTTTTACACAGAGTTTCCAGCACGTTTAATTGACAAGTTGAAAGTGAAAGCGCGCAGGGCTAATCAATGGATAAGTCTACGCGTTAAAATTTTGCAACTCATGCTAAAAGGTCAACTTCGCATTCCTAAAAAACTAGCTGTGCCAGAAATACTATTATTTCTTGTAAATCCGATCGTTTTTATTTGCTTGGCCGTCGGGACTATTCTGATTATTTCTTTCAATCCATTTTCGCTTTTTTCGTTGATTGCTTTATTAACTATTACAGGTTCGGCGCTGCTTACTAGAAGGTTTTTCTTCGAAGCCATCCTTGATAATCTAGTTCTTTTCTACGCTTTGATCGCCTTTATCTTTGGGAAAAGATATGTCGCTTGGGGAAAAACTGGATTTAATTTAGAAAGCCGTAAACTCTCCAATTCTTGAGGAATAACGATTTGAATGACAATCTTACGCATAAATGCCCGTTACCTCTGGTTACTATCGGTGTTTGTGTCCGTAATTGCGCCACTACTATTGGTATGGCCATTAAAAGCATCATAGCCCAAGATTATCCACACGAGTCTATTGAAGTATTAATTGTAGATGGTTACAGTACAGACGGAACGCTGGCTATTATCAAAAAGCATATCAAAGAATTAGATATTAGGGCAAGAATCTTCTATGAAAATAAAGGATTAGGTTATGCTAGGCAAATTGTTGTTAACAATGCTAGTGGCAAGTACATTGTTTGGGTTGATGGAGATACAATAATGCCTAAAAATTTTGTAAGAAAACAGGTTGAGTTTATGGAGAAAAATCCAAAAGTTGCCATTGGACGGGCGATGTACGGGATCTGGCCTGAACATGGGCCTATCGGATATTTAGAGAATATCCCGTTTGTTGTAGAGAGTTATAGAAGCAAAAGAACTGTGCCCTTAGGAATTTGTGCGACTGCGGGAACTATTTATAGAGTAGATGCGATTCGTAACGTTGGAGGTTTTAATGTTAACATCAAAGGTGCAGGTGAAGACACAGAGCTCGCGCAGAGGATCCTAACAAGCGGTTGGTCAGCTGAACTCACTCCAACATTCTTTTACGAGTTATGCGAAGAATCCTGGAAAGGTTTATGGAACCAATACGCTTGGTTGGGTTGCGGTGGGCATTATCTTTTTCACAAAAATAGAGATAAAACAATGCTTCTTAAAATGTCACCTTTAGGAGGATTTATTGCTGGGATTCTGCGTTTACCGTTTGCGTATAAATTAACTAGACGGAAACTATCATTTTTGTTGCCCTTTCACTATGCTTTTAAGAGGTTGGCTTTTTGTTATGGCTTTATTAAGGCCCATTTCGAGGGTTATGGACATTGAAATTAACATCGGATAAACATAAAGGAATGAAACCAATAGTAACTATTGGTGTTTGCGTTAGAAATAGCGCTTCAACACTTCGGGAAACAATTGAAAGCATAATTTCTCAAACATATCCACACGAACTTATGGAAGTGATTTTTGTCGACGACGGCAGCGAAGACGAAACACCTCTAATAATTGATGCTTACGCTTCGAAAATGGATATAAAGGTGAAAATATTTCGTCATAAATGGAAAGGGTTAGGGTTTTCAAGAAACGTTGTAGTTAAAAATGCTGGTGGAAAGTACATAATTTGGATAGATGGTGATATTATTTTACCAAAAGATCATGTCAAAAATCAGGTTGAATTTATGGAAAAAAATCCGGAGGTTGCAATATCTGGAGGATCTTACGGGATGTTAGACCAGTCCACTTTGTCCGCTTTTTTAGACAATGTCGAATATGTAGCTTATCGCTTTAAATCGGGAATTAATATGCCAGGAACAGGAGGGGCCACATACCGCGTTCAAGCCATAAAACAAGTTGGGGGCTTTGACGAAAATATTAAAGGGTCTTGTGAGGACATTGATGCTGCATATAGAGTGAAGCTTGCAGGATGGCTAGTCGTAAGAGATAAAGCCCTTTTCTATGCGCGTGGTAAGAAAAACTGGAAAGATTATTGGAGTCATGCAGTCTGGCATGGGTATGGCGCACATTACGTTAAGCACAAATTCAACAACATTTTTTCTCTTCCAAAAATGACCATAATAGCTGCGTTCTTAAACAGTATTATTTATAGTGTTATAGCATATGGTATACTTAAAAAGAAAAAAGTCTTCCTTTTGCCTTTATATAGCATATTTAAGAATGCAGGTTGGTGGATTGGATTCTTTAAAGCTCATATTGATGAATACGGACATATCTTTGAAACTTAAATCAGGAATGACGAATGGATATTTTACTAGTGCACCCCTCATTAAATGAAATGGGCGGTTCAGAAAAACTAGCACTTATCATTATTGAAAGTCTCAAAGAAAAAGGATATGACGTAACGCTTGGAACATTTGAAAAAACGATATGGAAAAAAGTAACGGAATTTAATGGCGACGTATGCATACCCGATATGGAATTTACTTACCCAAGATTGTTCGGTAAATCTGCATACGGCGAATTGCTTAACTTCCATTTTTTATTTTCAAAAATTCCTAAAAAATTTAAGATTGTTATTATTTCAACATGCTCTCCTTGGTATTATTGTCCAGTTGTTGGGAAGCTAATAGTCTATTTTAATTGTGCACCAATTAATCATATGCATGGGCTCAAGCATGTCTATTTACTACCATACAATTTCATACAAAAGAAACTTCTTAAAAAAGTTGAAAGTTATGTTTTTTTGACTAATTCGTCGTTTAGTTCAGAGGTTATACGTCGCATATACGGTCTAAGGACGGAAATTGTTCACCCACCAGTTGATTTGAAAATGTTTCACCCTTCATCTCATAAAGAGAATTTAGTTATTAGTGTAGGTAGATTCAACCCTACTAAGAACTATGAATTTCTAATAAGGGCATTTTCTAAAGTTAAGGATGGTAAATGTTTGATAGTTGGAAGCGCGAGGGACAGAGTCTCATTCAAATATTTAAGAAAACTTCGAAGATTAATTAACCACTTAGGCCTTGATGGCAAAGTAAGTTTAATCGTCAATATTCCCTTACATATTCTTCGAGATATTCTCTCTAGAGCTAAAATTTATGTCCATTGTACGCAGCATGAATATTTTGGTATAAGCATAGTCGAAGCCATGGCGTCTGGATGTGTTCCAATCGTATACAGAAGCGGAGGACCTTATACAGATATAATCGAATATGGTAAATATGGGCTCAGTTTTGTTAACATTAATGAGTTAGCTGACAAGGTTTCATTTCTATTGAAAAGCGATGAAGTATACAAAAGATTAGGTGAAAAAGCCCTTAGAAGGTCAAAATCTTTTGATAAGGAGAACTTTAAGAAAAGAATAATGGAAATTATTGAGTGTTGAAATTCTGCAATGAATTATGCTTTAAATTTATGAGGTTGTAAAATGAAAATATTAAGTTTTGACTTGAGATGTCTAGATCTTACTATAGGTGAATTACACTATACCGGTGGGGAGCGTCAATTTTATGAGATAACGAAAAACTGGGCAAAGTTAGGTCATGAGATACATATTATCGGATCCGAATATACCAAGTACCTTGCCAACATTTTTGATTCAGGGGTGATAGTGCATACATATCATCCATTACGTCCTCCTCCAAAAAGAATTGTAGACCTCTTGAATATTTATAAGATGGTAAAAAAGCTTCCAAAGATTACCTTTGATTTTATTTATTGTCCATATGAAGTCTTTGAATGGGTTTTTGCCTCTGTTTTACTTAAAAATAAGCTTAAGATTCCTTTGGTTACGAGTGTGAACTTATTTGAACAGAAAGAAGTTAGCTGCTTTCCCCTATATGTGTTGCGTTATAAATTGTTCTTTAGAAATTTATTTCTCAAGGAATCAGATATTGTTTTTTGCGTTTCAGAATATATTAAGAAGTTATTGCAAGATTTAGGTGTTCCTGAAAATCGGCTTTATGTTTTTGGAAGTGGTGTGAATTTGGATGTTATAAATTCTGTAAGCGTTTCAGAGAAAACTTATGATGCTTGTTTCATGGGGGACTTAATCCCTAGAAAAGGTATTTTAGATTTGATTTTTGTTTGGAAGGAGGTTACAAAGGAATTGAAGGATGGAAAACTTGTGGTTATAGGGAAAGGAGATGAAAAGTATTTACGGAAAATAGAGTCTGTTGTGAATAAACTGAACCTTCAACATAACGTATTTTTCGCAGGGTTTGTTCCTGAAGAAGAGAAGTATAGAATTCTGAAGAGTAGTAAAATTTTTATTTTCCCGAGCCGATCAGAAGGCAGTCCTATTGCTGTTTGTGAAGCAATGGCCTGTGGATTACCAGTTGTAGCTTATAATTTGCCTGGATTAATGGAACGATACGGGAATGGTGTATTTTACTCCGAAATAGGTGATATAAAAGGTATGGCTAGGCATGCATTGACTTTATTGAAAAATGATAAGTTAAGATCTTATGAAAGTTCGAAAAGTATGGAAAGAGCTGTGAAATATAACTGGGAAAATATTGCAAAGGAGGAAATAAATTTGATCGCAGAAATGTTAAGACTTGCTCGGTGAAGTGTTTATAACTGGATTCTAACAATTTAGCTTTTTGTTGTAAACTGTAGGACTTTACTGGTTCCTACACCTGACGTTCCTTTGCTTTGTACACGGAAATAATATGTTGTTGCAGGTAGCAATCCATTTAGTGTTATCGAATGAAAAGTTGTTAGCGTTGAATTTTCTTCAATCATCGGATTGATTCTTGTTATGTTCCAGTAACCAAAGTTGGTAGAAGGGTGTATTTTCCATTCAGCTCCAAATAATGGGTTTATGCCATATTCAACTCGGCTAGTTGCAGGCTTTGTCGTAGCCCATGTTATTGTTGCAGAATTTGCAGTTGTCTCTACTTTTATATTTGCTATTGAAAATGTTTCAGGTTCTGGTAAACCTAGCAATTCAAAGACGTCTGTTATGTTCGGAGCATTTGGAATGTAATTGCCAGGTCCAGAGTAGTGCCATATTATCCATCCATCCAAACCTCTAGCTTTCACAGCATTTATCTGCTGAACCATTTCGGCAGCCGTCATGTTGTAGTAGTTTATTGGCCAAACATATCGTAGAATTGGAACCATAGGTATTGAGCCTTCTGCTGCTCCACCCATCCAATATTTTATATCTGTGTCTAAATAATTTTCAACGTGTGTTACATTTATGTTGTAGCACATTGGGCAGTTCATGTCTAACCATCCTTCCTTAATCCAGTAAGCGGTGTCCTGCCCCATCCATTTCCGCTGGTGAACTGGGTTGTTGCTGAATAAAGTCCAAGTTGCTGCTGAAACTACTATTTTCTGATTTACAGATTTCACATAGCTGTAAATATCTCTAACAAGCTCGGATACTGGTATAGTTCTCCAATTGGCATAAATATTCCACTTCGGTTGGTCTGGATAGAACTCTGTCCAATTTGAAACGTGTTGCCCGTAATTCTCGTAATACCATTCGTCAAAAGCAGCCTTACAATATGGACAGTAGCATCCCACCGCCTGGTCTGCGTGTCTTATGTAGTCCAGCATTATTCCGTCAACATCGGAAAAGTTGCCGATAAAATTCTTTACAGCGTTTATGACATAGTCATGCGCTTTAATTGGACAGTGAGACCATCCATTGCCGTATATGTTTCCATTGTAATCTATGTATTCTGTTCCGTAAGACACACTCCCTCCTGGAGGTCTCGTATCGTGCAAAACAGACATAACTGCATGATATTCTATTCCATAAGCATGGAACGCATCTATAGACCGTCTTATCTCCGAATCATCTCTTCTCGAAAAAGTGCTGAAAACATCTAGGAAAACAGCGTTTATGCCATAACTGGCTAAAGTTTTTGCAATCAAAGTCCAATTATGAGGATAGCCAAAATTTATATCTTCAAAGAAAACACCTCGTATTTCACTTCTGTATATGATTGAAATTTTTACTAAAGGTAAAATCGTGCCTTTGTTTTGGATTGTTACATTTGCTGGTGAGTATGCAAGCACAAAAGGTAGTATGACTAGGGATAACCCAAGGAGCACGATTATTATTACATTAAGGGATTGAACTTTTTTCAATTCTTCCACGTTTAATACATTGTTTATGTTTACCTTGTAAAAAAGGTTTTTCAGAGGATTTTGCATGTTTTTCCTCCAAATTTTGTTTTTATGCACTTCAATAATACATAAATCTGCGTTCAATATAATAAGTCTTGCGTATTGCGACTAGCTATACTGGGATATCTTTATGAGTTTCAAAAATAAAACAAAATTAAACCTTTGGATTTTATGGATATTATTAATGCAATTTGTGGCAAATCTTACTGTGTTGTTTAATGTTCCGATAGCTAGACCTATTATAGGGTTTATCTATCTAACTTTTGTTCCGGGCGTATCTATAGTTAAACTTTTAAAAATTAAAACAAAGAATTGGGCGGAGAGTATTCTTTTCGCCGCCGGCTTAAGCATCGCTTTTATAATGGTGGTTGGGCTCTTTGTAAATGAGTTCAATCCGTTATTTGGCGTAATGAAACCGCTTTCACTGACGTTTTTGTTGCCTGTCATAGACATTTTAGTTTTAGTATGTACAGTGGCAGCGCACTTTAGAGGCGATAATAGGAGCGATGAATCCTTCAATTTTGAAGTGAAAAATACTCTGGCTATTTTCCTTCTTTTATGCATACCGCTTTTGAGTATCGTAGGTGCTATAACTTCTGGAGCTTATGAGGATAATAGAATTTTACTTTTCATGATGATACTCATCGCTGCGATTTTTATAGTTACTTTAGTTTTCAGAAATACTTTCACCTCAAAGCTTTACTCATTGATTGTGATGGTAATTGCTTTGTCATTGGTTTATCATGCCGCGCTCGTTTCTGATAAATTAATCCATTTCGGGTCTGATGTTCCTGGCGAAGTTTTTGTTCAAAAAAATGTTGAAAGAGAGGGTTACTGGAATTCGAAGGGGCTTTATCCAGGAGATCAAAGTATTGGCAGAAGTTATGCGATGCTCAGCGTTACTTTGCTTCCAACAATCTATTCTATTTTACTTAATTTGGATTCCATCTTAATTTTTAAGTTGTTTTACTCTTTGCTTTGGAGCCTTGTTCCGCTTGGACTTTATATTCTATGGAAAAATTTTGTAGGTGAGAAATTTGCTTTTGCCTCAGTTTTCCTTTTTATGTCATTTCAACCATTCTATGGCGAACTGTTAGGATTAAACAAGCAGATACTCGCGGGGCTATTTTTAGTTTTGTTACTGAATGTTTTGCTTTTTAAAAATGAGAATAAACTTGCTAAGAACATTTGTTTGATTCTTTTCAGTTTTAGTCTTGTAGTTTCTCATTATGGATTAGCGGAGATTTTTCTTTTCTTCATTGTTTTTGCATTAGTATTTTTGATAATAACGAGAAGACATTCGGCTAAGGGGATATCAGTCACTTTTGTTTTATTTTATTTTGCTTTAATGTTTACATGGTACATGTTCACCTCAAGTTCGGCTGTCTATGATGCTTTTCTTTCTTTTGGACAAAGGGTTTACAACGAACTAGGCGACTTTTTTAGTCTGCAATCAAGAGAACCTGAAATACTAAGAGGTTTAGGTCTTGAGCCTCCGCCAACTGTTTGGAATTTGATGAGTAGAGTGTTTGCCTATTTCACTGAGTTTTTTATTTTTATAGGTTTTCTTTGCATCGTAATCAAGAATAAACAGAGGAATAAGTTTGGGAGAGAATTCTTCTTGTTTATTTGTGTTGCGATGTTATTTTTATTCGTCCTTATAGTGGTTCCCGGATTATCTGGCACAATGGGCATGTCTAGATTTTATAATGTACTTTTGTTTTTTATTGCTCCCTTATGCCCTATAGGCGCTGAAACTTTGGTTAAATTTGTGTTTAAACGTGAAAGCGAGTTTAAGACTATAGCACTGTTGCTTATAGTGCTTGCGTCGTACTTCCTTTTTCAAATAGGTTTTGTATACGAAGTTACTCAAACCTATAGTTGGTCTGTCCCTTTGAGCAAGCATAGAATGAGTCGTTCGCTGTTATACTCGGAGTTTGGCTATGTAGACTCATCCAGTATCTTAGGATCGCGATGGTTGTCAGAAAATGTAAAGGTGCCCTCTGCAGCAATCTATTCAGATCGTTATTCTCGTGTAAATGAATTGAGAGCTTATGGTATTATGTACGTAGGTCATGTTGAAATTTTATCCAATACGACATTGCTGAAAACTGGTGATGTAATATATTTAAATCCTTTAAATGTTATACAAAACATGATGGTTGGTTCACGTTATTTCTGGAATACAAGCGACTTGCAATTTCTGAGTGAAATAAATAAAGTATATTCAAGCGGTGAAGTTGAAATCTTCAAAAATGCGCTACATTGATCTTGATGCTCTCATAATTAATACTTGAAGCTATATGCATGCCTGGCCTTCTGAGGAATTTAAATGAGCAAGATAGATAAACTGTTTAATTTATTTTTGTCAAATTTTTATGTAAGGCAATTACAGAGGGATCAATGGCGGGATCCAAAACATTTGAAAAAAGAGCAGCTTAGAAGAATAAAAGCTATTGTGAAGTATGCCTACGAATATGTGCCCTTTTATCATAGTCTATTTCGGTTCACTGGAATTAAACCTGATGATATTAAAAACGTTGAGGATTTGAGAAAAATCCCACTAGTATCTAAGCAGGATATACGTGAAAACTATCGGGATTTTATTGCAAGAGGCTTAAACGAAAATAAACTTCCATCAAGCTTTACCTCGGGCTCAACAGGTATACCCTTAAAAATTTGTTATGATAAATCTACGCTGGGTTTTTACGCAGCTCTAGGACGTTATATATTTTCTGAATGTGGAGTGAAATCAGATGATAAGTTTGTAACTATTTGGGGAAGAGCGCAGTCTATAACTCGGAGTAAGCCATATGCAAAAATTTTCGGAGGCTTTAATAATATACTTGTCCCAGCATTTTTTGACGAAACAAATTTGGTTAATATTTTGCGAAGAATTAATCCAGATGTTATATATACTTTTCCATCTATCTTAATGTTGTTAGCCAATAGTGATGTTTCAGAAATCCGACCGAGGTTAATTTTTACTCAAGGTGAAATCGTTACTCAATACTGCAGGGACTTAGTAAAATCGGCGTTCAATCTAGAGTTATTTGATACTTATGGATCAGTTGAGTTTGAGTTTTTAGCCTTTGAATGCAGCGAACATTGTGGTTTACATATAATAACTGATGCGAGCTTTATAGAACTTATCGACGAAAATGGAGAACCTGTATCTTCTGAGGAGGAGGGTGAAGTAATTGTTACAGGGTTACATAATCGAGCCATGCCTCTCATTAGATATCGAATTGGGGATGTAGGAAAACTTACTAATGAAAGATGTTCCTGTGGGAGATCATGGCCCCTTATAAAAAGTATTCAAGGGAGAATTAATGATTTCTTGACGCTTCCAAGCAATAAAAAACTATCTTGGACACATTTTTATCATTATTTTTACAAAGAGCTGGAGAAAAATGTGTTCTCCATAAGGCAATATCAGATAGTCCAGGATAGAAAAGATAGACTCATTTTTAGAGTTATAAAAGGACGAAACTTTGAGCCGATGATGCTTGAGAGAATTAAACATAATTTGGAAAGTTATTTCGTCAAATTGGGTGAGAAAATGAATATAGTTATAGATGTTGTTGAAGAGATTCCATCAGAAAGAACAGGTAAAAAGAGAATCTTTATTTCAAAAATCGGTTAGGCATCATGAAGTAAATTGGAAATAAATTTATGCAAGTTTCAAGAGGGTTAACGATGAATGTTGGTTTGATTGGTTGCGGTAGGGTATCCGAGCTTCACATGGGCGCGTATAGAAATATTCCAGAAGTGAAAGTCGTAGCAGTTGCAGATATAAACTTGGAACGGGCAAAAGCCTTCGCCCAAAAGCATCATATCTCAAAATTCTACGACGATACCATAAAACTCTTCGAACTTAAAGACTTAGACTTTGTAGACATATGCACTCCAATATCTACTCACGCCAAATTATCCTGTGAAGCCGCAAAACACGGTCACAATATATTCTTAGAAAAACCCATGGCTAGAAGTAGCAAAGAGTGTGACCAAATAATCCACGAAATCACTAAAAATAATGTTAAACTTTGCATATGCCACAATCAGCTATTCCTTCCAACAGTATTACAAGCAAAGAAAATAATAGACTCAGGAGATTTCTCTCTCGCATACTTCAAAGTTTCAGTCAGAGAAAGCGCTGAACTGATAGGCGCTCCAAGTTGGATAATGACCCCAGAGCAGGGAGGCGCGCTCTGGGAAACAGGAACCCACGCGGCCTATCTACAGCTTCACTTCCTTAAAGAAATAAGAAAGGTGTGTGCGATGGGTGAAAAAGTCGAAAACATGCTTCCTGACCACTTCATAGTAATGCTAACAAGCCCCGATAAAACTGTTGGCGTTATAGAAATTTCTTGGTTGGCCAAAAAAGAAGAAGAAACTTTCGAATTCATAGATACAAAAGGCAGAAAAATCGAAATTATAAATTACAACTTTCTAATGGAACACCCAGAAACACCTGAAAAAAACATGTTACAAGGCTTTTATAGAGATCAGAAACAAATCATAAAGAAATGGACAAAATCCTTCCTAACCAACATCAGCAACCGTAAATTTAAAGACTGTGTATCCCAATACGTTTTGCTCACAAAGTTTATTGAATCGATTAAAAATGACAATGATCCACCCGTAACTCCTCAAGAAGGAAGAAGAACAGTTAGGCTCTTAGAATATATCGAGAAATCACTTAACAAAAATAAGCCAATAAACGTGATAAATCTATAAATAAATTCCAACCGGTTAAATTTGTCGGTGGAAGATAATTAAATATGAGTGGGCTAAAGATCGAGGAATTTTGGAATTTAGGCTTCTACTCTTATCCCTTTTATCGTTTTGTAGTCGAAAGTTATTGTTTGCAATCGTTAAAGAAAAAGCGATGTGTTATGTTTGATGCGGGATGCGGTTCCAACGTATGCTCTCTATCTAAGGTGCCAGAAAATACTACCGTGATAGGTTTGGACATAAATCGCAAAAGCATTTATTCTTGCCATCAAGCAGCTAAAAGGAAAGGTTATAGAAACTTCCATTATCTTATTGGAAGTCTTACACATCTCCCGCTTATTTCTAGCATCTTTGACATTTGTATATGTATAGACGTCCTTGAGCACTTGCCTAACAAGGATAATGCTATAGCCGAAATATCACGAGTATGCAAACTTAAAGCGACTTTTATAGGTTCAACCTCAAATTCATTAAATCCTATACTTCTATTCGATTCTACAGCACCTAAAGTTTTAGTTAAACCGTTAGCTGAAAAATTTGCGCCAGGACACTATGAAAGACACAAAAGATTAAACCCTAAGAAGCTGAAGCGACTGCTTGAAAAACATGGTTTTCATGCTCAAAGCATCAAACTCCTCGGTTTTCCACCCTTTCAGCCATGGCTATACCATTTTAGAGAAAGAAAAATTCCAATTTACGCATATTTCTGGATATTATTTGACAAAATAACAAACAGAACTTTACTGAACACTTTGAAAGAAGTTATAATCTTTAATGCTGTCAAAACGAAAAACCAAAAACAAAGTTCCTAAGAGGTTAAATTGTGGCTATTTTCCGCAAACTTTTGTTAACGTTTGATGTTGAGGATTTTATAAATCCAAACGCCATTTTTGCGCTACAGAGAATATTAGAAATACTAGAGAAACATAAAGTAAAAGTTATATTCTTCATTACCGGTCATATGGCTGAAAAACTAAGCAATTATCCCACGATAATGGATATGCTAAAGAATCATGAAATCGGTTATCATTCTTCAAGTCACTCAGTACATCCAACAATACCTGAATATACAGATGTTAAAAGCTATAAAAAAGCCTATGAAATATCCATAAAAAGAGAAACATCCCATATCAACCCCTTAACAGGGAAAACGGAAAAAGAAGGGGGTATATACTTCTTAAAAGACCTATTTTATTCACAAAAAATCGAAGCCTTTAGAGCACCGGGTATGTGTTGGACGCCACCCAATACCGAAGCCCTTAAAAGCCTAGGCATAAAATACGATTTCTCTACAAGCTTAACGCTCTCGGAACCAGTTTCCTATAAAGGGGTGACTTTCTATCCGTTTACGGTAACTCAAGAATGGAATGGAACAGTATATGATTATGAATGTCTAATTAATTCGATACTAAAGAATAGAATAACGGTTTTCGATCTCCATCCAACTTTGCTCGTGAATCGAATTGAATGGGATTCCATCTATTACAAAGGAAACCCTAAAAAGCTCTCAGCAGTTCCAAAAAGGTCGGAAAAGGAAGCAAGCATTCTTTTCCGAAAATTTGAGCTTTTGATAAAGCACATTATCGTGTTAAACAAGGTTAAATTAATAGATATTAATCCAAATTTTAACATTCCAAGTAAAAGCTTAAATTTAATAAGTAAAGAGCAGGTGCAAAAGTGCTACGAAAACAGCATGCAATGGCCTCAAAAACGCTTTAATTATTATCCAAAATTTATCCATGAACATTTTCATGAATTTTTCAATGAAATTTGCCATTAACATTGGTTGGTGAGTGAGTTTTTGCGAGTTTTAATGGTTTCTCCTTGCTACTATCCAGTTAAAGGTGGTACAGAAACGATTGTCAGAAATCTAGCTATAACCCTCAACAAAAATAATGTTCAAACGGATGTAATGACATTCAACGTGGACCAAACCAGAAATCCAAAATGGCAAGGAAAAATTGAGAAAATAGACGGAATAACAGTCTATAGGATTCCAGCTTTAAATTGGATACGCTCATATAGGGTTACAGCGGGAGTTAATTTCATCCCAGGAAGATTCACTAATATACTAAAAAACTATGACATTATACATTTCCATGAATTTGATTTGAGCTTTCCATTCTTTTCAGCTTTTTTTAAAAAGCCTAAAATTCTTCATTTCCACGGAGTAGACTTTAAATTCGTAAAACGACACCACATAAACAGATTCCTACTAAAACATTTAGTCCACCTATACATCTCCATATCAAAACAAATGACAAAAGAATTGATCTCTCTCGGAATACCAAAGAGTAAAATTGCCTATTTGCCAAACAGCGTTGACACAAATCTTTTTAAACCTGGAAATCAAAAGGAAGACAACTTCCTATTATTTGTGGGGAGAATATCAGAAGGAAAAGGCTTACATATCCTACTAAAGTCTCTGGAACATCTTGAAAAAAGCATCCGCCTGATAATCATAGGTCCATCAGACTGGGACATCGAATACTTCCAAAATATTCTAAAAATGATTGAGATTATAAATCGAGAAGGGAAACATGAAATAAAATATCTTGGACCTTTGAAGAACGAAGAACTAGTAAAATGGTATCAAAAAGCCACACTTTTCATTTTACCATCATTTGGTGAAAGTTTTCCCGTTACTGTTTTGGAGGCATTAGCATGCGAAACCCCAGTAATAGCTACACCTGTAGGTGGTATACCGGAAATCATAAAAAACCATAAAACAGGAATTTTAATTCCAACAGGTGACAGCACCCGCCTAGCAGAGGCAATCCAATACCTACTAGAAAATAAGGATATAAGACTAA
>Ga0207433_10007690_pt1 | contig 17878 bp, 18 predicted proteins | sample YelNatPaOPGAMG01_FD_187559 | JGI IMG/M metagenome (GOLD analysis project Ga0207433, IMG submission 187559) | Hot spring thermophilic microbial communities from Obsidian Pool, Yellowstone National Park, USA - OP-RAMG-01 (SPAdes) (version 3) | ecosystem: Environmental > Aquatic > Thermal springs... | reverse complement strand
TGACCGGTCCGGACAGCGCGTCCGGCACGTGTCGGGAGTTCCGCCTGGCGAACCGTCGCCCGGGACGCGCCCGGCACCAGCCGGGCTATGTTACCTCAGATACGTTGTGCCGCTGATCTTTTGAGCGTCAAGCCGGTGAGCGGCGGTCACTGCCGCAGCGTGGTGTGCGGGCTCTGACCGTAGGCCTGCCGGTAGACCACCGCGAACCGGCCGGTGTGCGCGAAGCCCCACCGCTGGGCGATCTCGGTGACGGTCGCCGTCGACCGTGATGCGGCGATCAAATCCTGATGCGCCCGGTGCAGCCGGACGCGGCGCACGTACTCCGTCGGAGTGGTGTCCAGGTTCCGTCGAAACAGGTACTGCACCGCCCTGGGGGTCAGGTGGACCGCCGCCGCGATGTCGTTGACGCCGATATCGTCGGAGGCGTGGCAGTGGATGAACGACACCGCGCCCTTGAGCGCTTCGGGCAGTGCGGGACTGCCGGCCACGTCCTGTTCGGTCACGTTGGACGGGTAACACTCGAGCAGCGCCCCGGCCAGCAGCGGGGCCAGCGTCGCCACGATGAGCGGCTGGTGGGCGGTCTCCGCGGATGCCAGGATGCCCGTCGCGTAGTCCAGCGCCCGGCGCCACGCGCGGATGGCGCCGCGGGAGCGTGGCCGGCTGTCGAGGAACCGGATCTGCGGCGACAGCGGCGCATGCAGGTCGGCGGCCACGCTGTGCAGCACGTCCGCCCCGAAGCTCACGACCTCGAAGCGCGCACCGCTCACCTGCAGCACGCAGGACATGCCGTGGGCGACGAGGACCGGGCAGTCCAGGGTCGGCAACCCGCCGCCCCGCACGGTCAGCGATCCCGCGCGGGGCTGGATCACGACGACGGAGTCGCCGGTAGCGATCTGGACGCTCACCCGGCCCCCGATCAGCACGCCGTCGATGGTGACCCCGCCCGCCTCCCAGCGCCGGTGGGTGACCGCCGAGCCTCGGGTCAGCCCGGCGAGCTTCCACCCCGGCGTGTAGGCGCCGGCGAAGAATTGGCGCGCCGACTCGGGCTCGCTGGTACGGAATTGCTCGCAGCGAAGGCCGCTCCGGCTGTATCCGCGCCGGCCCGCGGTACCGGCCCGGGTATCTGGGGCCCGGGTATCTGGGGCCCGGGTATCGGGTGGCCGGCCGAGGTCGACGTGGATCGCGGTGGGCGGCGGGCCGACAGCCGCGAGCGGCGGACGCGCCGCCGTGTCCGCGGCGCGCCTCACTCCCCGCGTGACCGCGGGTTTGCCCAACGCCTGCACACTGGTCAGCGTCTTCCTCCCGACCGCTTCACGGTAGCCCGCTTCACGGTAGCCCCGCCGACTGTAAAAGGGGCGAAGCCAGCCGCTCCGAACCGATTTGCCGATAGATGTTGAGCGCGTCCAGCGCCACCCGGTCCCAGGTGAAACGCGACAGCGCGCGGCTTCGGCCGGCCGAACCCATGCTCTCGCACTGGAAGCTCTGTGCCAGCAGGGCCCGAAGAGCGGCCGTCAGTTCGCCGGGCCGTTGCGACGACAGCACCAGCCCCGTCACGTTGTCCACGATGGCCTCCGTCAGGCCTCCGACAGGCAGGGCCACCACGGCCACCCCGCACGCCATCGCCTGCAACACCGGCGTTGGGCGGGGCGGCTCCCGCGGCGTGCACGCGACCACGTTGGCGGACCGGATCAGCTGCGGCAGTTCGCCGTCGGGCACCGTGCCCGCAAAGCGCACCCGGTCGGCCACCCCCAACTCGGCGGCGAGCTCCTCGAGCTGGGCCCGCGCCGCGTCGTGGCCGGCGTCGTCCGGGGCGGTCTCCGCGAGCACCAGCTCGGTGCCCGCCAGCCTGGGCAGCGCGCGGACAACCCTATCGAAACCGTTGCCCCACAAGGGGTTCGGCGCCAGGCACAGCACGCGGTTGAGTTCGCCGCGGGGCGCCACGGGACCGACCGGGGCGAAGCGTTCCACGTCCACGCCGCTGACCAGGACGGACATCCGCGCCCGGCTGCGGCGCAACCGGGCGAGCGCGTCGACGTCGGCGCAGCTCTCCCCGGTCACCCATGTCGCGCTGCGCGCCAGCAGCGGCTCGACCCGTTCGCGTTCGCTCTCGTGGTGTGAGCCGTCGGACCGGGGACGGCGCGCCGCGGCCACGCCCTGAAAGGTCTGCACGGTCGGTATCCGCTGGCGCCGCGCCGCCAGCTGGGCGGCCAACCCGCCGAGCCAGCCGTACGCGTGCACGACGTCGGGTTGATCCGACGACCACGCGCGCTGCAGCGCGGCCGCCCAGTCTCCGACGTACGGCAGCACCCGCGGCGCGGGGGCCGGGCCCCGGGGGCCGACGGCGACCGGCACGATCCGGTGGTCGTCAACGGCTCCCGCAGTTTGCCCAGCCCGTCGCCTGAGGTAGGCGGTGGCATCATGTCCGCGAGCTGCCAGCGCGGCGCAGATCTGCCCGGGGTCGTCACCCACCTGATCGTCGCCGCTGACGATGGCGATCTTCAAGCGAAGCTCCCTTCACGCCGTCCCCCGCACTGGGTGTTACCCGCCGGCGTGTCGGACAAACGATGCAGGACCGCCTCTTCGTGTTGTGAACCACGGATTCCCCGGCTGGATCAGGGGCGGCGCCGCGTCAGTTCACGACCTGCATCAACGGCAGCGCCCCGCCGACGGTTCCGTCGTCGGAGTGGAACGACGTGCACGTGACCCGCACCCGGGCGGGGCGGCCGCGCCGGTTGACCGCGTCCCCACGCGCGGGAGAGCGCGGAAACGATGGCGAGGCCGGACACGATTTCCGCGCCCCGATCGACGCTCTCGTGCCGGGCGGCGGGCCGATGGCTGCAGTCCTCCACCGCGACCGTGATGGTATCCCGGTGGCTCTCGACGATCTGCACCGGCGCGCTTTCGGTGTGGTCGAGCACGTTCTCGACGAAGATCGTGGCCACCATGCCCGCGACCGGGATCAGCCGGTGTGCGTCCCAACCGGTGAGCCAATCGGTGATCATGGTGCGGGCCAGTCCGATGCCGGCCCGGCCGGCGGGGATCTCGGCGCGTGCCCGACGCCGGATCCGCAGGGCTTGGCCGGCGACGGCCTGCAGCGCCAATTCCCGCGTCGGGTGCACGGGCACGTATCGGGTCACTTCGACCGACGCGATGATCCGCCGCGAATCCGGGGCTTCGCAGACCAGCATGATCGGCACGTCGGGCCAGGTGCTGACGTGCCAGCGGGCGCTGGTGAACACCGACCAGGCCGAGGAGCCCGACACCCGCAGCCCGTTGACGTCGACGATCACCGCACTCGGCTCGTCCAGCGCGGCCAGCGCCGTGTCGGGCTCCTGGCGGGGTCCTCGATCTCGTGATTCGACAGCTCCTTGAGGACGGCGCCGATGTCGCTCGCGGCGGCCTGGCGGTCCGGCACGCCGGCAGCCCGCGCGTTGGTCGGCATCGCCGGGAACAGCTCGTCCTCGGGCGTCTGGCCGATGGCGGTGCCGCCGCGCGCGGATCGCGGCCAGGCCGAGCACTCCGTCGTCGAGCACCCCGAGAGCAGCACCCCGACGGCCCGCGGGCCGAACGCCGGCGCCACCGAACGGAACAGGGCGTCGATCGCGGGCCGGTGCCCGTTCTCGCCGCCCCCCGGACAACACCACGCGGTGCTCGTCGACCAGCAGCCGGCGGTTCGGGCCTGCGACGTCGATGTGTCCGGGTTCCAGCTCTTGCCCGTCGCGCGCGGTGGTCGCCGGCGGCGTGCCGGCGCGATCGATGATGTGGGCCAACACGCTCGGCGCGCCGGCCGGGATGTGCAGCGTCACCAGTCATGCGTACCGCAGCTCCGCGACAGACCGGCCACCAGCCTCGACAAGGCCTCGATGCCCCCGGCCGAGGCGCCGATCGCCACCGCTGCACGCAGGTCGACGTTCTGGTCGACGTTCTGGTCGACGTTGTGGCTGTTGGCGTTGCTCACCACCCCACGGCCAACCCGCCCAGGGTTAGGTAACCGCGCAAGGCGTGGCTGGTGCACGAAGCGCGCGGGCGCGACGCGAAGCCGGTGGTTTTCCCGGCCACCGGACGGGGCATCCACCGCCAAAGATGTCACACACAGGGGGGGTGATCATCGTGCCGTCGTCGATCAAGAACGAGAAGCTCTACCAGGATCTGCGCCAGCAGGGCGACTCCAGGGAGAAGGCCGCCCGGATCTCCAACGCCGCCGCCGCGCGGGGCACGACATCGGTCGCCCGCAAGGGTGGCAGGGCCGGCTCCTACACCGACTGGACGGTGCCGGAGCTGAGGAAACGCGCCAAAGAGCTGGGGTTGTCAGGGTATTCGAGCCTGACCAAGGACAAGTTGATCGCCAGGCTGCGTGACCACTGATCGCGACCCCCGACACACCGCAACCGATCGGGTGCTCGTCTACCGCCGGTTCCCCGTCGGGTGTTCGAGGTCGAAACCCGCGCCCGCGAGGGCGGCCACGGCGTCGGCCACATCGGGTGCTGCGACCACCAGATCCGCACGTCGTCTCCCGCAGCCCGGGTGGGCAGCCGGATGGCCCGACGCCACGCCCCGATGCCACGCCCCGACGCCATTGCGCCCCAGCGGTTGTCGCCGGTTTAGGTACCGGCCGGATTGGCAAACCTGAGGCCATGCCAGCGTCAGTCCTGAGTGCCTACGACGGGGCTGCCGTCGTGATCCCCGCCCACAACGAACGGGCGAAACTGCCGGCCTGCCTGCGCGCGGTGCTGACCGCGGCCCTGTGCGCGCCGATCCCGGTCACCGTCGTGGTGGTGCTCGACGACAGCGACGACGACAGCGCGCAGTTGGCCGGCCGGTACGGGCCCGACGTGCACTTCATCAGCGTCGACGCCCGCAACGTCGGCGCCGCGCGGGCCGTGGGCTTCGGCTATGCCCGATCGCTGAGCGCGCCCGGCACCCGGGATTGGTCCCGGTACTGGTACGCCACCACCGATGCCGACAGCCGGGTCGACCCCGGCTGGTTGGTCGGCCAGCTCGGGACCGGGGCGGACGTGGTCCTGGGCGTGGTGCGCGTGACCGACTGGCACCAGCACTCTCCCGACGTCGCCGACCGGTATCTGCGGGCCTACGAGGGTGGCGCGGGGGACCCGCACGAGCACATCCACGGCGCCAACATGGGATTCTCGGCGCGCGCGTATTGGCGCGTCGGCGGTTTCCACTCGCTGGCCTGCGGGGAGGACGTCGACCTGGTCGAGCGGTTCGAGGCCGCCGGCCACGCCATCCGCCGGGACACCGGGATATCGGTCATGACGTCGGCGCGGACCCGGGCCCGCGCCCCGCACGGGTTCGCCCGTCATCTCAGGCAACTGGGCACGCCGGCGACGGGTGACTGCGCGTGACGGCGGGACTGGTCAAGCATTGGCTGGAGACCGGGCGGCTCGAGCTGCCGCTGCCCGCCTCGGGCCGCACCGCAGAGCGCTGGCAGGGCCTGGCGCTGCTGGCCGAGGAGGACATCGTGGCCGCCCGCATCGCCGAGGCCCACGTCGATGCCGTCGCCATTCTCGACGAGCTCGGCGGCAAGCCGCCCGATCCCGGCCAACTGTGGGGCGTGTGGGCCGCCGAGGCCCCCGACGCGACGCTGAGGGCCGCCGAAGCCGGCGGCACGTTCACCCTGAACGGCACCAAGGTGTGGTGCTCGGGCGCCGGGTTCTGCACCCATGCGCTGGTGACGGCCCGGCTCGCCGACGGAACGCGCGGCCTGTTCGCGGTGTCGGCGCTCGACGCGACGGTCAAGGCGCTGCCGACCACGTGGTGGAACGCCGGGATGGCGGGCAGCGACACCCGGCCCGTGCAGTTCACCAACACCCAGGCCGTGGCGGTCGGCGCCCCCGACGGCTACCTGAGCCGGCCCGGGTTCTGGCACGGCGCGATCGGGGTGGCCGCGTGCTGGCTCGGCGGCGCGCGCCGCGTCGCCGAGCCGCTGTACCGTTGCGCCGGAAGCCAATCCGCGGACGCCTACTCGCTGGCGCACCTGGGCGCGGTGGACGCCGCGCTCGCCGCCGGCGAGGCGATGCTGACCACCGCCGCGGCCCACGTCGACGCCGACCCGTTCGACCGGACCAGCACCGCCCAGCTGCTCGCCCGCCGCGTCCGCGGCATCGCCGAGCACGCCGCCGACGAGGCCATCACCCGCACCGGCCGGGCCCTGGGACCCGGGCCGCTGTGTCAGGACGGCCGGCACGCCCAGCGGGTCGCCGACCTCACCATCTACATCCGGCAGAGCCACGCCGAGCGCGACCTGGCCGAGCTCGGACATCTTGCGGGACAACGCCATTGAACGCACTGGAGACACTGCCGACCAGCAACTGCGAGCGGTTCGCGGCCAAGCCGCTGACCCGCGGCGGCACGCCGCTGCCGGTGTGGCTGACCGCCCTGGACCGCGGGCCCCTGCCGCCGCTGGAGATGACCGGGTGCCGGCGCCTGGTGGTCGTCGCCCCGCACCCCGACGACGAGACCCTGGGCCTGGGTGCCACGATCGCGCACCTGGCCGCCTCGGGGGTCGACGTCCAGGTGGTGTCGGTCAGCGACGGCGGTGCCGCGCACCCCGGTGCGACGTCGCTGCAGCGGACCCGCATGGAAACCACCCGTCGCCACGAATTACGCAGGGCAGCAAAGGTTCTGGAGATACCGACCCCGCTGTCGCTGGGCCTGCCGGACGGCGAGGTCGCCGACCACGAGGACGGCCTCGCCGAGGCGCTCACCGACGTCCTCGCCGGCGCCGGCCCGGACACCTGGTGTGCGGCCACCTGGCGCGGGGACGGGCACCCCGACCACGAGGCCGTGGGGCGCGCGGCGGCGGCGGCCTGCGCGCGCAGCGACGCCACGCTGCTCGAGTTTCCGGTGTGGATGTGGCACTGGTCCAACCCCGCCGATGCGGTGGTGCCGTGGGACCGCGCCCACTCGATACCCGTATCCGGTCACGCCATCGCCCGTAAACGGCTTGCCGCACAATGCTTTCGAAGTCAGTTCGAACCGTGCAACGGGGCGCCCGCGCCCGTCCTGCCCGGGTTCGTGCTGCCGCGGCTGCTCGCGGTGGGCGAAGTGGTCTTCCGGTGAGCACCCGGCTGCCCGACGCGTACTTCGACCGGATGTATGCCGGCGCCGACGACCCGTGGCAGCTGTCGACCCGTGGCAGCTGTCGACGCGGTGGTACGAGGAGCGCAAGTACGCGATCACCCTGGCGATGCTGCCCGGCCGGCACTATCGGCATGCGTTCGAGCCGGGCTGCTCGATCGGGACGCTGACCGAACTGCTGGCCCGGCGCTGCGACCGGGTGACCGCGGTGGACGTGGCCGGCGCGGCGGTGCGGGGCGCGGACCTGCGGCTGCGGGCGGCCGGGTGCCGCGACCGGGTGACCCTGGCGCGGTCGTCCCTGGACGGGGCGTGGCCGCCGGGGCCCTTCGACCTGGTGGTGCTCAGCGAGGTCGGCTACTACCTGCGGGCCGACGCGCTGGCGGCCGTGCTGGACCGCGAATGCGCCCGGTTGCAGCCGGGCACCGCCGTCGTCGCCGCCCACTGGCGCCACGCCGTGGCCGACTATCCGCTCAGCGGCGACGCGGCCCACCGGGTCGTCGCGCGCACCCCCGGCCTGATGTCGCTGGGGTGCTACCGCGACCGCGACGTCGTCGTCGAGGTGTTCGACCGCGGTGACGGCCGGTCGGTGGCCGCGCGCGAACAGGTGCCGGGGGCGGCCGGTCAGGCACCGTGATCGGCCCGCCAGCCGGGGGCGGCGAGGCGGTCGTGTCGGTGATCCGGCTGATCTCCACGCCCACGTCGGCGGCGCCGACCGGTACTCCCCCGGCCCTGATGCGTTCGGTGATCGCGGCGATCTCGTCGTCGGACACCCGCCGGCGTCGTGTCACTCGCGCTGCCACTCGCGCTGTCACTCGCGCTGCCACTCGGGCTGCCACTCGCGCGACGAGGGGGGCGGAGCCGCGGTGCGCGGACACCCGAAAGGCCGTACAACCCGCGAGTCAGCCCTTGCCGGTGATGGCGTCGCGGGCGCGGTCGAGCATCGCGGCGAACGGTCCCGCGACGAGGTTGGCCACCTGCGATTCCACCCCGGCGTGCGGGCGGGTGGGGGCGATCGCCTCGGCGAGCTTGGCGGCGCGGCCCATGCTCTCGAGCTCGTCGCCGTCCAACTGCTCACCCAGCTTGGCGAACTCGTCCTTCTCCTCGTGGGTGGCATGCTCGATCACGGCGTCGCGCAGTTCGGTCAACATCGTGGTGAACTCTTCGCTGTCGACGTCGAGCTTCTCCAGTTTCTGCAGCACCGTCTTGGCCTCGTGCTCCTCCTTCAGGCGCTCGTCGACGACCGCGGCGCCGTCGGCGAGCTTGCGCTTGGCGCGCGGGTGCACGACCTCCTCCTCGGCGGTCTCGTGCACGGCGAGCAGCCGACGGAGATCGATGAAGGCCTTCTCCCTGGCCTCGCCGGAAGCGGCCAGTGTGTCGGCGAACAGCGACTTGATCTGCTCGTGCTGGCTAACGAGAAAGTCGATCACATCGGTGGGCGACGTGATGGCGGCCTGAGCCATGATTTCCTCCCCTGACTGGTCGTGGCTCGCACGCTGGGCTGTTGGCGCGCTCCCGTTCCGGCTACCCGTCGACCCGGACGCCAAACCTCTGCGGCGCCGGGCGCACCACCGTTCGCGGGCGGGCCGCGCCCCGTGCCCAGCAACGTCCCCGCGGACCTCGAAAGCATCCCGGGAGCGGGGCCGGACCACCATCGGATACATTCGCGGCAGGACCCACATCGAGGAGGGCACCGCAATGAGCGCTCCCCACGATTCCTATGGCCAGGATCCCTACGGGCAGAGCCCGTTCAGCTATGACCCGCTCGGCCGGGTTCCGTACGCCGGCCCGCCCGTGGGGCCTCCGGTTCTCCCGCCCCCGCCGGCGGCCCCCTACCCGACGCCCGTCAACGCGTTCGCCACGCTGTCGCTGGTGTTCGCGTTCCTGTGCGCCCCCGCCGGTGCGCTGCTGGGACACGTCGCGCTCGCCCAGATCCGGCGCACCGGTGAGCGCGGCCACGGCCGCGCCGTGGCCGGGTTGGCGCTGTCGTACACCTTCGTGATGCTGGCGGTGTTCGCGCTGATCGCGTGGGCGACGCTGGCCGCCTCCACATCCAGCCACACCCCGGCGCCCGGCGCCCCCGCCACCACGGCCGAGCCGGCGCCCACGGTGGCGCCGGGCGCCGTGGGCACGCTGCTGCCCGGGCTGAGCGACCTGCGGAACATCACCGACGACCAGAACCTCGCGGCCGGCCAGACGTGGGACCATCCGGCCCGCTCCGACCGGGAGGGAACCATCGACCGCCCGCAGTGCTGGGGGAGCATCGCGCCGGGGACCCCGGACGCCTACACCGCCGGCGCCATCTTCGGGTACCGCGCGGCGGAGTTCTCCGACACGCGCAGCTTCCTCAAGTCGACTCAGGTGATCCAGGCGGTCGCGGCCTTCCGCGATCCGCCCGCGGCCCGGTCACAGCTGGACAAGCTGCTGTCCGGGTGGCGCGACTGCGGCGGCTCCACCGTCGCGGTCACCGTCCCCGGCGGTGAGGCGATCCCGTTTTCGCTGGGCGAACCCGCCGACGCCGGGAACGGCATCACCACCCTGGACCTCGCGCCGCGCGGGCTGCAGGTGCGCTCCGTGCGCGCGATCGCGGCCAGGTCCAACGTGGTCGTCGACCTGTACGTGTCCTGCAGCGGAACGACCGACGGCCACGTCCCCCGCCAGTCGGCCGTCAGCATCGCCAACTACATCCTCGACAAGATTCCTCAGTAGGTCCTCAGTAAGGTCCTCAGTAAGGTCCTCAGTAAGTTAAGTAGGGTGGGGCCCATGCACTATCTCGACGTCGACGGGGTCGGCCGGGTCAGCCGGATCGGCCTGGGCACGTGGCAGTTCGGTTCGCGCGAGTGGGGTTACGGGGACCGCTACGCCTCCGGCGCCGCCGGTGACATCGTGCGGCGGGCCCGGGCGCTGGGGGTGACGCTGTTCGACACCGCCGAGGTGTACGGGCTGGGCAAGAGCGAGCGCATCCTGGGCGAGGCGCTCGGCGCCGAGCGGGCCGAGGTCGCGGTGGCCAGCAAAATCATGCCCGTCGCCCCCTTCCCCGCCGTGGTCAGGCAACGCGAGGCCGCCAGCGCGCGCCGGCTGGGCCTGGACCGCATCCCGCTCTACCAGGTCCACCAGCCGAACCCGGTGTTCCCGGACTCGGTGATCATGCCCGGCATGCGCGAGTTGCTGGATCGGGGCAGGATCGGCGCGGCCGGGGTCTCCAACTACTCGCTGGCGCGGTGGCGCAAGGCCGACGCCGCGCTCGGCCGTCCGGTGATCAGCAACCAGGTCCACTTCTCGCTCGCTCACGCCGGCGCGCTCGAGGACCTGGTCCCGTTCGCCGAGCGCGAGAACCGCGTCGTGATCGCCTACAGCCCGCTGGCCCAGGGGCTGCTGGGCGGCAAGTACGGCCTCGACAACCGGCCCGGGGGCGTTCGCGCGCTGAACCCGCTCTTCGGCACCGAGAACCTGCGCCGCATCGAGCCGCTGCTGCAGACGTTGCGCGACGTCGCCACGCAGGTGGGTGCCAAGCCGGCCCAGGTGGCGCTGGCCTGGCTGATCAGCCTGCCGGGCGTTGTCGCCATCCCCGGGGCCTCCAGCGTCGAGCAGCTCGAGTTCAACGTCGCCGCCGCCGACGTCGAACTGCCCGGGGAGTCCCGCGACGCGCTCACCGCCGCCGCCCGCGCGTTCCGGCCGGTCTCGGCCGGTCGCTTCCTCACCGACAAGGTGCGCGAGAGGGTCGGCCGCTGACCCGCCGTCACGACGGGGCGGACTCCACCAACGCCGCGGGGCCGGCGGGCGCGCCCCGGGCCACCACGAGCGGCATCGACGTCGCCGCGTCCGTGCGCAGGATCGTGTGCACGACCTCGATGAGGTCCTCGACGGGCATCAGCTTGCCGGGCATGCAGCCGCGCGAAGCCCACAGCGGGACGGCCTTCATGGCCAGGTCCATGTCCCAGCCGGTGTTCATGCCCGTCGCCGCGTCGCCCTCGCCGCCGGGGCACTCCCCCACGATGAGCGTGGTGAAGCCGATGTCGGGGTGCTCGGCGCGCCACGCCTCCACGAGCCGCTCCAGCGCCGCCTTGCTGACGCCGTAGGCACCCAGACCCGGCCAGGGCGGCCCGAAGGTTCCCGCGTCGGAGGACAGGTAGACCGCCTTGCCGGCTCCCTTGCCGGCCCCCGTGCCGGCAGGGGCCGTCAGGTACGGCACCGCCGCGGCCGTGACCAGGGCCGCGCCGATCACATTCGTGTCGAAGATCCGCCGCCACGTCTCGGCGTCGGTGTCGACCATGCGCACCAGCGGCCCGACGGCCGGGGTGTAGACGAGGTTGTCGATGCCGCCGAGCGCCTCGGCGGCCTCCTGGATGGCCGAACGGCAGGCGGCCTCGTCGGTGACGTCGCATTCCACGGCGATCGCGCCGGCCCCCGCCTCCCGGGCAGCGGCCTCGATACGCTCCCGGCGCCGGGCCAGCAGCGCCACCTGATCGCCACGCCGCGCGAGGCCGACACCAATGCAGCGTCCGAGGCCGCTCGAGGCGCCAACCACCACTGTCCGTGACATATTCACCCTTTTCTGTAACGACTCAACCACTGGCGAGAAACCTACCGGATCGCGGTGCCCCGCCCGCTCAGATGCGGACGACGGTGTTCCGGTCGCCCTGTTTGGCCTGGTACATCGCCGCGTCGGCCCGGGCCGTGAGCGACGAGACCGCCTCGCCGGGCACGGCCATGGTGGCACCGATGCTCAGGGTCGCGAAGATCGTGCAACCGGATTCGCGAATCGGTTCGGCGGCACGCAAGCGAATCTTCTCGGCGATCCGGGCGAGCGCGTCGTCGCTCTTGACGTCGGGCAGCAGGACGAGGATCTCGTCGCCTCCCGTCCGGCCGACGGTGTCGCCTTCGCGGACGCAGTCGCGGATCCGGGCCGCCAGAGTGGTGAGCACGGCGTCGCCGACGCCGTCGCCCCACGTGTCGTTGATGTCCTTGAAGCGGTCGATGTCGCAGAACAGGATGCCCAGGTGTGCGCCCAGGGTCGGTGCCTGGTGCAGCGCGGACTCGAGGCGCCGCGATCACCCCGTCGGTGTTGCCCTCGGCGTCGACGTAGGGCTTGGCGTGACTGTCGACCCAGTGGTAGGCGTCGCCGTCGGCGGAGCGGACCCGGAACCGCCGCAGCACCGAGCCGCCGCCGGCGATGCCGCCCAGCGCGGCCACCACCGCGTCGACGTCGTCCGCGTGGATGCGCCTGCTCGGGTCCGCGCCGATCCACTGCTGTGGCGGTCCCCCCAGCGCGGCCTCCACGGACGGCGAGATCCATGCGACCTCGCTGCCGCGCAGGTGGACGATGACGTCCACGGCGTTGTCGGCGAGAATGCGATAACGCGCCTCGGCGTCGGCGCGTTTCTTGCTGACCAGCTCCTTCTCGATCAGCAGCCGCTGCTCGCGCTGGCTCAGGTAGAACGTGACCGCCCCGGCGATCAGCGTGCCCACCACGATCGACAGGCTCCATTCCGTGGGCTCCCCGACGCCGACCGCCAGGAACGTCGCGCGCGACAGCGCCACGACGACCGGGAAGCCGGCGAGGATCCCCAGCAGCCGGACCAGCGAGCGCCGGTCGGGCCTGGCGAGCAGCCAGGCAAACGGAAACCGGTCAGGGCGTGCCGCGGCCGAGGCGGTGACGAGCAGCAGCAGGGTCAACGCCGTCGAGATCGACTGGCCGCGCGACGGGGTGACGCCCACCAGCGACACGGCGTCGAACAGGTAGGCCGCGACCGAGACGAACGCGATGGTCCCGCCGGCCGCCACGCACACCGCCCAGGCCCCGGAAGTCCCGCGATCCAGCCGCATCAGCGCGACGGCGGCGGCCACGGGCAACACCGCCAACGCCGTCGGCGAGCTCGGGCGCCCCGGCCAGGACCAGTGCAGGGCGCGCACCGTTTCGGTGAACCACACCTCGTCGAGCCCGAACGACCTGCCGGTCGCGTACTCGGCGAGGACCACGGCGGCAAGGATGCCCACCGCCACGGCCAGGCCACGCCCCGCCCACACCCGAGCGCGCGACGGCCGCCCCGATTGCGCCGCGATCGCCGCCGCCAGCGCGGCCAGCCACAGTGCGGTCCACGGCATCATCTGCGGCCAGGCCCGGTTGATCCGCGTCAACGGCTCGATACCGCAAGTCCAGCCCACCCAGTCCAGCGCGGCGACGGCGAGCGCCACCGTGACGGCGGCCCGCCCGTACCGGGCCAGCGATTCCTGCAGACGCACGTCGGGCTGCGGGCTGTCCATAACATCGCCATTGTGCGCAACGAACGAAGGCGGCGCCGTCGAACCGGCGAGATCGGTGGCGCCGTGCAGAAATCTCACACCGTGCGCCGGGGCGCCGGAGCGAGGGGTGACGGCGCGGCACGGGGCCCTTCGGGGCCGGTCAGGCGCCGTCCGGGGCCTGCAACACCACGGCCGTATAGGCCTCCACGGTCAGCTTGGTGCCCCCGGGGACCTCGTCGGCCGGTGTCCTCTCCTCCGGGCCGGTGAACACCACCACCTGCCAGGTGGCCCCGAATTCCTTTGGCGGAAGAGTGAATTCGATCGTCTCGTGGTGGGCGTTGAAGCACAGCAGGAACGAGTCGTCGACCAAACGGTGGCCCCGCGGGTCGCGGTCGGAGATGCCGTGGCCGTTGAGGAACACCGTGACCGACTTGGCGAACCCGGCGCCCCAGTCCTCCTCGGTCATCTCCGCGCCCTCGGGGGTGAACCAGGAGATGTCGGCCAGCCCGTCCTGGCCGCGCCGGCCCAGCGGCTTGCCGGAGAAGAACCGGCGCCGGCGGAACACCGGGTGCTCGGCCCGCAGCGCCGACACGGTACGCGTGAACTCCAGGAGGCCGGCGTCGGCGGAGTCCCAGTCGATCCAGGTGAGCTCGTTGTCCTGGCAGTAGCCGTTGTTGTTGCCGCCCTGGGTGCGCCCGAGCTCGTCGCCGTGGCAGATCATCGGCACACCCTGCGACAGCAGCAGGGTGGTCAGGAAGTTGCGCTGCTGGCGGGCGCGCAGCTCGTTGACGTCCGCGTCGTCGGTCGGGCCCTCGGCGCCGCAGTTCCACGAGCGGTTGTGGCTCTCGCCGTCGTTGTTGTCCTCGCCGTTGGCCTCGTTGTGCTTCTCGTTGTAGGACACCAGGTCGCGCAGCGTGAACCCGTCGTGGGCGGTGACGAAGTTGATCGAGGCCACCGGCCGGCGCGCGGTGTGCTCGTAGAGGTCGGCCGACCCCGACAGCCGGTAGGCGAACTCGTCGAGTGTGGCCGGTTCGCCGCGCCAGAAGTCGCGGACGGTGTCGCGGTACTTGCCGTTCCACTCCGTCCACTGCGGCGGGAAGTTGCCCACCTGGTAGCCGCCCGGGCCGACATCCCATGGTTCGGCGATCAGCTTGACCTGGCTGACCGTCGGATCCTGTTGCACGAGTTCGAAAAACGTCGCCAACCGGTCCACGTCGTAGAACTCGCGGGCCAGCGTCGAGGCCAGGTCGAACCGGAAGCCGTCGATGTGCATCTCGAGCACCCAGTAGCGCAGCGAGTCCATGATCAGCTGTAGCGCGTGCGGATGCCCGACGTTGAGGCTGTTGCCCGTGCCGGTGTAGTCCATGTAGTAGCGCTTGTCGTCGTCGACCAGCCGGTAGTAGGCGGCGTTGTCGATGCCGCGCATGCTCAGCGTCGGGCCCAGGTGGTTGCCCTCGGCGGTGTGGTTGTAGACGACGTCCAGGATGACCTCGATGCCCGCCTCGTGCAGGGCGCGCACCATCGCCTTGAACTCCTGCACCTGGCCCCCGGGGGACCTGGAGCTGGAGTACTTGAAGTCGGGCGCGAAGAACCCGATCGTGTTGTAGCCCCAGTAGTTCGACAGGCCCTTGTCGACCAGGGTCGAGTCGTTGGCGAAGTGGTGCACCGGCATCAGCTCGATCGCGGTGACACCGATGCTCTTGAGGTGCTCGACGATCGCCGGGTGCGCCACCGCCGCGTAGGTGCCGCGCATCTGTTCGGGAATGTCGGGGTGCGTCTGCGTCAGGCCCTTGACGTGCGCCTCGTAGACGACGGTGTCGGCGTACTGGTGGTCCGGCGGCCGGTCGTTGCCCCAGTCGAAGTACGGGCTGATCACCACCGACTTGGGCATGCTGGGCGCGGAGTCCTCGTCGTTGCGGCTGTCGGGGTCACCGAAGTTGTAGCCGAACAGGGACTGGTTCCACTCGAAGCTGCCGTCGATCGCCTTCGAGTACGGGTCCACCAGCAGCTTGTTCGGGTTGCACCGCAGCCCGTTCTCCGGGTCGTACGGGCCGCGGACGCGGTAGCCGTAGCGCTGGCCGGGTTCGATACCGGGGATGTACGCGTGCCAGACGAACCCGTCGACCTCGGGCAGCCGCACCCGCGACTCGGTGCCGTCGGCGTCGAACAGGCACAGCTCGACGCGCTCGGCCACCTCGGAGAAGACCGCGAAGTTGGTCCCCGCGCCGTCGTAGGTGGCACCCAGCGGGTAGGCCTTGCCCGGCCAGAGTTCACCGGTGGGCGTGGGGACGGGTACTTCGGCGCTCGTCATGGCGCACTTGATACCCGAGTGGCGCGGCGATCAAACCGGCGTACGGGAATGCTTTGGCAGACAGGGCTTTTGCGGTCCGCCCCGGGGCCGCGCGGTCACGGCTCGAGCAGCACCTTCACCGCGCCGTCCCGCTTCTTCTGGAAGATCTCGTAGCCGTGCGGCGCCTGGTCCAGGGGCCGCACGTGGGTCGCGAACGTGTCCACCCGCAGCGGGTCGTCGTCGGCCAGCAGCGGCATGATGTCCTCCACCCAGCGCTTGACGTCGGCCTGGCCCATCCGCACCGTCACCTGCTTGTCGAACATGACCAGCATCGGGAGGGGTCCGCCATCCCAGCCGGTCGATTCCGGCGGTCCGCATCAGCCGCTTGGCGACCACGTCGCCCAGCATGCCGGTGGCCTGCTGGGTCAGACGGGCCACCGGGGAGCCGTGCGCCTCCATGCCCACGGCGTCGATGACCGAGTCCGGGCCCCGGCCGTCGGTCAGGTCGCGGATCGCGTCGCCGAGCGGGCCGTCCAGCCGGCCCAGGTCGATGGTGTGGATGCCGCGCTGCGCGGCCATGTCCCCGATCGGGCCCAGGCCGAGCACGGCCACCGTGCCGCCCGCCGGGATGTCGGCGTGGGCCACGGCCTGCCAGGCGGTCGGCAGCACGTCGGACAGGTAGACGAAGCGCGAATCCGGCTGCCCCTCAGGCACTTTGATGTACGTGAACTGGGCCCGGGGCACCCGCAGCAGTTCGGCCTGGCCCCCGGGCACCTCGCCGTAGAGCTCCGAATAGCCGAACAGCGCCGTCCCCATGCCCTTGTCGCGCACCTGGGTGGTCTCGCATTGGGTGTAGAGCTGCGTGTCGCACATGTGGCAGCTGCGGCACGAGATCCGGAAGGGGATGACCGCGCCGCGACCGCGCCCCCCGTCGTCCCGCCGGGGTCGGACCCGATCAGGTCGCGGTGCGCGCCCCAACCGGACCCGCCGCAGGTACTGCATCGGGGCCATGTCCAGATGACGGTGGAACGCGTACTGCACGGCGCGCGGGGTGGCGTGGACGTGGGCCGAAACGTCGGTGAGCGAGGTCAGGATTGCGGTGGTTCGCCCTGCCGCGCGGACCCGCCGGCCTTCGCCGCGCTGCGCAAGCTGCGGTTGGTGGACCGCAGATCGGTATTGTCCGCGGACAGCGCGGCGTTGTCGTCCTCGAGGGAAAGGATGCGGGCGATGCCGGCCAGGTTGACACCGTCGTCGACGAGGGCGTTGATGCGTTGGAGCCGGGCCAGGTCGTCGGCGCTGTAGCGCCGCGTGCCGCCCTCGCTGCGGGCGGGCGTGAGCAGTCCGTAGCGCTCGTAGAGCCGCAGCGACTGCACCGCGACACCGGAGAGTTCGGCGGCCACCGAGATCCCGTACACGCCGCGATCGGGCGCCGGCGCACCGCTGTCGCCAGGCTGATCGGGCATCGGGGCATCTCCTCGGCAAATCAGTACAGGGAACCTTTAGTGCAGGGAACCTTTAGTGCAGGGAACCTTTAGTACAGGGAACCTGTTTACCACAGTTGCATTAATCTGTCGATTCTGATATATAAAATTTATGCCGTAAGGCATAGATCAAAGTCATTCACCACAGTAGGTTAGGAGTGAGAGGTGACCGCCATGCTGATGCGCACCGACCCGTTCCGTGATCTGGACCGCTTCACCCAGCAGGTATTCGGCACCGCGGCACGGCCGGCGGTGATGCCGATGGATGCCTGGCGAGACGGGGAGAACTTCGTCGTCGAGTTCGACCTTCCGGGCATCGACGCCGACTCGCTGGACATCGACATCGAGCGCAACGTGGTGACCGTGCGCGCGGAGCGCCCGGCCCTGGACCCGAACCGGGAGATGCTGGCCACCGAGCGGCCTCGCGGCGTCTTCAGTCGCCAGCTCGTGCTCGGCGAAAACCTCGACACCGACAAGATCGAGGCCGCCTACCGCGAGGGCGTCCTGAGGCTGCACATCCCGGTCGCGGAAAAGGCCAAGCCGCGCAAGATCTCCGTCGACCGCGGCGGGCACACGGCAATCAACGACAGCGCCGTCAAACGCGAGGTGATCGACGCCTGAACGACCGGCGGGAACGGCGGCGGCCGCCGCGCGGCAATCCCGGTCGCCGCCTTCCCGTCCGGAACCCACCCGAGCAGGCCGGTTGACCGATGCCGGTTGACCGATGCCGGTTGACCGATGCCGGTTGACCGATGCCGGTTGACCGATG
>Ga0207433_10007685_pt1 | contig 17887 bp, 16 predicted proteins | sample YelNatPaOPGAMG01_FD_187559 | JGI IMG/M metagenome (GOLD analysis project Ga0207433, IMG submission 187559) | Hot spring thermophilic microbial communities from Obsidian Pool, Yellowstone National Park, USA - OP-RAMG-01 (SPAdes) (version 3) | ecosystem: Environmental > Aquatic > Thermal springs... | reverse complement strand
TTTGATAACCGTCCGTCTCCAGATCGCTAAGACTAACCCGACTACAAAGAAGGCTCCAAATACATCGAGAATCACTTCGAATAAAAGATATGAGCCGTCTCGCAGAACCTCAGTCGAGAAAAACCGCAGAATGTCGTAGTCTACGAAGACGATGACCGTGCCTATAAAGAGCACAAGGGTGCCAAAAAAGATACCCCAATGCATAACACCAGGGTACCTTCTTAGCATAAGCCTTCTTTGTAGAAGCCACTGCCTTAGGGTGAAGGAAACATTCTGACTAAAATTTTTCACATATACGCCGAGCAGATTCTTCAAACCTATGGGCCTCGTCCTGACACATATACCATAAATTAGAGCTATCACACTCAACGCTGCAGTGACATACAACAGTAGACCCAGCCACTCTGGTATGAAGATAAAGTGTTCCCTGATCGGCACCTCAGCTACGCTCAATTCTCTCCCCTACATCGTCGAAACCCGGCTTTAGTACGATTTGGGGAGCCTAAGCACGTTCGCAGCTACGAAGTTAAGGGTCATCTCCTCAGGAATAGGTCCTGACCTAAATAGCCTAGCGTCCCTCCAGTACCGTTCAACGTCGTTGTCCCTAGCATAAGCCATGCCTCCGAAGGTCTGCATAGCTCTATCCACAGCAAAATTAGCTGCCCTACCAGCGAGGAAGGCTGCAGTATTAGCTTCAAACGCCGCCGGCTTGTTTCTATCCAAGAGCCAAGCCGCCTTCTGCGTCATCAGCCAGCCGCTCTCCAGCAGCATCTTAGCCTCAGCCAAAGGGAACTGGATGCCTTGGTTCTGACCTATCGGTCTACCGAAGACCACGCGCTCACACGCGTACCTCACAGCTTTACTCAAGGCTAGTTCACCCAAACCTATCGCCATAGATGCGGTTAAGACCCTCTCGAGGTTGAATATGGATGTTAAGACCTCCCAACCATTGTCCTGCTGCCCAAGCAGATTCTCTTCAGGCACTCTTAGGTCCTCAAAAAAGACCTCGTTCGAGCTGTTCGTCCTCATAACTACGTCCTCTATGCGTACGATTCTTGGACGCTGCTTCTTCAACTCCACGATAAAGACGCTTAGACCTTGTGTTCTCCGCTTCACTTTATCTACCGGTGTGGTTCTAACGAGGAGTAGCATCAGGTCGGCGAGATGCGCTAAAGTTATCCAAACTTTCTGCCCGTTAATAACGTACTCGCCATTGCGCTTCTCAGCCGAAGTAGTTATGCTTAGGGTGTCTACACCAGCGTTAGGTTCTGTAACAGCTATGCAGCAGACCAACCTACCCTTAGCTAACTCAGGTAGAAGCCTCTCTTTAACCTCTTTTCTCCCGTAGTATGTCAAGGCTTTAGCGGCCAAGTAAGGTGAAAGCAGAATGTTCGCCGACGAACCAGCGCCGCTTCTCGCTGTCTCATGCATAACTATAGAGCACTCCACGTGACCTAAGCCAGCGCCACCATACTCAGAAGGCACATTAACACCGAACCAACCGTTTTCAGCGAGCCTATTCCAGAGCTCCTGTGGGAACTCAGCCTTCTGATCTATCTCCCTCCAATATGTTTCCGGTATCTGCTTTACCAAATCAGACACAGATTTACGGATAAGCTGATGCTCCTCAGATTCTTCGAAGTCCAAACCCCTTCGTAGCAGTTTAAGCTGAAGCGGTATTTACCTTTATCGCCAAGAGCTCTAAAGCCTATGGGGAACGATATCTCTCCTCTGATGCGAGATCAAACAACAGCGCCATACTATGGTACAAAGGAGCAGCGGAAGGGTAATCAACTTTAAAAGCAGCGGCTACTCAGATAAACCAGTGGGTGACGATGTTTCCAAAGCTTGAGGAGATTCGACGCATAAGGCTAAAGCTCGGCTTGACTCAGAGAAAACTAGCTTCACTGGTTGGTGTTAGCACCTCATTAATCAACCAGATCGAGTCTGGGAGAAGCAGACCGAGCTATGAAACCGCAAGAAGAATATTCGAGGTCCTCAGCATGCTTGAGGCTAAAAACTCACCTAAGGCTGGCGATATATGCAGTAGGAGCGTAGTGTTCGCATCAGCAGCGGAGACAGCAGCATCGGCAGCTGAGGTTATGAGGAGGCACGGCTTCAGCCAGCTACCGGTCCTCGATGGCGACAAAGTCGTCGGCTTGATTACTGAAGACGGCATCATGAAGAGGATGATGAGCGGAGAGGCGGAGAAGGTAGGTAAAGCCTTGGTTCAGCAGATAGCAGACCCACCTCCACCGATCGTTGACGCATCAACTCCAGCTAAAGCGATAATACCTTTGATAAAGTACTGTAAGGCGGTTCTTGTCGCCGAAAACAGCAAGGTAATCGGTATAATCACCGCATCAGACCTACTCAAGATGATCGAGTAGTCGAAGATCTTTAGGACCGTTAAGGATATAATCTGATGCGCTACTCTTTCTATAAGATTGAAGAAGAGAGTCGTACTCAAACTTACCGGCAGCCTGTTTGATAGAGGCGCCGAAGAGGTTAAAGCGGTGGCACAAGCGATAATAGACGCCCTCAAAGAAGTTGAGATACCAGCAGTAGTTACAGGGGGCGGAGAAGCTGCTAGGCGATACATAGATTTTGCGAGGAACCTTGGCGCAGACCAATCAACACTAGACGAATTAGGGACAGATGCCGCTAGAATAAACGCTAAACTCCTCATCGTAGCGCTTAGCCGATCGTCCTACCCCTACCCGCCGCACACATTAGAGGAGGCGGTTAAGGCATCATCTACAGGCAAGGTGGTTGTAGCAGGCGGCTTCCAGCCTGGTCAGAGCACGAATGCGGTAGCAGCGCTTCTAGCAGAGCGCCTCTCAGCAACCCTCCTTGTGAACGCTACGGATGTTGAAGGGGTCTACAACAGGGACCCTAAGAGGCATTCTGATGCAAAGCTGCTTAGAGAAGTTACTGTGGCCGAGTTGAGGCGCATATTGGAGGGTGAGATATATGCTGGAACCTACGAGCTGATGGATCCTCTTGCGCTCAAGATCATAGAGAGATCTAAGATACCTACACGCATCATCCGATGTAGCGTAGAAGCCATAGGAGACGCGTTGAGAGGTAGAGATATAGGCACGCTCATCGTAGGTTGAGCGGAGATGTCACAGCAAAAAACCCAGATACCTCCACACACCCACTGCAAGGTGTGTGGCAAAGCCATACCAGTAGGAAAGACCTACTGCTCCAACGAATGCAGAGAAAGCGAAATAAAGAGCCAGCAGCGGGCAAAACGCCTCTCAAGAATATACACCATCTTCTTCATCGCCCTCCTAATAATCATCATAATAATGACCGCATTCACGCCAAAAAGATAGAAGCAGTTTAAATCAGAGTAGAGGAGAGGGGGTTATAGGCGGGGGCGCGGGGGTTAGTGAAGAACCCCCAACCCGAGCCAGGTCAAAGCCTTGAGGTAGGCGACAAAAGGGGGCAGAGCATCGCCTAGACTCAAGATCTGCTCGGTCAGCCGTTCGTGGGTTCAAATCCCACCCCCCGCACTATTTTTCGTCAAGTCTCTTTTGTTAGAGGGTTGGGTAGTATTAGTTGATCTGGCGCTTTCATTGCTCTTTAGGTTTCTGCGTCAGCCTTTCGGCTTGTGTTCTTTCTGCAGCTTTCTTTAACCATCCTACAGTGTATCTGGATTATTCGCCTATTTGATGTCAGTTTTTGTGCTGTTTTTCGAAGAATTCTTCTCGCTGAAATCCAACATCGAATCTGACACTAGGTTTCTGCTCGCTAACTCTTGGTATCCATTCAAGATTCTGGGCGAGTTATCCTTCTGCTTAATGTTTACCAGCATCAATGCTTTGAAAGAGGTGTTTAGTGTGCCGGAGGCATCGTTAGATGAAGGTTAATGCGAAGATCCTGACATATGAACTCTACTAATGAAGGAATTTAACATAAGGGCTTGGGGGAGAAGGATGGAGACTGGGGGAATAGAGTGCTTTGTTTAACAAGTCACGATAGCTTGAAAAGGAATTTGAATAAAGCACGTTAACACGGGACGCACTACTCGAATGGCTATGTTTTCAAGGGTGCCTCTGCGTTTGGTTGCTCACCCCTTAAGTTGCTTTTTCAGCTTTTTCTCGCATATATTCACAAGGTACGGGGCTATGGCGATGCAGAATGTGAGCCACAAAGCGCCTAGAAAATATCCTCCTAAGACGTCCGTCAACCAGTGAACGTTGAGGTATATTCTAGAAAATCCTACGAGCAGGGATAAACTGGAAACAAGTATAACAGAGACCGCTTTAGCACGCGTACTCCTCCAGATTTGCCAAGCGAAAAACGCTAGTAAACCGAAAAGAACTACTGTGCTTGTAGTGTGGCCGCTTGGGAAAGAACTATCGGTTTCAAGCATTAATCCGTTCAGAGGCCTAGGAGAATAAACGAACATCTTAAGCGCTCCTAATATTAGTGTATTCCCAGTCATAGCTACAACCAGCAACAAAGCTTTCTTCCTCCTCTTAAGCAGGAACAGCGTTACCCCTATTACAAGGGAGAGCGCGAACAGAGACGTTGCTTCGAATCCGTCCGCTATAAGCTTGGCTACTGACGTGAAGGCGTCTTGGTGGATCGTTGCAGCCCACCTATTTACGTTAGCGTCAATTCCTCCCAAACAGCCTCTAAGAAGCGCAACAAACAGGAAGCCGATTAAGCACACAAAACACATAGATATTGCTACCCGATTATTTCCTACCGAGGCTTCCAATCTCACATCCATATAGGTTGCTTGCTCCGCCAAAATAAGTTATCGCTATTACCAGAGGCGACCAGCCGACCTACCGCTTCCAAAATAGATCGGCTTCCTTACACATTTAGACTTACCCGATAAGCATTAGACTTCGTCTGCTGCTTACTGTATTTTGTCGTTAGGCGTGGTGAAAATTTTGTTAAAAGACAGCCGTAGGATATAAAAGAAACTTCTATAGCCGTTTCCTCAACACCATCGACTAAAGCGTCAATCAACCTCCTAACCCTTATTACAGCTTGAAGATCGTAACAACCTCATAGGTAAGTTCCACAAGATCTTTGTAGCGCCGTCCTCCGACTTGCTTTTCATTCTATGATCCTTCTAAAGCTTATTGACGCTATAGTAAACATTACAGTATCGAAGATTGCTATCGCCGCCAGATCTAATGGGAGGTTTTGAATGTATCCTGTGATCAGTAAGCCTCTCACAGCGTCGACAACGTAACTTAGGGGATTAAATGTTGAGAATTCTCTTAGGATCGGAGGCATTATCTGAATCGGGTATAAAGCGTTGCTTGCGAAGAATAGGGGCATGATTATGGCTTGGCCCAAGCCCATAAACCTCTCGCGAGTTTTTAAGAAGGAGGCGACTATTGTGGATATGGCTGCAAATCCACCTGAAGAGAGGAAGATTATTATGAAGGCCAGGATGAAGTAGACCGGGTTTGGTACGAAATGCACCCCAATTGCAAGGGCTATGGGCAGAATTATGAGGGCTTGGAATAGGGCTCTGACGCCTGAAGCCATAGAGCGGCCTATCACCATCGAGTATCTTGAAGCTGGTGTGACGAGCAGTTTCTTCAGAATACCGATGTCCCGCTCCCAAACCATCATCAACCCATAGAATATGCTGACGAAGGTTGTCGTTTGGATCATAACTCCTGGTGTTATGTAATCTGTGTAAGGCACTCCGCCTGTAGGTATTGCTCTAACGCTGCTCATAACAGGCCCGTATATGACTATCCATAGGATTGGCTGAACAGCCCTAAAGTAGATTTCCGTTCTATCGTGACGTAGTCTCCTCAACTCCAACTCAATCATAGCCAGCGCGTTTTTGAAGCCTTCAATCAAGTTTATCCCTTCCTAATCATTGTGCGCATATGTGTAACATCGCTGATTCTCCCTTTCTCCTCGACTCTTGTCCCAGCATATTTAAGGAAGACATCATCTAACGTTGGTTTGGTTATGGAGACCCTCTCCACAGATACCTTCTCATCTTTAAGAACGTCTATGAGACGAGGCAGTGCGGTTTCCGCATCACTAACAAGCACGCTCAGATTACCATTCTCGAATACATCCTTCACAAAACTCAACTTCCGAATATTCTGGATGAGATCTGGCTTAATGGTAGCTTTATCAACAGTGAATGCTATGATTTCGCCGCCTAAAGAGCGCCTCAGCTCCTCGCTCTTTCCACGTGCCACTATCTTACCTCTGTTGATTATGGCTATTTCGTCAGCATACAACTCAGCCTCATCCATATAATGCGTGTTAAAGAAGATCGTTACACCATACTCCTTCTTAAAAAAGTTTAACCTCTCCCAGACGACCTTCTTTGCAGCGGGATCTAAACCGATAGTGGGTTCGTCTAGAAACATTATCTTCGGTTTTATGAGCATAGCGCAGGCTATTTCAAGCCTCCTAATCATCCCACCTGAATATGTTTTAACAAGGTCATTTTTCACATCGTCTAACCCCATGCTCTCCAAGACCTCGTCGATTACCTTCTCCCTCTCTAGCCGAGAGACGCCGAAGATCTTAGCGTAAATAAGTAGATTCTCGTATCCGCTGATATCGGTCCAGACGCTCATCTCCTGAGGAACATAGCTTACCAGTTTCCTAACTTTACTACCTTCCTTAATCACATTCAAACCGAAGACATATGCCTCCCCAGCGGTAGGTTTGAGCTGAGTAGTCAAAATACGGATAAGCGTTGTCTTGCCCGCGCCGTTCGGACCAAGAAGCGCAAACGCTACACCGGGCTCAACGTTCAAATCAACACCATCTAAAGCTTTCACTTTACCATCATAAACCTTAACAAGATTATTAACCTGAATCGCGAACTTCATTTTTTAACAGCCTTCTAAACACATTAAATCAGCCTCCTAGAACCAGCTTAAGAACTTTACGCAAACCCTACTTTCAAATCCGGTAAGCGGAAGAAGCAAAGCTATCGAAGTGGTGCGGGTTTGATATAAGCTCTTTATGGATCTTCCTTGTTTAAACGAACTTAGTGACCCTTCGAAAATGCTACTAGTTCCTTTTGAGGATACCGCAAATTTTTTACTCTCCTTTATATCTTTTGGAAGCGCCACGAGGTGATTTCCATTCTTTTGCATCACCCACAGTATCCGATGATCTCATGAAAGCCTTTACGACGCATTTTAGAAGCCGCACACCCATCGTCGGCAATGGGCTTTTTGCTACCTCTGAAAGTCCACTTTTGTCTTTTACCAAACTCTCGACTCCGTTTCTAAGCAATTTTTGGCATTGCTCAAAAATACCAGTTGGCTTTCCAGTATCTGCAAATCGAGATTCCGCTTTTTCAACAACGCTCCAGCAGTCTATTGATAGCTTTACGGAGATGTAATATTCGAAACGATTCAAATAAGAATATGAGTTAAATCTATTAGTTTAATTTTCAGCTCCTTTCAACGTGCCTTGATGTGGGATTCAGGTTGTAGAATAGGGTGTTGATATCGGTAGTTCGTCTTGTCTTCCTGACCTTTATTTTTCGAATGCGTTTTGCGATGTGTATATTTTCGAAGGTTTGCTTTTTTATAGCACCACTATTGGGGTTTAGGATATATGTCGGTAAAGATAAGGAGCACATCGGACTTTAAGCGTCTTTCGATCGAGGAAACATTCAAAATTTTAGGGACATCTGAAAAGGGGCTTACGGAATCTGAAGCAAAAAATCGAGTAGAAAAGTTCGGATACAACGAGATAGCGGAAGAGAAGAAAAATCCTTTTGTGGGATTCTTATCGCGTTACTGGGGGCCAATGCCTTGGCTGCTGGAGCTATCAATTGTGCTCTCGGGTGTGCTGGGGCATTACGTTGAGGCTGCCATAATTTTTATTCTACTCACCATAAATGCTGTTATAGGCTTTACGCATTCACGTCACTCACAAAGGGTGCTTGATTTTTTGAAAAAGCGGCTTGCCATAAAGGCGAAAGTTCTGCGTGATGGGCTGTGGGTGGTAAAGGACGCTAAAGAAATTGTTCCAGGAGACATTATACTCGTAGGCCTCGGCGACCTGGTACCTGCAGATGCTAAGATAGTTAGCGGAGAGATCTATGTTGATCAGTCCGCTTTAACAGGAGAGTCTTTACCAGTAAATTTGCGTTCCTCAGACATCGTTTATTCAAGCTCTATCGTTTCGCGTGGAGAAGCTAAATGTGTTGTGGTTAATACTGGGACGAACACGTATTTCGGAAGGACTGCTGAGCTGGTTAAGGTTGCGAAACCAAGGTCACATCAAGAAGAAATAATAATGGCTGTGACCAAATATATGCTATATTTTGGCTTGTCAGCGTTGATTTTAACCTTGGTATATACATTATTGTTGAACATAGGGTTTATGTCAATCTTGACGTTTGCTGTTATCTTCCTCATGAGCGCCATCCCAGTCGCGTTGCCAGCGGTGCTCACTATAGTGCAGGCCGTCGGCGCCATGGAACTTGCAAAAGAAGGGGTTCTCGTGACTAGGCTTGATTCAATCGAAGATGCGGCTTCCATAGACATAGTTTGCTTGGATAAAACAGGCACAATAACTCAGAACAAGTTGTCAGTCGCCGAAGTAATCCCCTTCTCCGGATATGAGAAGGAGGAAGTAGTACTGATTGCTGCATTAGCTTCTGAAGAGGAAAGCAAGGACATAATAGACCTGGCGGTCATCAGTTACGCAAGATCTCTACAAGTTAATCTCGCATCATATAATAGGATATCGTTCACACCTTTTGATCCTTCTATAAAAAGATCGGAAGCTGTTGTTGAATGGGAAGGAGCCCGCTTCAAGGCTGTTAAGGGTGCGCCGCAAACGATCGTAAGCTTATGTAAAAAGGCTGATGCGGCCTTACAAGAAGCAAACGCGATATTGGATGAGTTATCTCGCAAAGGGTACAGAACTCTTGCTGTCGCCAAATCGGAAAATAACGATTCTAGCAACATCCACATTGTTGGATTTTTAGCTTTAGCCGACCCTGTGAGACCAGATTCAAAGGCTATGATAGAGGAGATTAAAAGGCTTGGCATAAAGCCTATGATGCTTACGGGCGATAACATCAACATCGCTAGAGAAATAGCCCGCCAAGTATCTATTGGCGATAGAATTGTTCCCGTCGCAGAGCTTAAAGCATTAAGTGAAGCAGATAAGGCGAAGGTTGTTGAGACATACGATGGCTTCGCTGAAGTGTATCCAGAAGACAAATATGAAATTGTGAAGCTCTTGCAGTCTAATGGGCATATGGTGGGAATGACAGGTGACGGTGTCAATGATGCGCCAGCCCTTAAACAGGCAGAGATGGGCATAGCTGTGAGCAATTCGACAGATGTTGCGAAAGCCTCTGCCAGTGTAGTTTTAACTGAAGAAGGTGTGAAAGTAATAGTCAGTGCAGTAAAGATTAGTAGGCAGATATACCAGCGAATGCTGACATGGGTCGTAAATAAAGTCACTAAAACAATACAGTTCATTGGTTTATTAACAATAGGCTTTTTCTGGCTGCACGATATCCTCCTCAGCCTCCTGGGCATGACATTGCTTATCTTTGCAAACGATTTTGCAACGATGTCGTTAGCAACGGACAACGTGACGCACACAAGCAATCCAAACAGGTGGAACGTTAGGAACATTATGTTATCGTCTCTCGTGGTCGGCTCTCTAATGGTCGTCGGAGGCATACTAGCAATTGCAGTAGGAAAAATCTACTTTAATTTAGAAAGGGGAAAACTTCAAACCTTTTCGATGTTAACGCTTGTCTTCTACAGCCAATTCAGAGTATTAATTGTAAGGGAAAGAAGGCATTTCTGGTCTTCAAAACCGGGTAGAGAACTCATAATCTCTGTCATCGCTACCTTAATTGGGTTCATATTGTTGGGCATCTACGGCATAATAATTCCATCGATCCAGCAATATCACGTTTTCTTTACCTTAGTATCATCAGCTTTGTTCACTACCATAATTACAGAGCCCTTCAAATATTGGGTTTTCAGAAAGTTCCAGCTCTAAGGCATAGAGCCTCCGCCCATCCTAACAACTAGGAGCATCGAAACCCATGGATGAAGCCTTATTTCTTTGATCACTATCCCGTTTTGAGTCTCCTAAGGTTGTATCTATATCTCTCCTAAGAATATTTGCATTGCCCGAAGCCAAGCAAGTTGCTCTTTGCCCTTGGGTTCAAGGGAGAAACGATAGTCCTCCTTTCTGAAAAATTCCTCAAAATCCTTCTTCAATTGCTCCAGATGCTCTATCTGAACTTCTAAGATTTCTTTAAGTTGAGGTGCGTATTTTTCGTCAAGCAGCTCAAGCGCTTGAAAGAAGTGTGGCATACATAGTCCTGGAGACCTTCTATAGAGGTCTCGCACCTCTGGATAAGCCAGTGCATCAAGAAGAGCACGGATATAGTACCTTGCTGTGTAGGCGATATTCTCGCAGAAGACACAGCCTCCCTTGGGCATAATGTCTCTAATTATCTTCCTCCAGCCTCTTAAAGCAACGAACCGTTGGACAAAGTTGCTTCCACTATAGGTCTGTAACGCTTTGAACAGGCGTTGAAGTCTAGGGATCTTATCGTTGATCGTCCACGAGTAGATTACAGACTTCTGCCATTTTGGTCCGATCTTCGCCACCATTCTGGTATGTTTTTCACAGAAACCCCAGTAGTCAATATACTTACTTACTAGCGATCCTTCGCTATAAGCCTCGGTGAAGAACCAGAACCACCCCTTTTCTAGATGCTCATTGCACGCTCTGCATATTGGGCAGCCTTCTTGTTGAATAAGGCGTATTACCTCTATTCTCTTACTTTCGTCGAGTTTGATTCGGACCTTGTCGCTTTTCCGGCTCTTAAACAGCATCTTATGCCAAGCAATTCGTTGTTAAGGGTTCCTCTTAAATGTAACGGTGGTTACATCCACTCTATTTCTTTCTCGGCTCTTCGGGTTGTTGCGTTAACCTTTTGGTTTGCGCTCTTTCGGCGAAATTCGCCAATGCATCTCTACACTCTTCTAGCGCCTTTTCAACCTTCTCTCTACTCGGTGAGCCGGTGAACCAGTCTATTGTCCTGATCCTCTCAAACCAGCGCTCAAGCCCCTCTAAGCTCTCCTCCATTTCTTCCACCTCTTCGTCTGTCAACTTTTGACTTGCTATGTTGTTTTCGATTTCTTGGATGAATTCTTGACATTCCTCTAGGATCTCTTCGTATTGTTTTTCTCTCCGTCTGGAAGAGGGTGATTATCGTGTTGTGATCTTCTTCGCTGATCGCCTTCGCCTCAAGGATCACTGCCTTCCCGTATTCCTTGATCTTATTTTTTACATTTGAAGCATGCTTCATAGATTTAGCTGTTTTCGGCAGAACGCAGAATGAGAAGGGAGGGTAGAGCGCCCCAGCCTTCTTCATCTCCCTCCACACTCGAAGCCTGAGCTTGGAGGGTTCATTGGGGACGTCGTATGCAATTATGAGCCAGCTATCTGGTGGGTTATCTACAGAGTTCCCCATATCTATATCAAATACAGTCTATCGAAGGAGCTTAAAAGATATTCTGATGTAGGCTTCGTTACAGATACAAGCGTATCGATTACGCGCAATCAAACACGTCTAGTGATGTCTAATTGCTTGTAAGCTCAGCAAAAGAAACCAGACTGAAGACGAGAGTTCAAGCGCGAGAGAGAAAGTAATAACGTAGGCTATGCTGATGCTGTATAAGAAGCCCATAGCTGCACTCCCCATGAACTAGGGGAGCCTCGAGGGATGTATCATTACATACTTCGAGAATCCGGCCTAAAAATTCTTGCACTTAAACTCTTTCATTATCTCTAGGGGCGTGATGAGTCGGCTGAGTCTTAAATTCTTAAGAGGCAAAACAAAGCTGAGGGATAGATTGCTGGGCGTTCCCTAATCAAATGAAAATCATAATCAATCGCATCGCTCATCAGGAGGGGTGTTTCGAAGAAGGCGAAAAATATCATCAAGCATACCCAATAATCTCAGGATATATGGTCTCAAAAGCTCTGAATCAGCCTTGGACATCTGACCGTACGCTTTTAGCTTCTCCGGTCTTAAATCTTCTAGAATAGTCCAGATTTCACTTAATCTGCTGTAAACTAGGCTACGGATGGATTCTTGATTTGACCCTAGGTCAAACTTCTCCTTGATCTGCCTAATTACATCGAGCATTGACTCGGTGAGGTTAAGAAGTTTCTTTGCGCTTCTTGGGTCGACATCGTTTATCTTAGCGTAGAGGATAGATGTGGTGTGGTCGCCGTTCTGAACCAGATCGTCACATATTTCATGAAGAAGCTTCTCTACCACGATAAGGCCGCTTCGCAAAGCTCTCTTATGGGTTTCATCCATTCTCCTTTCCTTCCCATAGTATTAAGTAGGCATCTATCTTTAAATGTAACTAAGGTTACAACAAAAAGTGATTGCTTTAAGAAATTTCAACCACATCTGATCTAGATATTTTAACAGCTTCTGCAACGAGGTTATCTGATGATAACATTATAGACACTAAGTTGGAACTACTAGATCATCCCTAATCTTGCTTCAGATAGTAAAGAGCTGATAATGGACTCCCCTATACCGTTGTAGGCTGCTAGACTGAGAAGATATGCGTAGAGTTTCTACCTTGTAAGGGTCTGTGATTTCAAATCTCACCTACTCTGCTGAGCAGCATCTACACAACACTTATATATGTAACATTGTTATACAGGTGACCATGTGTCAGTCAAGAGGCTGGGGATGTTGGCACGAATACCCTGAAAGGGGGTGGATACAGTTCCTGATCATGCGGATTCTTTATGAGAAACCGATGCATGGCTATCAGCTTCTAGAGGAGATTGAGGAAAGAAGCTGCGGTTGCCACAAACTTGAGCCAGGCTCGATATATACACTCTTAAGAAGAATGGAAGAACGCGGCTTACTCGAGTCAAGATGGGAGAAGGCTGAAGGGGGCCCGGATAGACGTGTTTATAGGCTGACCAGTAAAGGTGTCGAAGCATTAAAGACTGGGCTAACATCGATAATTAAACGCAGAAAGCTATTCGAAGACCTCGCAAACTTCTATTACGAAAATTTTGAAAAATCTTTGAAAGGAGGTGATAAGGGGAATGTGTAGAAGTGACTATCGCTGCGGGATGGAAGGGCATCCTTTATATCACGAGGACAGGTGGGGAGAAGGTCCTATGTGTTTCTCTTGGCAAGTGATGGATGTGGAAGAAGAAATAAAGATGCTTGAAGAATATAGGGAAGCTCTAGCAAAAACTCTGGAAAAGGTTAGCGAGCGACTAGAAGCCTTCAAACATAAAAATGCGAATTCCTCATCTTCTGAGCCTTAAGAGGTTATGAAAAATGGGTCTCGCTTCAGCAAATGTTCCAAGAGTGGTAGAATGCGAAGAGGAGATGGTTATTTTTAGGTGTGCAAGAATTAACGGAGGTCTTTCTATAAATGGCGTATGCGATAACCGTTCGTGAACTTACGAAACATTACGGCGATTTAACAGCAGTAGACCACATAAGCTTCGATGTTAAAAGAGGCGAAGTTTTCGGCTTTTTAGGGCCAAACGGGGCTGGGAAAACAACGACCATCAGAATATTAACGGGCTTAATAAAGCCTGATGGGGGTAAAGCCTTTGTGGCTGGTTTTGACGTCTTGGAAAACCCTATTGAGGTGAAGCAGCATATTGGTGTTGTTCCAGAAGTTTCGAACGCCTATGTAGATCTCACAGCTTGGGAAAACTTAGCCCTAATAGGCAAGCTTTGCGGCTTGCAACCACAAAAACTTAAGGAAAACGCCACAAACCTTCTGAAAGAGTTTGGATTATATGAAGTTAAGGACAGACTTGTCAGAGGTTTCTCTAAAGGAATGAAGCAGAGGCTCCTACTATGTATGGCTCTAGTTAACGATCCAGAGGTGCTTTTCTTAGACGAGCCTACGTCTGGACTTGATGTTGAAAGTGCAAGACTTCTCCGGGAAAAAATAATTCGCTACAATAAGGATGGGAAAACTGTCTTCTTATCAACCCACAATATGGAGGAAGCAAACCAATTGTGCCACAGAATAGCCATAATAAGCCACGGGTGGATAGCAGCCGTAGACACCCCTGAAAACCTCAGAGCCCAAAGCATGGAACTTCAATATATTGAAACAGCATTCAGCAAAATGGTAGAGCCCCAAGATTTTTCAGAGAACTCAAGCATTATCAAAGCTGTTTCTGCAGGTAATAAGATGCGAATCTACACGGCTGACCCATCCGCAGCAATAGAGTTTGTAGTGGAGTATGCAAAAAAGAATAACCTACGCATTTTAACCTTAAACTGCATGATGCCGTCCTTAGAAGACGTGTTCTTGAAACTCACAAGGGGGAAGGAGGCGGTCATCCGATGAGCGGTCTTAAAGAGCAGTTTAAGCGTTCTCTAGTAGTTGCTCAAAAGAACGTTAAAATCTACTATTTAAAGGGGCCTGTTATAGTCTTTGGGCTTATTTTCCCGCTTTTTCTGGCTTTAGCCTACGTTATTGGACGGAACATACCACTTCAAGAGGTTTTACCAGGATTGATCGGCATGACGACATTCTTCACAGCAACTTCTGTTGGTCCTTCAATCGTACCTTGGGAGACACGCTCAAAAACCCTTGAAAGGCTTTTGTGCTGCCCCGTCGCCCTCTGGACAATCATAGGCGGAGATATGCTATCATCCTTCATATTCGGCTTTATCATATCGGTTATTCCGCTAGCCTTAACATTGATTTTGGGCATCCAGCCACTAAACTTCATAATGCTCCTTCTCGGATTGATAATCGCAAACCTATGCTTTGCAGCTTTAAGTGTGTTGCTTTCAGCTTACCCACCAACAGACATACCAGCCACAACAATGATGCTATCCTCTCTTGTAAAGTTCCCACTAGTCTTCATAAGCGGAGTCTTCATACCAGTTGAACAGCTCCCACAGTGGGGAAGAGCGGTAGCTTCAATTTCTCCACTAACCTACTTCACAGACATGGTTAGGCAACTTTTCATAAACAAAGGCTTTTACCCACTCGCAGTAGACTTCCTAGTGCTCATCGCTTTCACAACAGCATTCGTCCTCGCAGCAATAAAACTGCACGAGAAAACTCTTACAAAACGGATAAGTTAAAGACGCCGCCAATCTCAAATAGCTGCTCTCTAGCAAGGAGAGGATGCCATCGCCCCTCTACTTGTTTGGAATGTCAGACCTTTCTTATCTCCAGAATTTCTTGGTGCAGCCCCTTTAAGATCTCATTGTAATCGGCTTTTCCCTGCTCCACAAGATCCATGAGGGTTTCAAGCCTCCTCGTCGTCTCCTCCGATATATATTGCCTGAAGTGTTGGCTTAGGTAGTTGTAGACTCTGTAGCCTAAGAGTGTGCTGATGAGCCTATTCTTCCTCTCCGCAACATATTTCCTCTCAAGAAGCGTGGAAACGATTTTTGCGTAGGTGCTCGGCCTCCCCACACCCTTATCACGCATCAGCGCTATCACCTCTCCTTGGCTGTAGGGTCTTGCCAGCGGCAAATACAGTAGCCTTGCGAACTTTACCTCATATTCGCCTTCTTCAATAGGGCTTACAACCCTTATTGGCAGCACTCTGTTAAATCCTTCGCTGAGTACGTTTACCGGGTTTTCAACCGTTGTCTCATTCCCATCTATCAGAACCCTTACCTTTTGGTAGAGGAGCTTAACCTCCTTCATCTGAGTGGCGATAAAGCGTTTGAATATTAAGTCGTAGAGTTGGAAATGGTCGTGAGTGAGCGCTTTAGAAAACCTCAAGATTCGAAGGGATACAAGGTTCTTCAACCTCGCAGCATCAACAGCTCTTGTAGGTCTTATACACTCATGCGCCCCCTCCATCGCATACCTTCTCGGAACAAAAAGATCCGGAAACCTCTCCTGTATGTATTCCTTGGCTATACCTATGCCAACCGTGGAGACGGTTGTTGAATCTGTTCTATGGTAGGTGCACAGACCAACCTCAAACAGATCTTGCGCGATCATCATAGCCTTCGCTGCCGAAAAACCTAACTTCATGGACGCATCACGAAGAAGCGTATCTGTCGTATAGGGTGGCGGCGGGCTGACCGTTCGCTCTTCGCTCCCCAAGCTTCTTACCAACGCTTTAAGGCTTTGAAGCGGAGGCTGTATGGTTGGGTTTTCAACAGAAACCCTTAAGCCGTTGGGGAGAACCGCTAACAAAACCTTCTTTTTCTTCCTCGACTCGCTTACCCGCTCGATTATCCAACCTAAAACTGGGGTCTGAACCCTTCCAGCTGAAAGCTTATAGTTTTGGAATCGTTGCCAAAGTTTTCGACTAAGTTCAAACCCCATCCATCTATCCTCTATGCGGCGGACGAGCTGGGCTTCAACCATCCTCAGATTTATTTCCCGCCTCTCCTTTAGAGCGTGGAAGAAAGCCTTCTTCGTGATCTCGTGAAACTCCAGCCGCTCAATAAACTTGTTCACGGGGTAGAGTGAGCAGTACACATCATAAGCGATCTTCTCACCTTCGATGTCGGGGTCTGTAGCTACAAAGATGCGGTTAACCTCTAGTGCGATCTTCCTCATAGCCTTCACAAGATCTTTCTTCGAGAAGTATTCCGAGCTCTTACACTTAGGACAAAACTCTAATCCGGTGAACTGCTCTCCACATTTCTTACATTTTTTGATGAAGTCATATACTGGGATGAAACACCCAGACTCGATCTTGACACCATGAAGACCCTCATTTAAAACTAAGTCGAAGACGTGCCCCATGCTAGCGATGATGTTGAGCACAAATTCTCCTGTGCTTACCTCAAAGACCGTTATGTTGCCGATCCTTCTTTTGAAGGGTCTGCCGAAGAACCTCGAAATAGTTCTGGCTTTAGTAGGTGATTCAACAATCAGCAAGACAGTTTTTATGAAATCCTTAATCCTTTTAGAGATCCTCCCCTCCCTAATCTCTCTTATAACCCTCCTATCCTCATCTACCCCCCTAAACCAACGTTCAACAGCCTCTTCATCATACTCTATCGGCGAAAATTCGCCGAGCATAAACTCTAACCTCTTCCTAAGCGAGTAGAAGGCCTTTTCATCATCGACGATAACAAAGCTCGCACCACGTGTTATTCCACCAGCAAACATCCTTGACGCTCTACCAGAAGCTTGAAGATAAGCCACGGGATCAGCTATAACAAGATATAGATCGCTGTCCCTCTTTTTTAGGGATATCTCCTTGCTCTTTGTGATTTCGTCAAGGACCTTTTGCGTAACCGCCTCTTTTAAGAAGTTTCTGGCATCCACAACAACCCGTTTAACGTAGTCGTCGAAACCTTCTAGCTGAACACCCTTCTCTATCGCTTCCCTTACTCTCTCAACAGTATGTTTGTTTATAGGTAGAGTTCTACGCAGCGTCTCGATTATTCGGCTAGCCTTTTCCTGCATTGGTGGTTCAAGAAACTCTCTGATGTTTTTGATGAGTGTTAGGAGCTTCACAGGGCTATATTCATCCCAGCTCAGCCTAACCTCCATCCTCGGGACCCCAGCAAAGACTACGTAGCGGATTCTTTCTGGAAGGTCTATGCCCCTCGCAAGAGGGCTTCTAAAACTCGCAACCCCTATTAGGGCGTCATACTCGCCTCTTTCAAAGCTGAGAATCATTTCCTCATCCATCTTCGTGTAAACGTATGCTCGCACACCATTTGCGTTTAAGAATTCGCCAAGTTTAACGGCGTAGTCCTTGCCGAGTGCTGATGGGACGAAGACTAAGCATCCGCCGCCGAATTTGTTTAAGATGGATAAAACCTGCTGTTCGACTTGGTTTTCTGTCGTTAAGTAATAGTCCTTTATGTTTCTGAGAAATTCGGGTTTGAAGCCTATCTGGAAGTTGAGTAGCTCCT
>Ga0207433_10007669_pt1 | contig 17918 bp, 17 predicted proteins | sample YelNatPaOPGAMG01_FD_187559 | JGI IMG/M metagenome (GOLD analysis project Ga0207433, IMG submission 187559) | Hot spring thermophilic microbial communities from Obsidian Pool, Yellowstone National Park, USA - OP-RAMG-01 (SPAdes) (version 3) | ecosystem: Environmental > Aquatic > Thermal springs... | reverse complement strand
TGGTGGGGCTAGTGGGACTTGAACCCACGACAGACGGGTCTCTTCACCCAGCTCCAAAACTACATCATCTTGGGATCAGTTTACCCATCTTGGTTCTGGAGCCCGTTGTCCTGCCTTGCTGGACGATAGCCCCCCAATATTATTATCCCTTAAAAAGGAGGAAAATAAATTTTTAAAAAACAAAAATTTAATTAGGAGCTTTTTGGGCGTTATGCTCAGCCGGCCATAGTGATGCGGGTTCGACCTGGACTCGTCGGATCCCAGAAGTCAAACCGCATCACGCCATTGCGTTAGTGATGTGCGGAAGCCATCGCGAAGCAATGGTGCCGGCGCCAACAATAATAGATGATAATAAAATGGGGGATAGAAGATAGATGGGAATTAGTATATTTCAGTTCTTTCCTACTGATAATTCCTCTATACAGCAGATTCTGTCACTTATTTTTTATGCAATTTTTTTCTTTTACTTATTTTTTGGGCAACAATTGCAGGTTCAGAGAATTTTATTGTCAATTTCTGGGGCACTAAACAAGATAAAAGATGCACAGGATAGGTCTAGAAGGGAAATTATTGATTTCCTTCAGAAAAACGATTATAAAGGTGATGCGATCTCACATATTAATACTTTAATAGAATATTTCACTATTTCTCCAGTAGATCTTGACCCAACGGGGTTGGTTAAAAAGATAGAGCATATTTTAAGCGTAAGAGATGAGAGAATTCGCAGCGAGGTCAGGAGCATGTTGCCTGAAAAGGATGCATTAACAATCTCGATCCTTGAAAATTTATTAGAAATTGCAGCAGCATTGAATGTATATTATAAGGTTGTAAGACATTATTATCTTATTGGCAAAAAGACTTCTAATCTTTATCTTCTAATGCAACTGCAAATGGTTCTGCCAGATTTATTGAGGGAGGTTGAAGCTTTAGTGTCGGCAATTGAACCAATAAAAAATGCGCAACCAATAGGTGATGGTATAGGGCCAATGGTAGCTGGTAGGCTACTATTAAATAGTGAAAAAAAGCAGATAGCAAGAGACACCATATTCGGTGAAGTCAATTATAAAAATCGAGTTCTTTATGTTATAAAAGCTGAGGGGCCGGCTGGAAATGTTGGACAGCCTGGTAATGCAATAGAATATTTAATCAGCAATTACGGCTTAAAACCAGCCGCCATTATTATGATAGATGCAGCACTTAAGTTAGAGGGGGAGGCTACTGGTGAAGTGGCTGAAGGGGCGGGTGCTGCAATAGGTGGTATTGGTGTCGATAAGTATAAGATTGAGGAAATAGCTTCAAAAAATAATATTCCATTATATGCAATAATTATTAAGGAGTCAATTGTTGAGGCAATTACTTGCATGACTAAGGAGATAGTGGAAGCTATTCCAAAAGTACTTAATAGGATAGATTATCTGCTTGAAAATAGGACGAAGGAAGGAGATAGTGTTATTGTTGTGGGCGTTGGAAATTCGATAGGGGTGGGACAATAGTTGGCTAATTTATTTAAGGGGCAAAAACAGTTTAAGGTAGTTACTATAGAGGAATGTTTATCATGTAAACTTAAGATGAAAAGACCATTTAAAATAAATGATTATGTATACAAAGAGGGGGAAATGTGCCAAAAATGTGGGACTAAAATGATTATATCGGCAATATACAAAGAGGAATTGAAGTACTAAATTTTCTAGTCATAGAGTTGTTATTATTTTATTTTTTTCTAACACAAGGACGGTATGCTCAAATTGTGTAACCACATGATTACTTGCTTCCCTTAACACAGAATATTTTCTTACTACTTTATTTTTAATTAGGGAATCAAGTATTCTAAGCAATTCTTGTTCACTAAATATATCAGTAAACCATCTAGCAGCGAAGGGCAATGTTTTCCTCCTTTTCCAGATTTCTTCCAGTAAAAGATTTGCCTTCTCACACTTAATCTTTTTCCTTTTAACTAGACTAAAGATATTGGCACGCGCGTCTTCTTTAACAAATGCGGCAGCATTTTTGTCGGTAAGGAAGGGTTCTATTGCATAGCATTTGCCCGCTGTAAAATATCCAAGTGATCCATTTATTGGAACATTTGGAATTGATTGACCAGCATGTATCTGATAGCAGTCTAATGAATGCCCGGAGAGATTACTTATTGGTTTGTAACCCCTACTTATTGCTTCATAATAAACTGCTCTACCTATTTCATTTAGACTTTTTCCAACCATAATCTTTTGTAAGGCTTCATTTAATACATCTAAGTTAGCATGCAACATATCAGAGAATTTCTCGTTAAAAGATATTGTTACAGCAGTATCCGCAATGTATCCGTTTACATGAACCCCCACGTCCAATTTTATAACATCACCGTCTCTAATTATTCTTTCGTCATTTATTTCCGCTGTATCATGCGCTGCAATATCATTTACACAAATGTTAACTGGAAAAGCAGGGTCGCCACCTAACTCTTTTATTCTATTTTCGATTGTTTCACATATGCTTTTAAAACTCATGCTAGGATTTATCTTACTAATAGCTTCTTTTACAACATTTGATGCAATCCTTCCAGCTTTAATATATGATTCAATAATTTGATCCAATTTCCTATCACTTAAGATAATTAATTTCTCTTTAAAAATAGTTAGTGGCAATCCTTATATAAATTGTATAATATTAAAAAGTGGGAATGAGCAGTAAAATTATTTTTAATCAAGTTGTGGTTGGCGGAACATTTGATTTTATACATGTGGGACACCTTAACTTGTTGAACACAGCATTTTTGATAGGCAAGAGAATTATTATAGGAGTTTCTTCCGATTATTTGGTTAAAGAAATGGGAAAAATAGTTGAACACAATTTTAATCAGAGGAAAAGAAATCTAATTGCACTTATAAAAAAGACTAAACGATACAAATCAAGAGACTTTAAGATTATCCAATTAAATGATAGATTTGGACCGGCTCTTGACCCACAAACAGACGCTATTGTGGTTAGCGAAGAAACGGAAATAGTGGCAGAAGAATGTAATAAGATCAGGTTAGCTATTGGATTAAAAGCTTTATCAAAGGTTGTGGTCCCTATTATATATTCTGAAGATGGAGAAAGGATATCCTCAACAAGAATTAGAAATAGGGAGATCGATTCTAGAGGAAAACTTTACGTTGAGGGTTAAAAAGATATTGTTCGACGAGATTTTTAGCTTTTTCCCGCCTAGATTGGAAATCTCTTAGGAAGACGATAATCTTTGTAGCTAAGCTGTTTTTATGCTCACCACATAATAATTTTCCACTTAGACAGTCTTGTCTTATTTCTTCTAATTTTTTATCATCCTTTTCAAAAAAGTATTGTTCATAAAAGTATACAGGACATATATTGGGGTTACCTCCTTTTTTTCTTTGTTCTTCTACTGTTGGTTGTCCTCCTGTAAAAGCGTTTTTTACTTTCCGTCGAACATCTTCAGGCGAATCTGTTGTATAAATTGCTGTTTCAGGTAAAGAAGAAGACATTTTCCCTTCTTTGCCTAACGCAGGCAAAAATTTTGAATGAATTTGGGCAGGCTTATAGTATCCCAACTTTTCTGCAACATCTCTCGTCATACGCCAAAAATTATCCTGGTCTATTGCAGCTGGTATAAGGCAAGGTACACGCTTTCCAAGCATTTCAGAATAAAGAAAACAGGGCGCAGCTTGAATAGATGGAAAGAATATCATACCTATATTTGTTGAATCTGTAAATCCAAAAACAGCTTTAATGGTTGAAAGAGTAATAGATTTTGCAATTTTTATAGCAATCTTATAGAGTTCTTTAATTTCTTTTGTATCAATTAATATTTGTGTTTTTTCGGGATCAAAGCCCACAGCAACTATGTCAAGTAAGTTATCATATGTCATGGATTCAACATTTAAGAGGGACAGTTCATCTTTGTAAAGGAACTTTTCATCATCTGTAACTTGAAAAAGTAGGGGGGCATTAAATTTATCTTGCAAATATTTTGTGAAGAACCATGGTAGAAGATGGCCTATATGAACTTTACCAGATGGACCCCTACCTGTGTAGAGATAAAATTTTTCACCTTCCTCATATTTTTTGAAAATCCAGTCTAAATCACGGTGGCAAAAAAAGAAGTTCCTTCTTACAAAGAAGTTTATTTCACCCGTAAACTTTCTAAAATATTCTAATATATTGTCATCGATGTATTTGGTCCCAAATTGACGCACTAGTTTATCATAGTCCACTTCTCCTTCAACAGACCAAGGGGTAACATTATTTGATTGTGTGCTATTTTCGTGCATTTCAAAAGGGGTGTGACTAAAAAGATTTAAAAACGTTATGAAAAAATCCATAGTAAGTAATAGGTATGAGTGCAGTTTTACATCCAATTGAAGTGGAAATTATAAAGGTATTGAGAGGATATGATTATATTGCATTAAACGAAATTGCTAAACAAACAAAACTTTCACTAGATCAGATAAGACGTGGAGTAGAGTGGTTAAAAGAAAAGAATTTAGTTGAAGTTAAAGAGGAAACCAGCAGTTTCATTGAATTAGACACTTTAGGAGAAAAAAGTGTAGCTGAAGGACTGCCGGAACGTAGAATACATAATTTTTTGAGCAAAAGAGGGGGAAGGGAAGAAATTGAAATAGTTAGGAAGGAAATAGGTATGGATGAAAAGGAATTTTCAGCGGCCGTAGGGTTTGCGATAAAGAATGGACTTGTTAAAGTAGTTAAAGAAAACGGGAAGATATTGGTGGAGGCGTTACCCTATTCTAAATCATTAGACACTGAAGTTTTACTTAACAAAATTTTTTCTCTAAAACAAATAGAAATTAACCAATTAAGTTCATACGAGAGAAAAATTTTAAATGAATTAGTAAAAAGACCAAATTATATAAAAATTAAAGAAGTAAAACAAATTACAGTTAAGGCTAAAAATGACGCCTTTAAACTTCTTGAAGAATATTATAAGGCGAATTATGTTGAAAAGCTGACTCCAGAATTAATTGTCAGTGGCATGTGGAGAAATGTCAAGTTAAGACCCTATGATATTGAGGGGACTGTTCCTGTAATATACCCAGGAAGAAAGCATCCAGTACAAGATTTTATAGACCAAGTTAGAGAAATATTTCTAAACTTTGGATTCGAAGAAATAGAAGGCCAAATAGTTCTATCTTCATTTTGGAACTTTGACGCTCTTTTTATACCTCAGGACCATCCTGCGAGAGAAATGCAAGATACATTCTATTTAAAAGATATGGTTGACAAAAGCGTGAGAAAAAATCCATTGGTTGAAACTATAAGAAACATACATGAAAACGGAGGTAATACAGGCTCAAGAGGATGGAACTATAAGTGGTCAATAGCCGAGGCTGAAAAAATGGTATTGAGAACACATACAACACCGATAACACTACAATACCTGTATAAGAATAGACCTTTATCCGCGAAAGTTTTTTCAATAGACAAAGTTTTTAGGAATGAAAACTTAGATAGCAGACATTTATTTGAATTCCATCAATATGAAGGCATAGTCACAGGTAAAAATGTCACTTTACGACATTTAATAGGAATTTTAAGTTCCTTTTATAAAGAACTCGGATTTAAAAAGGTTAAGTTTTGGCCAACATATTTTCCTTATACTGAACCATCAATGGAGGCAGTTGCATATGTGGATAAAATTGGGAGATGGCTAGAATTATGTGGAATGGGAGTATTTAGACCTGAAGTTGTTGAACCTGCGGGAATAAAGAATCCAGTTTTAGCATGGGGAGGCGGGCTAGAAAGGCTAATCCTTTTAGCATATGATGTGGATGATATAAGATTTTTGTACGAAAATTCTTTAGGTTGGCTGAGGAGTGTAAATTATGCCCGTACTAAGTTTTAGATTTGAAAGGTTGAATAGTTTCCTCAAAAGGAGACTTTCTAAAGAGAAGATTTTAGAAATTTTACCATTGCTAGGATTAAATATTGAAGATGTTAGTGATGATGAAATTAAGGTTGAATATAGCCCAAATCGGCCAGATTATGGCTCTCCCGCTGGGATAGCTAAGGCAATTAATTATTTCTATTTTAATGAGGCTCCAAGAATTGAATTCCAATTAGAAAGATCGGACTATAAGGTTTATGTTGACAAAAATGTTAAGGAAATAAGACCATATATTATAGGAATGTATGCGAAACTTAAATTTTCTGAAGAAACATTGAGAGAATTAATTTCATTGCAGGAGGATTTACATGAGGGTATAGGACGAAGGAGAAGAAAGTTTGCTATAGGTTTGCATGATGCTTCAAAGATAAAACCACCAATATATTATACAGTTGAAGCTGCAGAATTCAAATTTATACCACTTTACAATGATAAGCCTATGTCGATACAGGAAATATTATCTCAAACAGAACAGGGAAAACTTTATGCACATTTACTTACAAGAAGAGATTTATTTCCAATATTAAAAGACTCTCTTGGTCAAGTTCTTTCATTCCCACCTATAATAAATGGAAATGTAACTATGCTCACAGAGAGAACTCAAGAAATATTTGTAGATATAACAGCTAATGAGCTTGAACAAGCTGAGGATGCACTATCAATATTAGCAACCACATTAATGGACTACGGTGCTAAGGTGTATACCGTAGAAATAAACTTTGATAGCACAAAGATGGAAACACCTAATCTTACTCCAAGAAAAATGTATCTCAACAGTTATAATATAAAAAAAATTCTTGGAATTTCATTAAAAAGTAATGAAGTTATAGAAGCACTTAAGAAAGTAAATATGATTGGAAAGACAAAGGACAAACAGATAGAAGTGCTTATTCCGAGATATCGAACAGACATCTTACATGAAGTAGATTTAATAGAAGAAGTGGGATATGGATTTGGATATAATAGGCTTAAACCATTACCACTCAAATTACATCAAAACGGAAGACCACTAAAAATTAAAAGAATAGTCAGAGATATTAGAGAGTGCCTAATTGGTCTAGGGTTCATTGAAGTTATGACCTTCTACCTTGCTAATAAAGATGACCAAAAACCATTTACTGACAATTTGATAGAAGTGGCAGAGCCTAAGGCCAAAGAATATAATGTCCTTAGAGGCACTATAGTACCTCAACTCTTAAAGGTCTTGGCTTCCAATATTCATGAGCCTTATCCGCAGAAAATCTTTGAGATTGGGCGAACCTTTAAATTGAGAGATGAAAATAATGATAGTATAAAAGAAGAAATTAAGATAGCAGCCTTAATTACCCATAGTGATGCCTCTTTTACTGAAATAAAGTCCGTTGCAATTGCACTCATGAACTATTTAGGGATCAAAAACTATTCTTTTAAAGCATCAATGCACCCCTATTTTATTGAAGGACGATGCGCAGCCGTTATAAAAAACAATAAGAAAATAGGAGTACTAGGAGAAATTTCACCATTTTACTTACAAAAAGAAGGACTTAGAAATCCTGCAAGTGGATTTGAAATAGACTTAGAAAATATGATCTAATAATGACTCAGAAAACTATATATTTGCAACTTGATCTATTTAACAAATGCGCCTACCATAAAAGCGTAGTGACGGCCCTGGCTGAAATAATGAAGACCGGGGTTAACCCAGCTACGCAACAGGTAGACGCCCCCCGCATAAGGAGGTTTGGCGAAAAATGCCAAAAAATGGCATGAATGAGCCAAAACTGGTCAGAGGCGGGGGACATAAATCTTACAAGTGGTCTAAAAGAGAAAATATTTTAAAGTTAGAAAAACTAAGAGAGCTAATACTTTCATTAAACAATGAAGTCGAAAATGGTGCACTTGTGGTAGTTGAAGGACCAAAGGATGCTATAGCATTGAAAGAAATGGGCTTGCTTGGAGAACCATATCTTTATAGCCATAATTCAGATCATATTGAACTTTTTAAGTTGGCATTTAAATCATCAAAGGTTATTATCTTAGTAGATAACGATAGGGAGGGAAGACACATTTGCAAGAAGTTAGTAACAGAACTTGGGTCAAAAGGTATAAAATATGATATCTGGTATAGGAAACAATTTTATAAGATTGGAAAAGGCATGATATCTCATCTAGAAGAACTTTCTTCATTAATTAGAAAAATTGAATAAATAACTTAAATAATGGCTTATTTGAATCAAAGTGTTAGGTAGATATGTCGATACCTACTAAATATTTGATTAGATTAAAATTCGAAGTAGAAGGTGTTGTTGAAAAAGCGGATGTAGTGGGAGCCATATTTGGACAAACAGAAGGACTATTTGGCCCAGAATTTGATTTAAATGAACTACAGAAGACTTGGAAGATTGGGCGCATAGAAATAAATCTAGAATCAAAGAATGACAGGACCTTCGGTGAAGTTCTAATCCCAACTTCTACTGATTTCGAAACAACAAGCTTAATTGCTGCAACCGTGGAAAGCGTAGATCGTGTAGGACCATGTAGCGCGAGGTTTAAACTTATTTCAATAGAAGATGTTCGTGCAGAAAAAATTAAACAAATAAAGGAAAGAGCAAAAGAAATTGCTAGAGAATGGTCAAAGAGGGTGATGAGTGAAAGCAACAAGATACTAAAGGACATTAGTGAGTCAATGGGTAAATCGAAGATAACAGCTTATGGTAAGGAAAAATTGCCAGCAGGGCCAGCAGTTGATAAGTCGGACACAATAATATTAGTAGAAGGAAGGGCTGATGTCTTAAACTTATTGCGTGCTGGCATAGAGAACGTTATAGGTATAGAGGGAACAGGAATACCTCAATCTGTGATAGAGTTAAGCAAGAATAAGAAGATTATAGCATTTTTAGATGGGGATAGAGGAGGAGATTTAATTCTAAAGGAGCTGATGCAAGTTGCAAGAGTTGATAAAGTTGTTAGAGCACCACCTGGAAAGGAAGTAGAAGAGTTAACACCACTAGAAATCATGGAATGCTTGAGCGATGTAATTCAGCCACCTTCAATTCAAGTAAAAAAGGAGATACCGGCTAATATAGGACCTGAACTAGCTGAGAAGGTAAAAGAACTCAAACCATCATTAGTTAATACTTTAGAGGCAGTTATATTAGATGAAAATTTCAATGTCTTAATAAGAGTCCCTGTAAGTGAACTTGCAAAACAACTTGAATCGGAAGAGCTAAAGGGTGCCAAATACGTCATATTCGATGGCATTGTATCCCAAAGAATAGTGGACCTTTCTGAGAAGAAAGGCATAGCAGTCATCATTGGGCATAGAATTGGGGAAATTACAAGAAAACCTTCTTCGATAGTAATTACAACTTTAGAAAACTTTTAGAATATTCTTACGTGAGAAAAGTGAAGATTAAGAGGCTGTCTAAAAATAGTGCTGAAATCATCCCTGAAACTGTTGATGACATGCTTCTTTTAAGACTCTTTATAAGTAAAGATGACTTAGTATCTGCTAAGACCACTAGAACCGTAAAATTTGAAAAGAATTATTCGAGGCATGCTGAAAAAGAGAAGAAGACCATTATATTAACAGTAAGGGTTAGTGAAATAACTTTTGATGGCACATTCGAAAAACTAAAGATTAGCGGTTCTATAGAAGCAACATCTGACGAGCATGTACATAAAGGGACTAGACACACCCTAGAAATAGGTCTCTATACAAAGTTCCTTTTAATTAAGGAGAAAAATCAAATTGACTTTAAATTACTAGAAAAGAATATGATTTTAGATGAGCTAATTTTAGTTGCACTAGATTCCCTAGTTGCAGGTATAGGAAAAATAAAGGGGAGCCAAGTGAAATATATAACAGAAATATATTCAAATTATCAAGGTAAACTTTACAATACAAAACAAGATTGGCTAAAATCATATTATGAACAGATTCTTGATATGTTAATTTCTTCAATTTCAGGAACAGAAAATAAAATCGTTATAGTTGGACCAGGACATGTAAAACAAGGGTTAAAAAATTTTCTTGAAAACTCACCAATTGGAAAAAAAGCTCAAATCTTGACAATTGAAGGAATAGAATATGGCGGATTTGATGGAATAAGACAGGCTATTAATTCAGAAGAATTTTCAAAAGTATTTAAGGAAAACTTTTTTACTAAAGCAAAAACGGTGATGGAAAAAATATTAACTTCACTTTACAAAGATGACGGTCTTGCGTTACTTTCAATAGATGAAATAGAAAAAGCGTCCACATTTGGTGCATGTGAAAATCTTTTAATAACAAAAGATTTTCTCTTAAAAAATCCAGTAGAAGAAGAAAAAATAGTCCAAATTTTTTATAATATTTTAAAATATAAGGGAACAATTTATTTTCTTGACGAGAATACTAATACCGGAATCCAATTAAACACAATTGGCGGGATAGCCGCTTATTTAAGGTACAGAATTAGGTGAGCTACTCCACGACTGAAGTCGGGAGCTTCCAGCGTTTGCCTGAAGCTTTACGCTTTCAGTCACATTTGCTGGTTCGGGGACTTCACGTCTCCTCCATCCAATGGAGCTCGTTACCCTATGGGCTATGTTTATACATGCGTTTAGATCCCCCATCCTCGATTTCTTTAAGTTTTTTGGACTACATTAAGGTTCTCCATTACTATTACTGGCTTAGAATACTGTTTAGTGTATTGAACTATTTTGGTTGCTATTATGTGGAGTTGCTGGTTTACTTTACGCCTTTCAATATTTCCAATAGCCTTATCTCTTGCCGTCTGAATTAGGGCGGTGTTGAGGTTGAAGAGCTCTTTAGCTTTTACATAGCCGTTCTCGTGTAGAAAACTCTTGGACTTAGAATTGAAGTCAATATACCATTTCACGAGCCTTAAGTATTTTTTTAAAGGGTTCTGTTTAAGGCTAAAAACTTTCCTTTCGTTCGCCTTGAAAAACTTTTCCTACAACACATACACGAACATCCTTCTGCACGGGAACATTCCAAGAATTTTTTGACCTACGACTATCTAAACCTAGCTCATTCATTAAAGAGCTAAAGCTTTAGGTTTTATGGGCACCTATCTTTATAAATTTTGATTTAAAGCAGGAATGGGAATATAATTTCTGAAATCAAGGCTAAAATTAGTGCACCCTTTATAAGGTCTAATCCTAATCTTTTATTTAATCGACTAAAGTAAAGTAAAACGCCAACCATACCTACAAGAGAGTAGGCAATTCGAGCAATATTTAATACAGCACCTTTAAGAATTATTACAACTTTTTCAAACAAATTTACGAATTTAGAGGAAAGGTTTTCAAATAATTCGGTTGAATTGGAATCTGATAGGCTATACCCTTTAGTGTAAATCAAAAGGATATTAATCATTATTAAAATAGTACATCCTAAGGTGATAAAAAGTATTTTCTTAAACATCATTTTATATTGGAAAACAGCATATATAACCATATATAAGGGACAAAATTATGGTAAAATGCAAATATAAAAAGTATCCAATGGTATATAGGGTTAAACATGATTTGTTCTTTCTGCGGAGAAAAAGCGATATACTATAGGGCGTATAGTGGTAAATACTTTTGTACGACATGCTTTAAAAAGTCAATAGAGGAGAAAGTTATAAAAACTATATCAAAGTATAATATGCTAAATTATGGTGAAAAAATTTTACTTATGGTTTCAGGCGGAAAAGATAGTCTTGCTATGCTCAGAATCTTAAACAAAATAACCAAGGAGCATGCCTCAGAAATTGTTGTTGCAACTATTGATGAGGGAATAAAAGAGTATCGTGACGATGCCCTAGAAATTGTTAAGAATGTATGTAATGAATTAAATTTGCCACATCATATATTTAAGTTTAAGGATCTCTTCGGATACACTATTGATGAAATTGCGAGTCTGAAAAAAGAATATTCAACCTGCAGCATATGCGGCATATTTAGAAGAAGAGCAATGGATCTCATAGCACAAAAATTGAATATTCAAGTTGTCGCAACAGCACATAATTTAGATGACATAATTCAAACGTTCCTAATAAACTTATTGAATAACGATCTAAAACGCTTAAAATGGAATCTACCAGTACATTATGAAACATCTATTTTCCCTCAAAGAAGAATAAAACCATTAGCCGAAATATATGAGGAAGAGCTCGCACTTTATTCTTTTTTAAATAATGAACGTTTTCAGAAAATGGCATGCCCCTATATGCATGAAGGAATACGCTCACAGATTCGTGAGATCTTGAACGAACTAGAGAAAAATCATCCTGGGATAAAATATTCTTTATATCATTCTGCAATAGGCGTATCAAATTCATTAGCCATTTCAAAAAAAGAAATAAAAAAATGTAAAATTTGTGGAATACCAACATTCAGCGAAAAATGTTCCTTCTGCACTATATTAGCAGAACTAAAAAATGAGAATGCAAATAATTAAGTTAAAATATAACATCATAGTAGCATTTTATGGCGATAGGTAGGGCCGGGAGAATAGCCGCCTCCCACTATCCCGCAGTCGGCTATAGCGGGGGCCAGTAACCATTAGGTAAAGCGCCTAAACAAGGAAACCGTTAACTCAATCCCGAAATGAACTCGCGCCGTGATGGGTGGACGCAAGAGGCGCTTCCTTCGAAGGAAGGAAGACGACCTTCAACTACCGAACCGGGTGAGGCCCGGGAGGGAGCAACCCTAAGGTAGGGCGTCCACGCTATCACGTCTACGTGAGGGATCGGGTAGAGTTAATAGGCCCTGTTTAGGCGTGAATACTAATGGGGCTATCGCCATAGAAAGTTTCAAAGCAAATAGGTTAAACATTCGTTTAAAATACTGTGTACATCTAATTAACTTAAAAACCAGTCTTCGCAAAAAAGATTTTAAGTCAAATATTCCTTAATTTAGCGTTCAGAGGCCGGGATCGCCCAGCCAGGCAGGGCACAGGGTTGCTAACCCTGCGTCTCTTACGAGACTCGGGGGTTCAAATCCCCCTCCCGGCGTTTTCCTAGTTTTTAGGAAAAGATTTTAAATTTAAATGAGGAAGAAGATTGTGTGGGCCAGTGGTCTAGTCCGGTTAAGACAACGCCCTTACACGGCGTAAATCCCAGGTTCAAATCCTGGCTGGCCCACTTATAGGAAATTTCTTTTCTGAATGAAATTGGTGACAATAATTTTTAATTTTTGGAAGGTATTATTTCTTACAGACTTTTGATAGGAGTGACTTCTGTTTTATTCTTACATGAAAGCTTGACAAGAAAGCCTACGGTTTTAACTGTAAATGTATTGTTGATAGGCTTAAATATATCTGCCCTAAAATGTTGTATTGAGTGTCTCGCTCGTGGATGTGGTCCGGATGTCCGAAGGCTCGAGTAAGGCTCTGGACCGAATTGGGTGGAGGAGGTTCGAGTTGAAAAAAGATAATCCCGAGTCCTTAGAGGATAGGGATAACTGGGTGGTGGCACACCAATTGCAGACAGGTCCTAAGCGGTGAAGGGGTGAACGCTAACACGCATGTGCTCCAGAGCATTGAAGGGACTGTGTGCAAGAATCTCCCGGCTTCAGCTGTGGAGAGTGTCAACTGATATTTCTGATAACGGCTATGTCTTGTAGGACGTAGGCATTGGTTCCATTTTTCCCTCCTCCTTAAAGTTTTTATTTTCAATACTCTTTGTGAGTCTAGAGGAAAATTCTTTTCGACTATAATTTCTGCAAAAATTTTATATCCGTCAATTTTTTTACTCTTTTTAGGGGGTCCATAGCTCAGCTTGGTTAGAGCGTTCGGCTGATAACCGAAAGATCGCCGGTTCAAATCCGGCTGGACCCACTCTATTTAGACCAAATTGTTGATTTCTACGGCATAAAGGATATGTCTTATATTTGACATGTAACACAGTTATTTTATTTTAAAACTAGGAACGATTTATAAATAAGATCTGCAATATTCTTTTTATTGCAGAGAGGATATATTTTAGTCTGCCTCTACTATCTTATATTTAGTTTTTTATGCGTAATTATACTTCTTGTCACAATTTTCTTCCCATTTATAAGAGAGATTATGTCTTTGTCTTGGAAAACGCCCTGGGGTATTATTACATCAATTTTAGTTCACCATAATATTGAACATTTTTTATTAAATTTCCAAGCCATTATGGCATTCCTTCTTTTCTACATTTTGTTAAACATGCTAAATCAAGAGATAAAAAATAATGAATTATCTTTTTGTTTCAGCCCATTCATTTCTGCCATTTTAGCGAATGTGCTTTCTCTATTTATATTTCCTGAGTATACTTCTTTAGGAGCATCGGGTGTTTCTTCAGCTATGGAAGGTTATGATTTTGCTTTAGCCTTAATATATTTGATCATAAACTTTAAAAATATTAAATCTTTGATTAAATTAAACAAAAAAATATATGTAATAATTTTTGATTCTTTTACAATAACGTACATTTTTTTAGATGTACTTTTTTCCAGCACCTATTCGAGAAGTTCAGGTTACAATTCTTTTGTCCACTGGACAAGCTTTTTTATAAACTTTATGATAACTTCAATTATTTTTGGAGAAGAATTACTGCTTCATTTTCTCTTTTTTTGTAGCAGTCTTACTATCTTTTTAATAAGATACGTTATCAAATGCACCTATTTTCTAAATATGAGCCATGAATAATATAATCTAAAAATTAGTGATTCCTGTTTGCGATGCGCGCAGTTGAATTTGATACAAAGATAACTTGCTGGCAATTTGAAATTGAATAGCAATCTTTAAATATAAGAGAAGATTTTAATTTGCTAAGGTGACCTGCTTGGCCAAGAAGAAAGCCAAGAAGGAAGCCGAAACATCTCAAACTGCCCAGAGCACCGAGCAGAAGAAATCTTAAAAATAAATGAATTCTTTTAATTTCTTATCCCTTTTAATTTTTTTGAAGTATTTAAGCTTTCAAGTATGGGGTTTAGTAATTCTAGTGGACCGGGCGGGATTTGAACCCGCGACCTCCCGAGTGCAAGTCGGGTATTCTACCGCTGAACTACCGGCCCCTTCTTTATAGGTTTTGTTAAAAACATATTTATAGATAAAAATTTTTGGTTTCATTGTTGGAAAGCAGTAGTCTTGCAAATTGGTTTTCCACCCTACTTTCTGCACCTATTGTTAGTACTGTCTTTTGTATCCTTGCGCCATATTATGTAGGATACTCTTTTGATCTCGGATATCTTGCTTTAGTTTTGATGGGCATATTTTTCTACGCATTTTTACCCTTCTCTTCAACTTTTATGAGAATTGTAAAACGGAATGATGATATTTATATTTCAGATTTAAAAGAAAGGCCAAAGCATTTTATTGCAGGGATATTGGGATATATTGTTAGTGCGATTTTATTTTCTTGGATTGACTTAACTTATTATGTAATATTTTCTTTAACATCATTAATTATTGCATGTATAACTTTGATTATAACATTTAGATGGAAAATTAGTATTCATGTAATAGGGTTTTGCACACCTTTAACACTTCTTTCTATAATTTCCCATGGTATCTTTTATCCTTTATTGATCTTTACCCCAATACTTATGTGGGCTAGAGTAAAGGTTAAAGCGCATAATTGGCTGCAAGTTCTTGCCGGTGCCTTTTTAGGTATATTTGGAACCATATTTTTTGAATATTCCTTCAAAAATCTATTCAATTTAGTCTAGATTGATTATTTTGAACTCTTTGTCATTTATTAAATAGATTTTTGAAGGCTTTTTTGTAAATAATCCAACTTCAATAACACCAGGTTGTGATTTTATTTCTTTTTCTAGAGTGAGTGGATCAATTATTTCTTTAAAAGTTGTATCCAGTAACATATTCCCATTTTCTGTAAAAATTGGAAAACCTCTTATGTCCTTTCTTATTTCCGGCACACCATTAATTTTTCTCAGATAATTTGAAATAAAATTGATGGAGAAGGGGGACACTTCTATCGGCACTGGGCAATTAATGCCTAATTTACTTACAAATTTTTTATTTTGGACTAAAAGAATTACCTTTTTCGAGTTATACATCAAAATCTTTTCTTTTAAGAGCGCACCACCGCCACCTTTTATAGAGAAAAAAGTTTTGTCTTCAATTTGATCCACGCTATCTATGTACAAGTCAATTTCCGCAGAAGTTATAGCGTCAGTCACTTCAAAGCCGTTTTCTTTTAATTTAAGTAGTATTTGATAGGAGGTTGGGAGGTATTTTGTGCCATTCTTATAAATAGTGGAAAGGCTATCCAGAAATGCTGCTATCGTCCTTCCGCTGCCTACACCCACAATTTTCGATCCCCTTATTTCATCTATAAGTGATTTAGCTATCTCTAGAAAAATGGTTGAAATGGACAACTTAGGTTGTCTCCTCCACATCAATTTGCTCTAACTTTTCTAGAGCCTTTAGTATTTCTTCTCGGTAACGTTTGAGTTCTCTTTCTATAGAGGATTCAAGTGGTTTAGAGGGTCTTTTTTCAACTTTAGTTGTCTGTGATGGTGCAGGTTGTGTAACTTTTTCTGATGACGGTATTTGTGGGGTGGATTTTATTTTTTGCATATCGAGTCTGCTAATAGCTTTTTCAAGCTTTTTATCAACTTCATCAATTTTTCTAGAGAGTAAATTCACAAGTTCATTTCTCAGATTTTCGAGCTCACTTACTTCTATTATTAGCTCTAAACTTTCAAGCTTTTTATCAACTTCCTGTAATTGCTCTTTGTACTTTTTAACTAAAAAATCTCTTTCATCCTTTGAAATTTGCCCTTGCGCTTCTAGCTCAAATACACGGGTTATTGCACTACTTAAGAGATCTTTTTCAAGTAATAAGGTTTTTACTTCTTGCTTAGCATTTTTAGCCTCTTCTTCAGGAATTGTTAATTGTTTAGTTATGGGTGTAGAATAGCTTATTTTGGACTGCCTTTTAACTCTAACTCTATAGATTATAAAACTCACTATACCAGTAGCTACAGAGCCAGCAGCAAGACCGACTACTAGATCATTTAGAGACATTTACAATATATCCTGTCATACATATGATTTAAATGTATTGGTATATCATCCGTTCCATTCTTAACAATTTTTAGGATAATTTATTTTCTGAGTTTTTTAGAATAACCAAATCCACAACTTGCACATCTTTTTTTACGAACATGAAACGATGGCCTACCACATCTTCTGCATATTGTATGAGTTCGAGGACGTTTTCCCTTCATTCCGAAAGAGGGTGTACCTTTCAACTATCTTCAACCTCACTTTTTATGGTGATGGGGAGATTAGTATAACATTGTCTCCACGTACAACAATTGTACCTAATGACGAGGTGCGCCCATCATCTAATATTTCTTCTGACTGTTCAAGCAAAAAGTTCATATGCTGGTCATAACCTTTTAAGATACCACGTATTGCACGGCCACTTTTTAGTTTTATTAATACTATTTTGCCCAAACTTTTTTCTAACATTTTGACTGCTAGGTCTAGAGACAATTTGGATCGCCTGCTGATATCAACTCTAAAAAACCTTATTTATTTACCTTACTTTTTCTGCGAACTCATACTATTCAAGCCATGTTTTGGGATAAATTTAAGAGGGAAAATATGTTAGGAAGAGTGTGCATCAGTTTTATCTTTCCAAAAAAGATACAAAAAAGATAGAGGAGGAAATAAAGAATAAATTTAGAATTGAAATTGATGAAATCGATTACGTTGGTAATCGTGTAATTGAATTAGATAAAGAGACAAAAATTTTTGTCTTAGGAAAGATCATTTTAATTAGAGAAAAAGAAAAAATTTTTCCTTCACTAGCTTGTGGAGAGAATTTTCTCTCAAGGTTTCCATCTATAAAAGTTGATGCTGGCGCAATCCCCTATATATGTAGGGGAGCAAAAATAATGAGACCCGGCATAGTGGCTTTTGAAACAAATTTCAACCTTAATGATATAGTATGTGTGAAAGAGAGTACTTACAATAAATTTATTGCTGTAGGAGAGGCATTAATGAATAAAGAGGATGCGGAGAGAA
>Ga0207433_10007662_pt1 | contig 17924 bp, 15 predicted proteins | sample YelNatPaOPGAMG01_FD_187559 | JGI IMG/M metagenome (GOLD analysis project Ga0207433, IMG submission 187559) | Hot spring thermophilic microbial communities from Obsidian Pool, Yellowstone National Park, USA - OP-RAMG-01 (SPAdes) (version 3) | ecosystem: Environmental > Aquatic > Thermal springs... | reverse complement strand
GAAGCATCTTAGGCAGCAGCCTACAGCATAGCCTGTTGCAATTCCCCTGTAAACTGGAACAGAGTAAAAGTCGGTGCATTTACGTTCTAAACCATCCTCGCCCTGCCTTGTCACAATTTTCTCTGTTTCCTCTGCCAGTTTAATTGGGTTGAAGGGTTTAAAGCCTGGCGACAAAAACCTCTGATAGTTTACGGCCAAATCCAAGTTAAATTTCTCCAGAAAGCTTCACAATTTTAGGCTCCACTATAATTTTCATTTCGCCCTTACTGTTTACTGCTGCTAACCCGATGCCGCTTGCCTGAAAAACCTTAGTGTTAAGCCTATCAGCCCTGCTTTGGGATGTCACAAGCAAAGCCATATCATAATCGTGGGCTAAAGCCTCTAAAAGTTGACCTAAACCGCGAAGAATGTCATCCTTATCGCTTTTTAGCTCAACAGCCATCCGCCAACTCCTAAACTTGACTTCACCGTCTATTAGACAATTTCCACAATGTATACCGCCCCTTGGAAAATAAGGCTTGACCTCTTCAGTTGAATAGTATCTTTCCACCGCTCTCCGCAAGAATGAGGCTCTCAATCCTTTAACCAAAATGGAAAATTAACAATTAAACTTTAAAACATTAAGCTTTCGTCGTTTCCTGAAACACCGGTCACTAATGCACAAATAATATATGCGCGCGCATAAAAGCCAAAGCAAGAGAAGCCAACCTATCCCTAAACGACTATTTGACCACAAAATTATTGGGGCCGTCCCAACCATGTATAGAGGACAGTACTCACGCCTGTGGTCAAACACCTCATAAGCCTCCTACAAGCCCTAAACCTGCAAATAAGCCTAAACCAAGCCGCTTTCATTGAAAAGGGAGGTTTCGGAACCGTAGGTTCTGAAATGGCGCGGGGTGCGGGATTTGAACCCGCGCGGCCCAAACGGACCACAGGCTTAGCAGGCCTGCCCCCTACCAGGCTAGGGTAACCCCGCTCGGGTATACCTATTTCATTTTTACCATGACCTAAAGCCTGCATTATTTTTAATCTGAATCGACGAATTTAAAGTTTTGTAATGTCTAGGGGAATTTCGCTTGCTTTTTGGAAAATTGTTTACATATCACTTTAACTCTATCCCATGCGCGCGCATGTAGATTGTTTTGGCGGATCTTTATTTCGTGACCCAAAATAGTGATTGGTTTATAAGCGTGCATCCTTATCCGAAAGAGCCGGCTTTCGATCTTTAAAAGAGCATCGTAAGATTTGCAGATGTAAAATCAAAACACTAAATTTTCTTTCAACAACCAATGGTTTACCATTTGCCCATTGGTGCTTTCACAACCTAAATCCTTCTCAAAACCGTTATTAAAATATCTTTCAAATCTATCGAAAGCGATGCTAGGAAAAGTGTAAGAAATATTATGTGGGGTGGTATAAGCGCTGTTGGCACTTCTAGGGGGTAGGCTAGGAATGTTGGTAGGAGTACTGTGAATGTTGGTATGGCCAGGATTAGGTTCGAGTTGTGGGGTTGAAGTAGTGGATGCATGTCTTTGGTTTTTATCATGATGAACGTGGCGGTTAGGAATGACAGCCATTCGAAGGTTATGTTTGTTGGGCTTTTAATGCTCAATTCAAGCCCAAAGGTTTGTTGGGTTAGAGGCCAAATGAGCTGCACTTTTCCGCCTGCAATGTAGTCGCTTAATAGTGAATGTTGGATTATGGCTATGAAGTATGGGAGGGCGTTTTTGTTGTATAGGGCGAATATTGGAATGAATATTATAAATGCCATTAGGATTGAGTGGGTAGGCCCTCTGTGAACAACGTAAGGGATTAATATGTCAACGTCTGGAATAACTGAAAGCATGAAGATTAGAGCAACGTTTACTTTCGTTTTCGTTATCTTGGACGTTAGTTTGGCTAGGATGTATCCGAGGGCGAAGTGGCCTACCGCATACGTTGATGTTTCCTCCAATGCAAGGTTGTTGTTTAGATTAATAAATATGGTGTAGTTTAGGTGTTAGACGACCGCCGGGTCTCCAGCCGGCAGAATAGCCGCCTAACAATGCAAAAGGTTAAGTTTTACTTGTCCAGGTCTGACTAGGCGTTAGCCTGCTCCTTTCCAGTTTCCTCTTCTTCGCTTTGGATTTCCTCTATTGGCTTTGGTGGAGGGGTTGTTGCCACTGTCCATCCAATCCACGCGCCTATGCCCAATATGGCTATGAATGCCACAAAAACGGGCACTGCTATAGTCCAGAACCTCACCTCGATTTCGGACGCTTTAACCCCCTAAAATTCCAAGTCACCCTGGAAAGAAAAGCGTCGCAATATACAAGAGGGCAATCACAATGCAGCGAGAAAGATTACTCCTCCTATAGCCTGGTCTTTGTTCAAAGTATTTCACCCTCATGGGTTTTCGATTTTATGAAAGTAGGAATAGCCTAACTAATTTAGCATGTTTCTTTTAGCGATAGTCATTATTGCCGCGTAAGCGGAGGATTCTACAACTTACTTTACATGTGGTTAAATTTTGTCCCCTTCACTTTGATATGACGTTTAAAATGAGCTTAACGTTTATCTTTGTTCATTGGTATGTTGTTTTGGTTTTCGCTTATTTTGGCTTGGTGTTCGCGGATTAGGGCTGCTGTGGCGAAGGTTAATGCGCGCGCAAGCCTTGGCTTACACCGAGATCCACCAACTGCATGAAAAGCATTGGGACAACAAGTGTGAGGGTGTAAGCCCCGTAGAGGTCTGGGCCTAATAGGCGGGCGAGTAGGAAAACGCCTATGGCTTGAATAACGGCTGAAAGAATGTTTCCAGCGACTAGGAAGAAGCTTCCGCGAGCCGAATCTCTTGTAACGGAGGTTAGGTTTGACAAAGGCTTAACCTGTCTGGTTATTTTTGTTGTATTTTTGTTGAACGTGTAGACCGAAAGGTATATTAAATATTCATATTTTGGAAAAGTTTGGTTTCGTGAATAATAAGATTTAAGAGGTGATTGAAATGCATGTTGCAAACCTCGCGAAAATCGGAACAATCGCAATGGTATTAGCCAGCATGGCGATTGCTTACGCCTTAACATATCCAAGCGTACGTTTAGGAAGCGTTGGAAACATTAAGGCTTTAGGTGTTGGCGTTTACTGGGATAGCGGTTGCAGCCAGCCCATAAGCTCCGTAGACTGGGGGACAGTTGAACCAGGCGCAGTCAAAAACGTTACAATTTACATTAGGAATGAGGGAAATGCTCCAATAACGCTTTCACTGCAAACTTCTAACTGGAACCCGTCAAACGCGGCCAATTACATTTCGCTAAGCTGGAACTATAAGGGACAAGCAATCGACGCAAACCAAGTTATAGCAGTTACACTTACACTTTCCATCTCTTCAAACATTCAAGGAATAACATCGTTCAGCTTTGACATCATAATCTCAGCCGTGGGATGAAAATTGAACAGGACTACTGCACAAAACACCTTCTTTTTATGAGTTTGCTGGTTCTTTTAGTATCTGTTATTTCAATGGGTTTTTGTTTAAGTTTGCAAAAGTATACTATTATTTCAAGTTATGGAGAGATTGAATCAGTAAGTGTTTTTAATGTTAAAGACTTTGGCGCTAAAGGCGATGGAGTAACTAATGATACTGAAGCAATACAACGTGCTATTGACGCTGCAAGAACTGTTGGAGGGATCGTATATTTCCCCAGCGGAACATATATGGTTGACCGCCTAACTCGGGTGTCAAACTTAACCCTTAAAGGTTACCTTAACGCGACATTGAAACTAAATCCCCAAAGTAAAAAACCAATAGATCAGCAGTTTGGGATAATTTACATGACTACTACAAAATACCCTGTAACGGACGTTACCATCGAAGGGCTAATCTTTGATGGTAATAAGTTTAACCAAGATCCGACACCTATTGATACTGGTTTAAGGTCAAAGGCTCACTATGCGCTTTTGAGAATTTGGAAGGATCCAAATACGGTTTTTCCTGCTGAAAGAATAACTATAAGAAATTGTATTTTCAGAGACGGAAGTTACTACAGGATAACTAACAATGTTATACGTGACTGCAAAATTGGTGTTGAGGCATCAAATAAGGCATTTATATATTACGTATGGATACTAAACAACACTTTTATGAATGTTAGTAATCCGTTGGTAAATGAACACGTAATAAGAAATCTTGTGTATGATGGAAATAATCAGTAGTTTAAGACGTTATCATAGTTTTCAGCAATCATTCGGAGATAAAAATTTCACGTGTTGAAATTATTGAAGAGAATCACTCACTTGCAAAAATATTATCATGAAATTATGTCGTCTAAGTAACATAGGCCTGAGAAAACGACAGCTAGTTACTGAAAAACGCTAATTTTACTTAATGCTATAAAAAATAACTCCAATTCCATCGTCGTATGTTTTATGCGCGCGCATATGACAATGCAAAGATTTCACATTGGAATGCTCATTGCAATTGGAACATTTGGCCTTATAATGAGTGTTTATTCAGCGAGTTTGTTAAGCGCCTACCAGAGGGTGCCAAATGTTGGAGTGGTGAAAGCTGTTGGAGTTGGTGTGTATAAAGATTCCAGGTGTAGCGTAAATATTACTTCTATTGACTGGGGTCTTTTAGAGCCAGGCGCGAAGGCCAATTTTACAATTTACATAAGAAATGAGGGGAATATCCCTTTAATACTTAATATTACAACCGCATCATGGGATCCGGAAAATGCGTCCATGTACATATCGCTTCTTTGGAATCTTGAGAGTCGCAAAATTGATCCTTCAGAGGTGGTTCAAGCAACTTTGACTCTTTCAATATCACCAGATATTGAGGGCATTACAAGCTTCCGTTTTGAAATTTTTATAGTTGGAAGAGAAGCTTCTTGAAAAGTTAGAGATTTCTTCTAAATTCGTTGCTCATTGCGAGTTTCTGTTGGTAAACAAGAATTGGTTTCGCAATGAGCAAAAGAAGTTTTGTCTTTTTCACAATATTTTTTGCGGCTTCAAGTTCATTTGAGGTTATCGTTTTTGTGACAGGTATTAAAGTTGCATAAACAAAAAGATATAGAAGCCCAATCAAAAGGATATTTAAGATGGCTGGCAGATGCCCAAAGTTAACTATTAATAATGCAGGTATACTACCAACTGCTGAGTTAATATAAATTTTTAGTAGCACGCCTATTTCGACAGCGATTTTGAAGTTTTTTCTTGCAACATACAAACCGTAGGCTGTACCGCAAAAATTAGCTGATAGAAACGCTACGATCAGACCTTGAACGTTATAGGCTTTGGTTAGAATCGGTGACATTAAAGCAAGCGTTACAAAAGTGATTAGACTCATTTTCAGTGTTGTTTTTGTATCACCTAATCCGTTATAAAGGCTTGGAAGAACCAGATAGCCGATTCCAACCATTAAATATAGCAGAGAATATGTTGCCAGAAAGGGGGGAGCTAATTGATATGCGTTGCCATATATTACATCGACTATTTCCCTGGAAAGTATAATAATAAGAAATGTTAGCGGAATTATGATCATGGCTGTATATTTATTTGCAAGTTTATAGAAGGTTCTTACTTTTTCTTCTGTTGAAGAGTTTAATTTTGAGAATGCAGGTAGAAGCGCTGTTGTAATAGGGACTGTGAGAACTTGCATCAGCGAAATGAAGTTCATGGCTGCCTTATAGTTTCCAACATCTACGTCTGTTGTGAAAAATGCTAGGACAACGTTTTGGTACACTGGAATGAAACCAGTAAGCAATATGGACAAGTATAATGGGATACCATAATTAAAGATAACTTTTAAGTCTCTTCTAACTCTTTCGCCTTCGTCGCGAATTTTTTTGTTTTCCCGCGTAGCAAAGATTAGAATGGCCAGGCTGAGAATTGCTGCGACAGCGTAGCTTATCACATAGCCTATTACCGCGCCAGCTATGCTGAATCCTAAAAGAACGAGTGACAACGAGATTATGGCCTTCGCAGATGCTTGTATGTTTGAGGCTAAAGCGTTGTATTCACTTTTATCCAAACCAACAAAAGCCGAGGTTATCGTAGTAAATATTGCTTGGAAAAGTACGGATAGGGCGGCTATTCTAACGTAAAAGGTTAGTTCTGGTCTCTGAAGGAGAACTGTGGCGAAAAAGTCCGCGAAGAAATAGTTTACAGCGAATATTATGGTTCCAGCAGCAGCTCTGACGATCAGTCCATACTTAATTACGTTTTTGACACGCCAATTTTCATTTTTGGCACGAAAAGTAGCCGTAAATTTAACTATGCCTTGATTGATGCCGAGATCCGTAAACAATAAGAGAAGTTGAGGTGTAACTAAGGCTAAAGTGTATTGTCCGTACAATTCTGGACCTAACAGTCTTGCAATAATTATGGAAGCTATAGCCATAATTATTGTTGCCGAGGCTGTTCCCGAAATTAGGAAAAAGCCTGCGCGTGTCGATTCCTCAGCGATTTTCGTTAGTTCATCTGCCATTACATTATCCACTCTAATCTTCAGTTTTTGATGCTAGCTGATATTCTCTTAACAATGCGGCTGTAGCAAAAGCTACTGTTAGGGCAAGTAGGCTTAAGACAATAGGAGTAAGCCGAATTCCCCATGGAGTATAATTTAGAAGTAATCCAACTATTGGGACCAGAGCGAGACTCATTCCTATACTCAGGGCTATGCGCTCTATTGTATCAAGGTTTTTTTCAGAGGCTTTTGGAGTAGGTGATTTAGGAAAAAGTGCTTTAATAAATGTATAGCCTGGCAGCCAGAGAACGAAGATTGAACCTAATATGTATCGTATGAAAACCCATGGGTAGAGTTCTTCTGGTATTATGAAAACTGTAATAGTGGTAGTTATTGCTATAAAGATTGTTATCCAGTACCAGTAGGTTTGCTCTGTTTTTAGATATGTAATAATGCTTTGCGTCGGATGTGGTTGCTTTTTAAAACTTATTTTCCCGTAGCTTTGCAGTTTCAGAATTAGTTTGAGTATATCTTGCTCTGGGATTTGAAGTTCTTTTTTAGCGAAAATTATTAGCTCTTCTACATTTTGAGGCTTTTTCTCTTTTATAATTTGAATAATTTTCTGGTTTGCATTTGAATTTTCCAATTTTGTTTTCACGATAGTTAATCCTCAAAGGTGAAGATTTAGCTAACCGACAATATAAGAATAATTACGAAATGGAAAATAATTCTGACTGAAGGCTTCTATTTCATTTTAGTTTCTTTCCGCGCCTTATCAGGTAGAAGCCGCCTGCTCCAAGGAATGACGATGTGGTTAATGCTAATGTTGCGGAGTCTGGCACAATGAAAGTGCTATTGCTAAAGCTGCTGCAAGCATTGAAAGGTTTGAAAGGCACGCAGTTAATTCCACAATCACCCTTGATTTTTGTATCGATTCTTCCTAGCGCAAGCACTAGTGCTTTTAGATTTGCCGGCGAATCCAGTTCAACTGACAAAGTGAAGTTTGTTGGAGTTTTAGAGATTTGGTTCATGAAGAATTTAACACCATAGTATATTGGATTGCCCTTTTCTTTTATTTTGTCTTTTATTGCAGCAACGCTGTAGTCGCATAGGGAGCCCGGATAACCTGTGGCTGGGTTTGGAAGCGGAGGTGGTATTTTTTGGGTTGTTACCAGTTGGAAGTCACTTTTATCCATAAATGGTTGGTCGTTTATTATTATCTGGTTTAAAGCGTTGTATGTCGCTTCGTTCAGCACTATAAGGAGCCAGACATTTTTTATTGGGCCATTTCCAGTATAGAATATCGTTAAGTTTGCTGGATTTTCTGTTATTATTGGTTCACCTGTTTTTGTAGAACCGATGGGAATAACTTTTATTGTGTGGACGCAGCCACAAGAACAAGCGTTAACTGCTGGAACTATAATAAGCATTGCTATAATTGTAATCGCCAATACGAATAATGCCCTTCTCATTTCCCTCTCCACAAATTTTTTGTTTTTATTCCTTATAAGTATAGATGGATTATAACTCTAGAAAATTTGATTAATGTTCCATTGAATGATTGTGGTTTAGGAGAGCAGTATTTCTACTATTCTCACAGCGACTGTTCCGAGAAATATGACTGAAAAGGCTATTGAAGATCGCTTAAGTCGCTTCTTGTCGATAGGGATATTTACTTTTCCGTAGTATGGTGACAGCATCTCCGAGGTGATGAGAAGTATTATTGCTAATATAGCTGTTAGGAGACTTATATCCCAAAAGTCTAACGGAAAAATCAATTTTTGGCATCCTCCTCTAGCAAGCTATATTCTATCACCATAGTTTTGGCTGCTTCTTTGATTTCTTGCTTTTCTATTTTTACTGGTTTGCCTGTGGCTTTGGCAATGGCGCATGCTATAGCGCTGCTTAGTGGGCAGCCTAAGCTTTCGTAAACTTTTGATAGTCTTGCAATTTCTTTTGCCAAATGCGTGTAAGGTGAGTTTTCTATTTTAACATGGATCTTGTTGTTCTCACTGTCTATTTCGATGTGTTGTGCGATTTCCAATTCTTCTGTGAAAATTTTGGGCAAATTCAACTGTAAATATTGAAAGTCTACCCTGGTAAAGCTTGTTTCAAGGGTTTTTTCGAAAAGTTTGGTTAAGTCATTTCCTGGAGGGGTTATTAGCAGTCCTTCAGGATTTTCAATGGATAGGTCAATATCTTCCCGTTGCATCTGTTCTGGTTTAGGCAACGTTGACAGTTTGTCTTTTGGAATGAACGCCATGCTATTTTCTGGTTCCTTCATGTACTTTGGGGGAAGGTATATTGCTTTTTCTGTGCAGCCCAGTTTATCCATAAGTTGGTTTAATGCTTCAAGAGAAGAGAGACATGCAGCATTCATGAAACTTTCCTTTACATACTCTTCGCTTCTAATGTATGCTAGTATTATACCCCAAAAAGTTAAGCCTAAACCTATAAAGGCCAGTATTTGATGGTTGTAGATTGTAGCGCCTATTAGAGAAACGCAGCCAATGGCTAATGTTATCCATCCTGCCAGGTTAGCGAGGTTTAATTTTCCCCTCATTTTATGTCACTCGAATTTCCTTTTTGTTTATTTAATTTGGGCTTTCCATATTAGTAAAGGTTCGTCATTTATGTTTGCCATTGCACGTTTCACGAATCCTATTTTTTCCAACTCTGTTAGTTTCTTCTTCAGATTGGTGTTTGATATTTTGTTGCCGACAGTTTCTTCGTACGTTGTTCTAATATTTTTCAATGTTGGCGTAGTTTTTTCGCCTGTTTTCTTTACGGCATCTATTATTTGTTGATGTATTTTAGAGAGTTTGCTGTAGACTTTTGTGTTAGCCTCTTTTTGTCGTTTAACCTGAAAGGCATATAGCAGTATAATAATTATCAGTATTGCTGAAGATACGGCGGCTAATGTTGCCCCATTCTGTGATATGAGCATTGTTATTTGGGACCACGTTTTTACATTTTGCCAATAGTTAACTATGACCTTTGCAATTTTTGTTAGCTGGATTTCAATGTTTGACAGGTCTTCTGGGCTTGGGTAGGCTATTAGGCTGAGTTTAACGTTTTTCTGTTGGGATGTATGGTTGATTGTGAAGATGGTTGTTTCATACCAGTAGAGGACTGCTTGTGTTTCATTTGTGTCTGTGTAGGTGAAGGCAAAGTATCTGCCTAGTATTGGAGGGTTTTCGTTAAGTTTTATGTCTTTCAACTCTAGTTGTGTGACTCTTGGCTGATAACCCTTTGACATGGGCCACGTTATTAGGCATGTTTCCCACCTGTGAAGGGAGGAACGCTTTGACGCTATTTCAATAGCGACGAATACGGGTTCATATGTTTCGTTTCTTGGCAAGTATATGTAGACTAGTGACATGTCCTGTTTGGCTTTTTCTTCAAATTCTGTATCGCGATAATAAAAAAACAAGTCATATTCAGGAAGCTTTGGCAGGATTTCTGTTGAAGCTTGTTGTCCATAAGGCGTGTTTGTTACTATTATTGGAGTGGCTTTCGTTAAAGCGAATATCGGTGCTTGTATCGAAAGAAGTAAAGCTATTATTAGGGATACGACAGCCATCTTTGCTATGTCAAATTTTTTCATTTTAACACTAGGAGATTTTAGAATCCTTCCACATTCCAAGCAGAATTCATTATCTATTACATTAGGTTCGCATTTTGGGCATTCCAGTTTGGCGCTTCTAAACAATTTTGCCTTGAATAACTTTTCAGCTATGATGAGGAGCAATATTGTTCCTATAAATATTAGAATTATGCTGCCTGTTAAATGGAAAATTTCCAGAGCTAAGGTTTCGCCGTAATAGTAGCCTAACAATAAAATGATCGTTATTCTGATTATGTTTAATGCGTAGATTAAAGGTATTCCAAACAAGATTATTGCCAGTCTCTTCCATTTTTTATCTCTGATAATATATGCTGTGAAGATGGCGAATACCATGAAGCCTATTAGGCTGTATATGCCGGAGCATGCAATGTCTACTGTGAATTCGAGTGATGAGCCGTCAGGCCTGGTCAAAACTATTGTTGGTGCATTAATGTATTCCGCATTGATTGTTGAGGGTATGCCGAAAGCGTTTATTATAGCGTTTGGAATTTCAGAGCTTAACGTCGACAATGCTGAGCCAAGGGCGTATAGAATTTCGGAAGGCGGTGGTATAAGAAAGGCGAGGAAGGCGATTGGAAAGACCAATTGCCTCAATGTTTGAGCGTTGAACAATATTAGGGTTAAGCCTCCCACAAATAAGGGTAAGGTTAACATATGGTTTTCTAAGGGAGTAAAAGTGTAAGAGCCATACCAGTAGAGAAGTATTGCAGTTAGGGTTAACAACGCGCCACACAATAGGGGTACATGCCTAGTCTCCTTCGGCTCGTTTGAATTATCAACCGAAACAGCTGCCTTCAACATTTTTCTTTTTCGGTAAATCAGGTAGGCAAATATGATCGGTATTAGAAGCATGTAGCTTGTTGTTTCGTTTTGCAGTGCGTCATTGAAAAGTATTGCTAAATCTTGGCTGAACAAAGCTATGGTTGAGCCTGCCAAAACTAAAATCTTTGCAGTTAAAAATAGGCTGTTTTTGTTTAGTTTGGTAAACACTTCTTCCACTTTCATTTTCCTCTCTGAGGTTTAGTAGTTCATCGCTGTTAATTTAGGGGCTAAAATATGGGCACCTATGTTTTTATTTGCCTAAAAATTCCTCTATAATGCACTACTGTTATTAGTAGTAAAATTGCAGACAGCGTTATTAGCATTATCTGAGGTGACGGAAATTCTGGTATAACCGTGTTTGTGACTTCAATTATGCTAACTTGTACTTCGGATGGAAGCACATATTGAGGATAACATATTACTGCTATCTTTTCGCCATAACTTGGAACGTAGCCTTCGCCGTTTGCCAACGCGTCATTAATTATTTCCCAAGCAACTTCACTTGTAGGAGTGTAGGCGGTGTCTAGGTTAATAAAGTACCATATTGCCTGTTGAATGTCTGTTGCATTTCCCCGTTTATGGTTTAAAATATAGTTCACCATGTCCCAGCTTTCGTTTGCCAGATCACCTGGCGGATTAAGGCTTGAATATAATTTTACTAGATGTTGCGCTGGACTTCGTGCCATTTCAACCCGTGTATCTATACACCATCCCAAATATGTTCCATTCGAAACGTCATAGCCCGCTGGGACATCCATTAGTTTTGTTATAAAGTAACTTTCAGTCCCATCAAAAACCTCAATTCTTACCAGTGTTTGGGGCAAATTCAAATTGGTATCAGTAGCATATACTACCACAATTACATTAGCTGCAAGAGTTATAAATGCCAATAAAAACGTAAAACCTATACTTTTTATGTTTTTCATGCTTCATCAGTCGCTTTTTAATGATAAATCTAAATAAATTTTATTTCGGTAATAAATAGCAGTTTAGGTGTATTGCTCTCCATAATGCATGGCTACAATAACAACGTCTCTAATATCTATATGTTCATCAGAGTTTATGTCGGCTGCAGGATTCCAATTGCTGGATTGTGGAGTTGAACCGAATGAAAAACAGACGATGCTTACATCGTACATATCGACTATACCGTCTTGATTTATGTCCCATCGTGGAAAAGGTCTTGGTCCATTATATGTTGTGCTTATTATGGCTGAGTCGAGGTAAACTGTGACTTTTTGTTGTGTGTTTATGCTGTTTGCTAGTCCGAGGCGTATGATGGCTACGTTGCCTAGGCTTGTGGTGTTTATGTTTGTGTAGGATATTTGTTCTATGCCGTTTATGTAGGCTTTTACCGCGCCTTCTGTGGGATGTATTCTGATATAAAGTTCTAGGCAGTACCATGTTTTTGGCTGTGGATAGATCGCGGTTGTTGTTCTTATATTGTTGTAGGCGTATAGGGTGAATCTATCTTTGCCTTGCACACGTCTTATTTGTAGGCCGGCCATTATGGCTCCTTTGCTGTTTAGGAATTGGATGAATGTAAATCGGTCATCATTGTCTATTAGTGGAAGCCCCTCATCTATGTAGAAGTAGCCTCGTGCATAAACTACTGGGCTTTTTCCTATGTTCTTGTATACGCATGCTCTTCTTGTACCTGATTCTATTGGTTCTGTTTCAAATTTTGCGCTGTATGAGCCGACATACGTTTTTCTATTCGAAATCGATGCATATGCGCCTGAAGTTATTGTTAGGTCTGACCATGCGTTGAGGTTGGCGGATTCGAAGTCGTCTTCGAAGTAATATGTTGGGTAGGCATAAGCTGTTACTGTTATTTGGCTGGGATGAGTGTAGGTGAGGTTTAGTATGGTTACGTAATCGTTGTATACTGGATTTGTTGCCGTGTGTTGAGTTCCGTTTATTGTTATTGTTAATGTTCCGTGGAATAGTTCTTTGGGTAACGCTGCATAGCAGAATCCTGTTGTGGACGGTTCGCCCGTTGCTGTGAAGCTTATTTTAATGTTTGGAGAGGAAGCGAATTGAAAGTTTGAGATTGTGGAGTTGCTAACAGTTTTTGCCTGGTAAGTTTTCCCGTTATATGTTAGCGTGTGGGTTAAAACTTCCGGCTCAGCCAAATATATTTGAGCCGCTGCTTCAACTGAACTTTCAACGTATTCTTGTAGGATGCTTTTAAGCTCAGCGTCTGAGAGGTTGTCTGGTATAGACGCCATAAGCATGTCATATTTTATGAATGTGTAGTCTTCAGCGAAGAACGTGTAGTCTTGAACTTCTCTAACTTTTGATGGGATATAATACCCATTTTGGTCTTGGGTGTAGCTTCTTTTTTGCCAAACATAATTCCAGAAGCTGTTAAGTATAGGTGGCGGCTGCCCTGCAAAGGGTATTGATGGGACGAATAAGCCTACCATTGGGGGATTACCATACTCGCCCCACATGCAGTTTAGTTTTCCGTCGTATCTTGGGTCTCCGCTTATGGCGACCATTGCTGCTTGGGTGTTGGTGTTACATACTTCGCCACTTATGGAGAAGCTGCTTGTTCCTTTTTCTTTGTTACGGACGTATCGAGATACGTTTTGGGCTACATCTTCCCATGATATGTAACCCTTTTCAGCGTAGATGGCATTCAAGATGTCTAGGGCATACTTATCCCGGCCGATTGGCCCGCTCGCGTAGCCAGGATAACATCTCGGATGATTTGCTTGAGAGTCAAATCCATCAACTATGAAACGTGCATACGCGCCTATACCGCTAACTTCGATGAAAGCACCGTTTCCAAACCTATCTATCACGCCTATACAAGTTCCGCCTTGGCGTTTTCCTGGACCTATAGGGCTGCTTGTGTCGTTTATTGCTTGGCAAACTTCCTCTACAGTCTCACAGTTTTCAATTATCCACCTGTTTAGGGCGCCGTTGTCTAAGCCGCTTCCACCAAAAGCTAAGGCGCTCACTTGAGTATTCATTACAGCGAGGCCTTTTTCGTTTATTCCCATCCAAACATGGTTTACCATTATGTAGCCATATTTCCCGTCTCTTGGAGGATAGTAAACAGGCTTGTTCATGGTGTCGCTCGTGTCGCGGTTCTTCATCAGTATGGCGCGACCGTCTTTGGCTGCCTTGCCTGTCACTATTACGGCGGTGCATTCTTCATCGAAGTAGTTGCCACTTTCAGTTTTAATTTGGATAAGGTTGGATGTAGCCGCAATTGTGGAGATTACAAGAATGAAAATTGTGAGGATACATATGTTTTTTATTTTGCCTCTTTTTCTCACATCAGCTCACAAACAAATACATGTAGAAAACTTCTAGTTAATTGTTATGTAACTTTATTATAGAAGAAAGCTCTACACGTTTATATTTGCAACAAAAAATGAGGGGTTTAGTTGGCTTATTCTGATTTTGCGTTTTCTTTTGGATAAGATGGCAACTGCAAATATTAGTGGGAGCGTACTCGTTGCTAATAGATTCGTTGCTGAACCCGCATTTCCCGTTTGAACAGTGATTGGCGAACAATCTTCTAATAGGCTCACAGCTTGAAGATATGATTGGCTAATCTGGTTCGCTGTCAAGGCCTTAGGATAAATTCTAACTTCGTCGATTTTACCCTTGAAGTATCCTCCATCGAATCTGCAGCCAATGTACAGGGGTTTGTCTTGGCTGGCTTGGATGTTCCCTGACAAGGTGGATGAGCTTTGTGCCACTAGTTGCCCATTAAGGTACAATTTCAATCTATCCCCTGATTTGTATGTTAAAACTACGTGGTACCATACGCCGGTGCTGAGCGGTGTATTATAGCCTACTTCCTGGTAACTGTTACTACCTATTACTACAGCACCGTATAGCCTATTAGCTGGCGACGAACTTTGGAAGCCTATCTGGTAACTTCTTTTAGCCTCTGCGCTTGTGGACATCTTTCCAAGCACTCTTGTGCCGGTTTGATCAGCGGTCAGATAGATCCAAACTTCAATGGTTAGTTCAGACCATTGGCCGCCTCCGTCAAGGTCGTTTGAATGGGGAATGAGTATGTAGTCATCGATGCCGTCGAAAATGTAGCAGCCTCCTATTTTGCCGTCTGCTGTCCATGTTGCTCCATTAACTGTGCCGTTATTGTTGTAGCCTGCGTAGTCCACGACGGGAGTTGCGTTTGTGTCGAAGGGCATAACCAGGGTCGCATCTACCGTTAAGTACCATTTGCGGCTTGTTTGTGCTCCGTGGATGTCCTTTATGATTATTGTTATGGTATGTGCGCCTGACGTGCCAGACGTAGCATCAAACGTGTAGGTGTCGGTTGTTGATACTTGGTTGTTGTTTAGGTACCATTCATAGGTTATTGGGTCACCGTCAGGGTCTGAGGCTGTTACGGTGAATGTTTGTCGGTTTCCTTGGTTTATGCATGGATAGTCAATCGTTGGAGTGTAAGCCGTTATTGTCGGCGGGTTGTTTTCAAGGACTGTTACGTTCCATTCTATTTTGACGTTTAACAACCCGTCGGAAACAACAAGTGTTACATTGTGGAAGCCTACTTCGCTGTTTGTTGGCTGATATGTCCAGCTTTGAGTATTGGCTTTCACAGTCCCGTCTAGTAGCCATGTGTAGGTTAGCTGGTCGCGTTCAGGATCTATTGAAGTGTGCGTGAACTGGAGGGTTCCGCCCGCCACTACTTGAGGTTGGAGGTTTTCTGGAGAATATGAAAGGATTATAGGCGCAGTGTTTACGTGGACATCTTTAGATTCGATATAATGTTTGACTATTTGGCTTTCGGGAAGCGCCTTAAAGTAGATTTTAACGTCGTCTATTAGGCCATTGAAGTTGCTGTTGGTTTTATCGTATCTCCTTCCGATTTCTAGTGGTGTTGTGCTGGCTCGGATTCTTCCCAAAACCGTTTCTGGATCTGTTACTGTTACTGGAACTTGGACGCCGTTTATGTAGATTTTTGCGCCTTCTCCGGCTTTGTATGTGCATACAATATGGTACCAGACGTATAGTTGGAGGGATGTTGAGTATTCAACTTCGTAATAGCCTGATGTCTCGTTCCATATACCGAAGTATAAGGTGTTAGCTGGTTGCGAAGATTGGAAGCCCACTTGATAACTGTTGGCTTTTGCAATTATGCGTCTGCCTGTTTGTTCAGAGGTTATCCTAACCCAAAACTCAATTGTTATTTCAGACCATAATCCAGCTCCGTCCAGGCTGTCAGCGTCAGCTATCTCTATGTAGTCGTCCACTCCGTCGAAGTAGTATGAGCCGTTTCCAGCTGTTGTCCATGTTGCGCCCTGCACTGTTCCATTATTGCCGTAGCCTGAGTTGTCTGGTGTTGGATTTGCGTCTGTGTCGAAGGGCATGTCAAGCACTGGCCCCACGTCTAATACTGTTAGTGTCCATTGGTGGGTTGCTTGTTCTAGCCCATCTGAAACTTTTACGGTTATGTTGTATGTGCCGGATGATGTGTAGTTTGATGTGAATGTAAATGTGGTTGCATTAACCTCTACTAAGGAGTTGTTTAAATACCATTCAATTAGTAGGGTGTCTCCGTCGGGATCGTATGGTGTTATGCTGAATTCTTGATCGTCGCCTTCAAGGATTGTTGGATCTGCTGGCGGATTCGGCGAGGTTATTTGTGGCGGCTGGTTTGTGTATGTGAAGGTTGCAGTTATTGTTATGTTGGCTTCTATTGTTATGGTAAGTGGATTTTGAGTACTGTTTATGTAGCCGCTCCAGCCTGTGAAACTCCAGCCTGGTTTTGGCAGAGCTGTTAGATTTACTGTTTCGCCGTAGGTGTATAATTCTTTGTCCGGGGATTTGGTGACGTCCCCTTCTCCAACTATGTAGATTGTTACCATGTAGTAGTTTTGTGTAAAGACAGCTTTAACCGTTTTATTGCCGTTCATAAATATTTTTGTTGGGTTTTCGTTTCCGGACAGGTCTTCCTCCCAGTGGCTGAAGGACCATCCTGGGTCGGCTGTTGCGTTTAGTTGGACTGTTTCTCCATACACGTAATAGGGTTTGTCTGGATAGGTAATAACTGTGCCGTTGCCTACAATGATTATGGTTAGTGTGTACTGTTCTTGGATGAAGTGGGCTGTGATGTTCTTGTTCCCATCGATTATTATGGTTTTTTGCGGTTCTGTTCCTTCCAAGTCTCCTGACCAGTGGCTGAATTGCCAGCCGATGTCGGCTATTGCTGTTAGTTCAACGGAGTCTCCATATACGTATGTTGTCTGGTTGGGATTCTTAATTACTTGTCCTTGTCCATCAATAATTATGACTAGGGTGTATTGGTTTTGAGTGAAGTGGGCTGTTATAGTGGTGTTGCCTGTGATTGTGAAAATTAGCGGGTTGTCATAGCTTGAAATGTCGCCGCTCCAATAGCTGAAACTCCAGCCAAGGCTGGGATTGGCTGTAAGGTTTATTCGTGTTCCATAGGTGTATGTTGGCTGTAATGGGTCTATTGCAACTGTTCCGCTGCCATCAATATCTACGGTTAATGTGTAATAATCTTGGATGAACGTGGCAATTATTGTTTTACTGCTGTCCATAGTTACGTTAACTGGGTTCTCGGTGCTTTCTATATCTCCGCTCCAACTATTGAATTTCCAGCCGGGATCAGCCATAGCGGTAAGCGTTACTGTTTCTCCATGGGCATAAACCGCGTAGTCTGGGTTTTTAGCCACCGTGCCGTTGCCCACAATAATTACTGTAAGAGTGTACTGGTTTTGCGAGAAGTGGGCTGTAACGGTTTTGTTTCCATCAATAGTTATGTTTACTGGGTTTAGACTTCCGGATAGGTCGCCAGTCCAGTGGGAAAATGTCCAGCCTTCATGTGGGATGGCCTCTAGCTGAACAATTATGCCGTATGTATATGTTGTTTGGTTTGGATATGCAGTTACTGTTCCGCTGCCTTCAATATGGATTGTTAGGGTGTATTGGTTTTGTTTGAAGTATGCTATGATTGTTAAGTTTTCAGTTATTGTCAAGTTTATTGGGTTAATTGATCCTGATAGGGCTCCGC
>Ga0207433_10007660_pt1 | contig 17929 bp, 15 predicted proteins | sample YelNatPaOPGAMG01_FD_187559 | JGI IMG/M metagenome (GOLD analysis project Ga0207433, IMG submission 187559) | Hot spring thermophilic microbial communities from Obsidian Pool, Yellowstone National Park, USA - OP-RAMG-01 (SPAdes) (version 3) | ecosystem: Environmental > Aquatic > Thermal springs... | reverse complement strand
GGATCGCGATGGCCAGCACGTAGGTGCTTAAGCCGCTCACCCTAACCCCGCCGCTCAAGAACGTGGCGAGGGACAGTGTCGCGGACGCTATGAGCGCTCTCAAACCCGTGAACGTCACAGGCCTTATATGCTTGCTGAACCTGCTTATGACCGCTGGACTGAGACTCCATAAGACGGAGGCAATAACCATTAAAGCGTACCCGAGCAACTCAGAACCACCCAACACACAACCACTTAACCGCGTCCAATACCAAGCCTCAATACCTCCTAAACTTCACGTACGTGAATATAAGAGTTAGTTGTAGTTTCTTTTTGTTGTTGCACAGGAAGAAGCTGATGGGGTGTTTTGCCGGAGTACGCTTTAGAAGCCATAGCTATGCATAACGAGCGGAACGGGTTCGTGAGTTCCTCGGAGGCCGCGGCGAGGATGTCTCGCGCGCTCAGAGCTTCAGACCATTTCTCAGGCCTTATCGTGGCCACGGCTCTGGTGATGCCTGGTAAGAAGCTGCGTGAGGTGGGGGTTGAGCCTTTGATGAGGAAGTTTAGAGCTAGGGACTTCGCGCGCGGCATAGACAGGAGCAGGATCTTGGAGGTTGAGGATCTTGGCTTAAGCTTGGAGGAGTTCTTCAGGGTAGGTCTGGAAGCTCTCGGCGAAATCGCTGAGGAACTCGGTCTCTAACCCTTAAGCCCTTCCCTCGGCATGTCCCGGGTCTCGGCACGGCATCACTCAAGTATTCTGGCAGTGATCGGGGGTTTCGTCCTCTCCCTCGCGTCAACAGGTATTAACGCCTCAACATCCTCGCCTCTGTACCCTATTAGGTAGCTAGTGTTGTTAGCGACTACGCACGCGTGGGTTGGTATTATCTCTATCTTATCCCCAACCCTCACGTCTGTCGAGCCGTCTACGCTGACCTTACCTACCTCCTCGGATAGGCTGACGACCTTTAGTTCCGGGTGTCCTCTCACGATGCCGTAGCTTTTCAGGATTGCCGTGCTGTGAGCTCCTCTGTCGGCGCTGAGGGTCTTGCTGCCAGCATCTATTATCAGTCTGTCCGGGGCTGGACGCGATATGACGGTAGCTAAGACGCTGAGAGCGCACCGATCTTCTTTAACTGTTCCCAGAGCTACCTGCATCGCGTCGTAGAAGACGTAGTTGCCCGGCCTCATCACGGTCACTACGTCGGATTTGACGGCGTACTTGGCTGTGGGGGTGCTGCCTGTGGCGACCACGCTCACCTCGTAGCCGTTCTCTCTCAGCAGGGTTGCGGCGGTTCTTAAGGCTCTGACCTCGTCTTCAGCGCTTTCACGGAGTTCCTCAACGTTCTTGGAGGCGTAAGCGTGTCCCGGGTGCGTGCAGATCCCGGCGAACCTGAGTTTATTGAATTCCTGGAGTTTCCTGAGTAGGTTGGCCGCACCCTCGGGTTTGACGCCGAGGCGGTGTCCCCCGCTATCTATCTTTACTAGGTATTCGAGGCTCGCGTTGTGTTCTCTTAAGAGTTTGTTGGTTAGTGAGGCTACCTCAACGTTGTCTATGGTTAGGATTATTCTCGCACCCTTCGACAGGGTTATTACGCGTCTCAGGTTCTCAGGGTTTGCTATGGGGTATGCCATCATGATGTTCTTGAAGCCTTTAGAGATTAGTGCTTCAGCTTCCTCTATAGTCCCTGCTAGGAAGCCTCCGGCGCCGGCCTCGTGCTGCATCCTAGCGATAGCCGTGCTCTTGTGTGTCTTAACCATAGGCCATAACTCCTTGCCGTGAGTTCTGCATAGGTCGGCCATCTCACGCACGTTAACCCTCAGGATATCTAGGTTGACTAGGACGCTGGGGGTCGGTAACTCAGATACCCTCAACTAATCACCAACTATATTGTGTGCCGGAAATTAAATCAGTCTGTTCTCGAGGGCCTGGCACTGCCTACGCGTAGGGCCTCACACCCTCTCATCGCTTGCTTGCGGGCGGTGTTGGGTTTCTCGCATTAATTTAGTATCTTTACGAGGATTATGTCGGTGGGTGTGTCTTGAGGTTCGCTACCTACAGGTTCGGGGGTGTTAGGAGGGTTGGTGTAGGTCTTGATGGCAGGCTAGTGGACTTAGGTAGTGCTTACAGAATTCTCTTCGGGGCGGAGCCTCCCGGATTCCTGCTAGACCTCAAGGCTTTGGTTGAGGCTGGTTGGAGGGGTTTGAGGCTTGCTGAGCTGGTGGTCGGTGAGGTTTTGAAGGAGGTTGACAGCGGGTCCAGGATCTCCGAGGCTTTGTTGAGGGAAGCTGTCCACGACCACGACAGCGTGGTTTTCGAGCCTCCTATCACTAACCCTGGCAAGATCCTCTGCATGGCCGTTAACTACTGGTCGCACGCTAGGGAGACAGGTTTCGAGCCTCCTGAGCAGCCCTACCTCTTCATCAAGCTCCCCAGCACCCTCGTAGGTCATAGGGCCGCCGTGAAGATACCTAGGGATGCTCGGAGAGCTGATTATGAGGTGGAGCTAGCGGTCGTCGTGGGTAGGAGGGGTAGGTACGTCGGTAGGGGTGAGGTGATGGATTACGTCTTCGGCTACACGGTATTCAACGACGTCACGATTAGGGAGAGGCAGTCACCCCTGCCTAAGTCGCCGAGGCTGGGCTTGAGGTGGCTTCCCGGCAAGAACTTCGATACTTCGGGTCCCGTAGGGCCCTACCTAGTTACTAAGGACGAGGTTCCTGACCCACACAACCTCAGGATAGGGATGAGGGTGAGTGGGGAGGTCAGGCAGGACGGGACGACGGCTGACATGGTCTTCAAGATCCCTGAAATAATTGAGGCGGTCTCAGACGGTCTCACGCTGGAGCCCGGCGACTTGATCGCTACTGGAACCCCGTCCGGTGTTGGGGCGGGGACCGGTAAGTACTTAAGGCACGGTGACGTGATGGAGGCGTGGGTGGAGAGGGTCGGTACCTTAATCAACCCGGTCGTCTTCGAGGAATTCGAGAGTTGAGCGCTTCCTACGGGTTGCTCGCGCTAGCAACACATTATTTCCGCTGTGAGGAAGCCTTGCCTGATTTGAAGTAGTCTGCAGTAGGTTACTATGCTGCGCGGTATGCTTAGCCCTAGGAATGCGAAGACTAGCCAGTTGTAGAGCACGAGCAAAAACATGAGGGTATTCCTCCTCTCCACGCTGGCCGCCCTCAGTATCTTCCTTATTAGGTAGAGGTCCGGTAGCGATATTAAGACACCTAACGCGAGCGGTGTGTAGCTCGTGAATTTCTTGGTAACGCAACCGCTTGCAGGGTAGGTATTGAGGACTTCATAACGCACAGTGATCGTGAAAATCACTTGAGATCTTAAAGCCACTAAGAATACGTACGCGAGCGCCACCAAAATCACTAACCCGGATTTCCTGACCACGCAATACCCTAACCGTATTAGCGCCTCATCATTAATAAAGGATTTAAGGGTATCGGGACCCCCTACCGCTTCTCAAGAGCTTCCTTAATGAGTTGATCGACCGTCTTCCTCCTGCGCGTGAAGATCTTGGAGATAGCTAGCAATGCTGTTGAGGTCAGCGCGGAAAGCAACACAACATACCCAGCCGTCCTCTCGAAGAACTCAAGAGTGATGAAGCCGAAGAAAGCTGAGACCACCCAAGTCAAGGCAAGCCACGCGAGCAACAACCACCCAGCATAATCGTGGAACACCCCACCCCTCCTCCAAAACCAAACCAACCACAAGATAATGACCGGCAACACAACCCCCAACACAACGTTGAGTTTCACCAACTCAAAGACCAGCAAGAGAGTATACAGGAAAGGAACCATCAACACGAACAATACCAGGAAAGTCAACACCAAATACTTATTCCCGGAAAGCACGAGCCACCCCCAATACCTATACCCCTAACCATTATTTATATATTTATATCCTCCGCAAGCCAAGCCCCACCTCCTCCCACGACAAGAAATAACACAAACTTAAATACATCCTAAACACAATATTCCTTAGATACCAGCAACAACAAAAAGAAACTACAACCCTCAACTCGTTGACACACTCTTTCAAGACAGTCAAGCTCTACCTCGTGAAAGGGGGATAGCGACTAACCGTCTCGAGAAAACAGACTTACCACTCCCGCTTTCGCATGGCTTCCTCGCATTGTGTTGTGTGAGTTATTGAGGTTTTAGACTTTAATTGATTCTTTAACACATACTATATTTGGAGAATTTTGGGGTGTTGGTGTTGTTTCAGGAGGTTTTGGTTTGGGTTTCGGTTGTTTTATTGCTTGTTATGCTGTATGTGGTGGTTCTTATTGTTTGTTCTGTTTCTTATTATGAGTATCTGGTGTCTTCGAGTAGGAGGGTTGGTTTACGGTTTGTTTTAACGGTTTCTTTCGCTAGTGTTGTAGTTGTTCCGTCGTTGGTGATGTGGTGGGTGCTCGGTGATTTGCCGTTGGTGTCTGTGTTGGCTTATGTTATATTCTTCGTGTTAGTCGGGCTGTACGTGAGGGGGTTTAGGTGTTCTGAGGAGGAGCCGCGTTTTGTGGGCGGTATGAGGTTCTCGGTGTGTTATGGGGTTTCCGTGAATGCTTGGTGGGATTGGAGGAGGAAGACTGTTTACGTGAGTGATAAGTTGTTGAGGGTGTTTAGTGTTCGGGAGTTGAGGGCTGTGTACTATCATGAGGAAGGGCATGGGAGGCATTCCGTGATTGGCTGGGTTGGAGGGGGTTTCACGGGGCTCTGGCTAGTCTTCTTCTCCACACTGCTCGCGACGGTCTTGTTAGTGAATTTTCGAGTGGTGTATGTGGATGCTTGGACATACCTACTCCTGCTTGGTTTGCTGGTTCCTATCGCTTGCGCGTTCTCTTTGGTGAGCATGCTCTGGAATTGGTTGAACGAGCATGAAGCGGACATATACAGTCTCGAGAAAGTAGGGGCTAAACCCCTAATCTCAGCTCTGATAAAGCTATACGTCTACGCATGGCTTGAGGAAGAGGGGATCTCGTTCGATAAAGTAAGAACATCTCTAGACATAACCGCGGGGACCCTAACCCCACACCAATACAAACTCAAGCACATAACCTGGCTACTACTCAAGAAATCAACTCAAAACGCGCTTAAAATCCTTGAAACCCCCACACATAAAACCCCGATACCGGAAACACACCCCCCACTAAAACTCAGAATATACAAGCTAACGAAAACACGCCCTAAACGACATCGCCCCTTTAACATAGACGATAACTAGAAGACTGGAGGTAGTTGAACTGAGGTTTTGGAGAGACGAGAACTTAGACTCTATGGGAGGTGATAAGGCAAAGGTTTATGGCTTGGTTTTAAGCTTTAGTGATCTTTATATAGCCGTAGCCTAGGCTTGTCTTAGCTCCGATGCCTGTTTCAAGTGCTTTCATTATGTTATCGATTAATTTATCTAGTATTGTTTTTTCTCTTAATTTTCTTAGTTTACTCTCACTGACCGTCTCCTCAACACGTCTAACGTCAATGGCTATAGGAAAGTATATGGTGGTTCCGGGCGCTATTGTTGGGAAGACTATTGGCGTGGGTCGTACTGACGTCTCATCGATCTGTCCCGCACTCTCTACGTAGTGTGGGGTTATGACGTCAACGTCTATTAATGTCTTCTCGCACGTCACTGGGTAAGCGTCTAGAAAGATTACATAACCTACGCGTTCTTGGTCACCGAATATATCGCTCACCATAAGGCCATCGACATCTACATTAAATACCTCAAAATAAGTTCTAACAACGCCTTTCACGCTTGATGAGGGGATGTAAGGAATGTTTAATGTTGGATCCCATGCTAAGCTTATGTCGAGCGGTAGTGTTGGTGATTTGCTGTGAACCAGCATCCTAGATTGGAGTTTTCCTACAAGTAGGAATGCGGCTCCGAAAATTTCTCTAGCTCTTGCGTATGCTTCCGTAACCCGCTTATGAGACTCCTCAAGCAAGTTCCTAACTGCAGGACATGAGTAAGCTCGTTTAAGCCTTTCTGAAGCCTCCTTGCTGAAGAGCGAAGTAAATCTCTCTAAGCTACTAACCCCGCATTGATGTTCAATGCATTCGAGAAAGCACTCTATAAACGCTCTGGAAAAAGCCGATATGACGTTGGACGTACTTAAGATCTCTGGTACTAAATACTCGTTTAAGGCCTTACACCTAAGTACATCCCTAGCTTCTCTAGACATTATGGCCACACCTTAGCTAGAGTGTATCCAGATTTTCTGATATATTCCTCGAATTCTTTAATAGCGGTCGCTGTAGCAGAGATTATATCAGTCTCTCTTACAGTTATGATCTTGCTAGCACTTCTGCCTAACCACCTAAGTTCGCTCGGCCAATCGCCTGACATGGTGATAGTTACGAAAACTCCCTTCCCGAATATGTTTTCTTTGCTATGGCAACTAATTATAAATGGTGAGGCCCTCCTAACCATTTTCTCAGCCCTGGCTACCATCTTGACTTCATATCCAGTGCCTCTCTGACTTCTAGGTAGTCCTAAGATCCAAGCTTGTTGTTTCAATCTTAACTCGTCACTGCAGACGGTCTTATTATATAATTTCCTACACCTCACACTCCTAACAAAAAAGTTATGAACGTCATAGAATAGGCTTCGTAAATCCTTATCCTCCTGTATTACATAAGTGCTTGAAACGTTAACTCCCTCAATAACGCTCTTAGATATCACCGGTAAGGGTGGTAAGGTGCGAGTACTACGTGATCTTACCGCCTTATCAGAGCATTCCATACCATACCTCCTCACCACATCTAAAGCACTCTCGTAGACTTCGTCCACAAGTTCTCTCAGTCCGTAAGGTATTCTACTTCCTGGAGCGGTGATGTTGATTACGTCAAGTGAGCCTAGACCTCGCCTAGCGCCTTTCCCTACACCACTAAGTTGTAGAGCTAAGATCAGTATTTTGAGAGCTAGGCTTTCTCCGTCCTTGTTCTTAGGTCTTACTTGAATGGTGATTCTAAATTTTGCGTTTTCTGGAATGTATTCTATGTCGTAATTTGAGAGAGCTAGAAGGTTGAGTCTTTGGTATTTTCTAGCTACTTGCGATACTTTCTCTTCAGGGCGGGATGATAACGTCTCCGTTCTCACAGTGAATCTAGAGCTCTCCGAACCTTGCGGGCCTACATAACCCAAGCCTAAGATCTTTCCAACATAGCAGCTTATTAGATTGACTTCGTCTCTAGAAGGTTTCTTAACTATGTTTTTCTCTTTCACGCCAACTAGAATGCCTTCGTCGTAGAGAACTCCTCCAACGATGGCTCTAGCCCACCATCTCCAAATCCCCTTAATTTCCGTAGTTCTGAGCCCTGAAGGATCAACGAGATTCGGGTTATACCAGCCAGCTAGGAGTGGCGTGGTGCTGATAACGTCTATCGTGACTTTATTCATGTGCTCACACCTAGCCTTCAGCTTCAAGATACGCTTCAGCTAACCTCTTAACCCAGTCCATCAGGTTATAGGCTATTGAGTCGAGCATTGGGTTATCTAAAGTGTTCTTAATCACTTCTGAGAGTTTGGTTCCGTCTAACAACCCCATTCTCTTCATACTCATTAGCAGGATAGCTCCGTATAACGCATAACCAGCGTCCTCACTCTTCAAGTCTTTAACAAGATTTAGCAAGTCTTGACAACTACTACCCCGTAATCCCGACTCCACAACGCTTAGGTCGCCTCTTGAAGCACACAATATCAGAACATAGCTAAGTCCTTTTGATACTAGGTCTGTATACATGTCCCTAGCTCTAGCTCTAAGCGACTTAGCTACTTCCTTGCTCAGGTTCTTGGAGAGAAACTCAAAACAATCCACGAGCATCCTGAGGACTTCCTCTCTAGTTGTCGACATACTTAACACCTACGTAAAGTACAACTCTACGAGTCCTCTGCCTAAGGTCTCTTTCCCACCGATGTATATCGTGTTCCTGTACCTCGTATAGCCTTTTTCCAACCTCTCACACACCTCGCTAGCGTTCACGGTCTTCTCATTAGAACACTTTAGTTTAGATCTGAAATCTCTACACATAACTAAAGAAAACATTAGTGTTTCTGAAGGCATGTATTCCTCACTCCATAAGGCACCACCGCTAGCAACCGTCTTTGTCTCAGTGTTTAATCTAACTCTATATTGAATGATCAAGCTCTTGTTGATGATGGTTCTAATAACGTCGTCTGAAACTAGAACCACTCCTCTTGATTCGATCATACTCAGGAGATCTTTTGGTAGCACCGTCTTCAGGGCATTGATTAAACTGGTGTTCGTCTCGGCCTCGAATACGACCTCGTTGGCGACGACCTTAGAATTTTTAATGAGTATATCGTCCCTACTCACTAAAGCCTTTCCATCGCTCACGCTCGTGACAGGTATGTTACCCCTCCCTAAAACCTTCAGGAACACGTTAAGTTGCTGTAGCATGTGTGGCGAGGCTACGTAAGCCCATACTCCCTTGAGGACTCTAGCTGGGATTAAAAGCAACTTAGCATCGGTAAAAGACGTAGCTGAAGAGTATTCGGAAACCTCCTCCGTAGCTGGTTCGGGACCGAATATTATCTTCTTCATACAAGCATCTTGGCTTTCATCAAAATTAGCTCTCAAAGCGCCTTTAAGGCTACTAGCCCATATAGTCGGAAACCCGAACTCATCCCTTTGCAAAGGTAGTTCCACATGAACACTAGTGCCTTTACCAGCACCAACATGTAGTGGGGTAAGGGCTCTCAAAAATAATAACCTATACTCTCTAGAAGTTAAAGTCTGTGACATACTATTTAAGTCACCACCAAATGATTATCAGTCCTAAGAGGTATATAAATGTATAATGTCCATCTCCGCATATTTCTGGGGATAATATTCAGGTCTAAATTTTGTAAAAAGTTGAACTTAGTAGTGAGTACTCCGTAAATCAATTCAATAATGATCCCAGTTGAGGTTTTTGAAAGAGTTTTGGAAAGGGTAGCGGAGAAATTCGCTGACGGTTTTCTTATTGTTAATTCTGTTTCTGTTGACGACGTTAATTATTACTGTGAGTTTTTTCTTTAAAGTTCTAGGGAGTCCTGAATCCGTTGAGTCTGAGAAGTGAGGCGAATCCTAGACTCCAAAGCGTCTCTATTGTCTCTGCGTATCTTTCTGGTTTTTTGGTTCTGATTATCGTTCCTGTGGGTAATGCTAGGATCTGCGGTCTCCTGCTACTTAAGACTTCGGAGTAGCCTAGGTTAAGTCTTTCTATTTTTCTCTTAAGCTTTCCTCCAGGTTCTAATTCTTCAGGATCTGCCTGTATAGATCCTTCTACTCTCTCCACGAATTCTAGGCCTATTACGTTAGGTTTTGATTCGTCTAGGGTGAGAGTGTTGAGCTCTTTCAGAGCTAAGGGTATCAGTGGTGTTGGCGTTAGTGTTAGGTGTAAGCCTTTGTTTTGAAGGGTTAAGGGACTTTCTATGAGCTCTAGGGTCTTGGCGATCTCTTCTGGTAATGCCTCTAGCTTAGTAACATTCACGCTCGCTATTCTGCCCTCGCCCCCGACCCTGTAAGCACCTGGCTCTAATTCCTTGTCACAGTTATACAAGTATATGAAGGTGGGGATCACGCTATCACCGCTACCCACGACCCTGTAGCTTAGGGTTGAGTACTTATACGTGTAGCCCTTGTCAACGACTTTCTCAGTCCTGTTTCCATAACCCTTAACGAGCTTAACCCCGATTCTCTCTTCAACGACCGGCTTTACGTACTTACCATGATCTGCTTTACTCAAATAAACCTTAATGTTCCTGCTTCCTTGCTCTACCCGGATCTCTCTTAAGGGGGCGTAAATACTGCCTAGGCATACGTAAGGCTCATTACTTAAATCTTTAAACCACAGGAGAGGACCTTTAATGACAGGTTTTCCGCAACCGCCTTTTTCCTCAAGCCCCTCTATCAGCTTCCTCAATAAGCTTATGTGGTCTGCATTAGCTTGACTCTCTAACGTTACGTTTAGAGCAGATCCCACCAAACCGCTTATGGTGGTTGGGGAAGGTATTGGCAATACTGCATGAGACCCTGTTATGAATTCCTGACTCGCTACGGGCTTTTTAGAAAGCACTAGCGGTTCTAGGGGTTCTATCAGAAGGGCTTTCATAACCACCCCCTCGAAACCCTGACGAAGTCTGTTAGTTCCTCTAATAGTCTTTCACCCGTGATGTCATTCCTTATCTTAAGTATGGCTTCCTCTCCTACATGCTCTATCAACTTGTCTATTACCTTCTCGGCTTCGGAGGTCTTCTCATGCTTTACGTTAATATTTCTCTGAAGTACTCTCCTAAATACCCTGTAGAGGAAGTCGTTTCCTGCCCTCACTTTCTCTCCGGTTGTCGGGTCGCTGAGCATTCTATCTAGGTCTTCTGGCAAGCTCGACGATACCACCCCCAGGTTCTCTGCAAGGAATATAGTGTTCAAGGTTTTCAGCATGTTTCCTGCTATAAGGAATCTCTCTCCGTTTTTACTTACGGAGAGTGGGAGTATTACCTTAGCCCTACTCCTGCTATCACTTACGATAAGTGAGTCTTTGTGTACGGCATGGGTTAAGCACCACTTAGCTCTCTTAGCTTCTACTTCTAATAACCTTAGGGTTTCTGCGATTTCACGAGACATTATATCGAGTAGATCAGCGATCCTAACGCTGAAGCTTCTGCCTGTTGGGAGAGCTTGAGCTATCACTACCCTACCCTCATTAACTCTAGTTTCATGAAACATTCCTTCCTTATAGCCCCAGAAATGCGTTCTGAGAAGTTCGACGACGTTATACCATCTTTCTATTGGGGATAGGGCTAGTACGTCGTCACCTCCCGTGTAGATCGGGAGCCCCATATTACTCATTATCGTGGCTACGTCCTTCAATGCCGTGACTTGTAGTGCGAGGGATATAGTAGCTGTTAGGGTTGGTGAGACAAGTATTCCTTTCCCTGAGGTTAGGGTTGATGAAAGCAGGGCTGCCGCGTCGTATGCCTTAGCTATCTCTTCTTTCTCAGATTCTTTTAATCCCGCCGAGATAGCTTCTAGCAATGCCCTTACGTAATCCTTGGTTGTTAAGCCTATGGGTTCTATTATGCCTTGATGCAACTTTCCTACGTAGTCTCCATCACCTTTGATTATGGCGTACTTAGTTCTGATCTTCAGAAAGTTCTTAATGTCCCTGGGCCTGGATGTTACCTCGATGAAGTAGTTGGTTTGATCTGATAGTTCTGGGAATAGGTTCCTAACTATGCTTGAACAAACTCTCACGTCTGAACAGAACTTGTTTTGAAAGAGTCTTAGCATGCCTTCCTTAAATTCCTCGAAGCTGAGACCACACATCTCAACGGCTTTTCCTATGTTGCGTATTCCTAGCCTCCGCTCTATCTCGTTCTCGTAGATCTCAGGTATTACGTGTATTAACGGATTGCATTTCCATTGATTCAATGCCTCCCTTTCTAGTTCTTCTCTTAGTTTTTCGGTTTCTTCCATGTCCTTAGTCAGGACGTTGACTAGTGCCTTAAGAGCTACGTCATCAGTCGATGCCAACCCATAATACTTTCTTAGTGAATCAGAGTATGCCTCACCCACGGCTCTCTTAAGCAAGCAGTAAGGACCTAAAGCTTCTCCAGGTCTGAAGATCTCTTTGAGATTCTCTTCTAGCTCGTCTTCCGTTGCAGCGCCAACTACGTCCTTCAGTAGGTTCTCTAGCTTCTTCATCCACTCGTCCTCAAATTTTTCAACACCTCTTACTTCATCCCATACCTTAACCGGATGTATTACTGCGGGTTCCTCCCCGCATAATGAGCACATGTTCCAGTCCCCGTTCTTAACTTTGGTTAGCGCTACGTAATCGCCTACAGGCTTTATCTCCTCGTTCTCATATACCCAGAACGGGCGTGGTAATGGTATAGGGCTTTTCGTAGCTTCTCCCGCGAGAACTCGTGTCGTGATGACGTGCCATAATAGGTTCCTAGCGAGGTCTTCTGTTTTTAGGTTGAGGTTCGCGCTCCTTATGATATCTTCCAGGTTCTTCACGTCCTCGTTATTAAGTCCTACCTCACTACAATATTCTTCACCGCATTTCATTAAGCAATTCAGCAGTTTCTCGTACGTGTCTCTCACGTCTACCACGTCTATTCTGAGACCTACGTGTGGAAGTTCAATCACTTTCTTAATCTCTTCAAGCTCTAAGAGTTTCAAAAGTATTTGTTTCGTTAACGGTTTTCTCATTTTCTGTGATGGTTTTGCTTTTTCGATTAGTCTATGTTTAACGTCGTTAAGTAATTTACTCCATGAGTTTAGGTACGCTTGATGCACCACGTCCCTGATCTCGCTAATCATGGAGGGAATCGAATGCTTTGCTTCAGTGTCCTCCTTAAAAATGTATGGGGGTAATACTAGGTATGCTGTGGCCGGTATTAGCGGGGTTAGTGTCAGCATTTCTAGGAGTTCCCCAAGTTTTTCGCGTGTGCATGCCTCCCTAACTTCCTGTACCTCAAGCTTTTCTCTTAGGATGTTTCCCCATCCTAGTCCTGATAAGGTCTCCACGTAGTACTCGCAGACCTTGCTGATGGTCGAATCTCCTATTCCTATCCTTTCGAGCTTTTCGACTACGTACTTGAAGAAGTATGGGTTTAGCCTTAGGGTTGGTGATAATACGATGTCGGGACCGTAAGCTTCGATGAAGTCCTCGATTATCCCCCACATAAGCTTTGATAGGATCCAGCTTCCGGCCCAGAAATCAGTGGTTTTCCTGGATGATGAGATGAAGTTTGAGATTCCCGGGATATCTATTCTGACTATGAAGCCTTCTGGGATATCGTATAAGTTTAGATTAACCATGGATGCTGTAGCGTATAGATGATCGAAGATTGTGTGTGTCGGTGCGCGTGTATCGGCCAGGCTTGGAGGTAGTTTGTTAGAGTACCAGATCGCCTCAAGTAGGAGGTATAGCGTAGAGTATAGCAGGACAGCGTTCCTGTACTCCGTTGTCGGTTCTGACTCTCCTGATTTGAGGGAGGAACTAATCTCTCTTAGGATCGAGCCGACGCCCCCCATAATCTCTAAGGCCTTATCCAGAGTGACTGGCCCTAACTCTACGAACTTATCCGGTCTTAGGATGTTGTGTAATCTGTTATACTTTACTATAACGCTGCCTCCACCGCTAGCGTAGATTGCGTTAATAAGCCATCTATCGAAGGTTGACGCCATTCTGTCAGCTCTTCTAACAATGTTTTCGTGTTCTTCGCTAACGTAGTGTGCTAGTGGAGTATCTCCTAGTATGAGCTCCCTAAGATTCTCCGCCACTTCCTCATGTTCTCTCAGAACCCACATCTTGTTAGGGGGGTCGTGGAGGAGGGCTCTGCTTTTAGTCCTAACTAGTGTGATAAGAGAATCTAACACTACCCCACCTCCTACTTCACGTTAAGTTGTCGCAACATAAATATTTAAGTTTTCTTTTAAGTGAGTATGATATCTTGAAACTGAATTTTGTTGGTGGGAAGTTAGGGTTAATGAAGTCTCATCTTCTTTAAGTGTTATTCGGTGAGTCTGAGTTATGGGAGATATGCCTCTGAATGATAACCTTGCTTTGGGAGAAATTTTAAGTGTTGTGTCGGGGTTTAAGGAGGGTTTTCGATTACGCTCTTTTTATCGCTTTCTAGTTATTCTGAGTCGCTCTTCGTTAGTTCTTTAATTAGTTTTACTACATATTTTCTGAAGGCCGGTGCTCTCTCTTGTATTATTCCTCTGTCTCTTAGATCATTTAGGTCTAGTTCCTCGTTTCTTAGCAGTTCCTCTAATTCTGTCATGTTGAAGGTTTGGTATGGGTTTTCTAGTTTTCTTATTAGGTTCGCTAGTTTTTGGTCTATCGTTAGTTTAGGTAGTGATAGTGAGACTACATCGTTGAATGTTTCGTGTATGTAGTAGGCTCTTCGCGCCCCGGCTAGGGCTCCAGCTAGTAGTAGGTAGGCACTCTCGGGTTTGAAGCCTCCTGTTAGGTTTAGGTATACTTTAATTCCTTTCTTGCTCCATTCCAGGATCTTAATCACTACCTTCTCTATTAAGTCGGTTAGGGAGTCTTCAAAGCTTAGAAGGTTTCTGCCGAGACCGGTGATCTTGACTGGGTCCCTAACTAGTGTGTGGTAACGTTGATCACGTAGTATTGCGAGAGCTATGGAAGCGCAGAGGTATCCGGTGCCTGTATCACTACTAAACAAGTAAACACCGACTTCCTCGGGAGGGGAGTGGTTGAAGAGGCTGACGGCTCTAAAGAAAGCGTTTAACTCTGCCGACGCTCTACGAGGATTTGACAAAACATACTCGTAGAGAGCGTTAAATACGGGGGTTCCGCGAGCGGCTGAAGCAAGTGCTCTATCCTGGTCCGGGTGATCGAAACTAAGGGAACCCCACCCACTAATACCTAACCTCCTAGCCTGCATATCGTTATCTCTAACGTAATTACTTAGGATAGACGTCCCAACAGATATCACATGAACCCAACTAACCAAAGACTAAACACCGAGAATATTATGCGTGAAAAACTAATAAGGTTTCCAACTCATGTAATCGACAACGGCGTCCTAGCCTTCCCGAGACTTCGGCTCCCTACCACAGGCCTCGACTATGGGGAGGTGGATGTCCTAGCTACTTTGGGGGACGGCCTGCACGTCATCGAGGTCATGACCAGAAAGAGTGAGAAAGGCGTGGAAGACAAGCTAGTCAAGCTACAGCAAATCAGGACAGCGCTTAACGCTGACGAAATACTGCTAATCACTACGAAAGAAAACCTCGAAGAACTAGAGAAGACCGACCACTGCAACGGCATTAAATGCATCGCCCTAGAAAACCTACCTACACACCTACAAAAACTCACCAAGAAAACCACGTAAACCCTCCAAAACAAACCCCAACATAACAAAAACAAGAACCCCCCACGCCAACACCCCACATAACTCAACCTTCAATTCATTCTTTGTTGATACTTGTTCTAGCGCGGTCTTCAAGACTTCAATCCCTTTATATTTCTTTCAATTCATTCTTTGTTGATACAAGTCAGCCGTGTCATACTCCTCGCTGTTGAGCGCATTAGCTTTCAATTCATTCTTTGTTGATACAGTCTAAACGCGCCCATCACGCGTGAGGAGAATTTAGCCTTCTTTCAATTCATTCTTTGTTGATACATACCTTTATTGGCATGACGGAAGCGGTAATTTGGCAAGTACTTTCAATTCATTCTTTGTTGATACTACGAGATGCGGGACGACTCCTACGCGCTTGAAGCGTCTTTCAATTCATTCTTTGTTGATACATACCAATACAACACCAGCGGTTTGTTTTACGTGTTAGCTTTCAATTCATTCTTTGTTGATACCTGGTGTTGTATTGGTATAGTGTGTCCGATATTTTTGTCCTTTCAATTCATTCTTTGTTGATACCAAGACCTAGGAAGTTATCAATGCTAAAGACCCAACTCATCTTTCAATTCATTCTTTGTTGATACTGAAACGTTTAGGGATACACATGTAGAGGATGTTGAGATAGGCTTTCAATTCATTCTTTGTTGATACAGGTCCAGGACCAAGTACTTGGTGAGGGGGTCTGCCTCCTCTTTCAATTCATTCTTTGTTGATACTTACCGCTCATCGCTTAACGCCCTCACCCGACAGGATCTTCTCTTTCAATTCATTCTTTGTTGATACGATCGTACACGGTAGAGTATAGGGTGTACAACTACTCCACTTTCAATTCATTCTTTGTTGATACATGAAGGATACCATCAAGGTTACCCGTGAAAACGACGCGCTTTCAATTCATTCTTTGTTGATACTTTGTAAGACCCGCGCCCGTCATAATCATTCCTTTAAACTTTCAATTCATTCTTTGTTGATACGGGTCGGGGGCCACGTACTCGGACTCAAGGAATTGGAGGGCCTTTCAATTCATTCTTTGTTGATACTTGATCTATGAGATCGATTCCGTAATTGAGGACGCGATCCCTTTCAATTCATTCTTTGTTGATACAAGTTTTATTCGGTATTGTCAGAAGGGACGACCTTAGACATCTTTCAATTCATTCTTTGTTGATACAAGTTTTATTCGGTATTGTCAGAAGGGACGACCTTAGACATCTTTCAATTCATTCTTTGTTGATACTTCCTATCGCTCACGACCACGAGCTCCGTCAGAGTCCCCTTTCAATTCATTCTTTGTTGATACAAATGAAAGCCGTAGAGGTTATACCGCCCGCAGGACTTAGAGCCTTTCAATTCATTCTTTGTTGATACAATGGTCGGTCAAACCCCCGAACCCAAACCTCAGGAGGCTCTTTCAATTCATTCTTTGTTGATACCGGAGCAGAAGGAAATACTCTTCAACGACTTGATAGAGACTTTCAATTCATTCTTTGTTGATACTCTAACTAAATCTATAACTGCTTGTTTAATTATGCGTTTTCTTTCAATTCATTCTTTGTTGATACCATAAGGTAACAAATATGGGATGGGATAAGGGTCTCGATTACTTTCAATTCATTCTTTGTTGATACATATTAAAATATAAACCGTGAAGTATGTTTTATACACTTTCAATTCATTCTTTGTTGATACATGCTTATTTCCTAAAATCAGAAACGACTACTCTGTTCTACTTTCAATTCATTCTTTGTTGATACCTATGTGTAGGGTGTGAGGATAGTGGGTAGTCAAATAGGTAATAGCTTTCAATTCATTCTTTGTTGATACAAGCATATTCAAACGTAAAAAGCAAGTTGAAAAAGGGTCATACTTTCAATTCATTCTTTGTTGATACCTACTGTAAAAGCGCGGAGCCTTATCGTGTTATCAAATACTTTCAATTCATTCTTTGTTGATACACATTTATACCTAACGACATCGGGACTATTCCCGCAGGCAACTACATATGCTTTATATTCTTTCAATTCATTCTTTGTTGATACTTAAAGCAATTACTGTAATTACTGGATCATCAGAGTAATTACTTTCAATTCATTCTTTGTTGATACAGCCGTGATGTAGGAAGCCCATACTACATTATGATATTTACCTTTCAATTCATTCTTTGTTGATACATAGATGGAATGAGGATACATATAGAGTAGTGGTGTACTTTCAATTCATTCTTTGTTGATACAAGGATTATGAGCTTAATCAAGCAATCCTTGATAGTCTCTTTCAATTCATTCTTTGTTGATACTGTAGTAGTAGTGTAGGTAATCCCACAGCGTGCTTATAGCTTTCAATTCATTCTTTGTTGATACAAGACGGGTGTGTAAGACGTGTCCTGGTGACTATCTTGTCTTTCAATTCATTCTTTGTTGATACATGAATATATTCTTCGTGATCTGTATGTATCCGGATATACTTTCAATTCATTCTTTGTTGATACAAACAGTTTTCTGCTTAGAACGTCGGCTAATGCTAACTTTCAATTCATTCTTTGTTGATACACCCGGTCCGGGGGGCGCCCATTCTGGGCCCTTTACTTTTACTTTCAATTCATTCTTTGTTGATACGCAGACGTGAAAGCGAAGCTCGAAGAACTAGGATTTCCACCCTTTCAATTCATTCTTTGTTGATACCTTAAATATGATAGCGAGAAAGTTAAGGCTGTGAGCACTTTCAATTCATTCTTTGTTGATACGATAAAAACGCTTTTTGCTTACCTTACAAACGTAAGGTAACTTTCAATTCATTCTTTGTTGATACACGTTAAAGGATCTTAAGAGTGATGTAAGCATCCTGCAGCTTTCAATTCATTCTTTGTTGATACTCCGATTACTTGCTATACAAGAATGTCTCAAATGATACTACTTTCAATTCATTCTTTGTTGATACTGAGGTGTTGCGTTGTTTTTGTGTGTGTTTTTGTTTCCTTTTTTATTTCTTTCGCGTGGTTATTAAGTTTTGTTTTGAGGAATCCTCACTGAA
>Ga0207433_10007658_pt1 | contig 17935 bp, 22 predicted proteins | sample YelNatPaOPGAMG01_FD_187559 | JGI IMG/M metagenome (GOLD analysis project Ga0207433, IMG submission 187559) | Hot spring thermophilic microbial communities from Obsidian Pool, Yellowstone National Park, USA - OP-RAMG-01 (SPAdes) (version 3) | ecosystem: Environmental > Aquatic > Thermal springs... | reverse complement strand
ATTCCGGGAATGATTAGAGGCGTCGCCATAGAACAGATAAGGGTTGGAATGCCCTTAACAATCGATTTCGGCACATGCGTTGCAACGCAAGAATGGCCCCAATGGCCAAGATACTACTTTAAACCCCCAGCCTAGAGCAAGTTTCGTTTTACCATTCTTCTATTCTTTTGTTTATGTATTCTATCAGTGTTGGCAAGTCTGTTATTGATGTTACCATGTAATTTGCTCCTGCATTGATTAGTTCTTTTGGACTTGAAACCCCTGTTGGTATGCCAACTGCTATTGCACCTAAATCCCTTGCACATTTCATGTCGCTTGCCCCATCTCCAACAACAACAGCGTCTTTAGGTTCAACGCCTAACGCTTCCAATGTTGCCTCAAGATGCTCCGTGTTTGGCTTAACGTTTTTCACACAGTTTCTTGGGGTTATCACATCAAAAAAGTCTTTCATTTTAAACCTTTTTAGGACGTATTCAGTTGATTTTTCACTGTTTATTGTGCATAATCCAAGCCTTAAACCCGTTTCCTTCAATGCTTTCAAGGTTTCTGTAACTCCTGGAAATAGGCTCGTGTACTTGGCTGCTTCTAACTCATGTTTTTCTGTTATTTCCAAGGCTTCGCGGCGGATCTGTGCTATGGCATCTTCGGGCCATCCATTGTTTTTCATGAAGATTTCCGCTTTTTTCAACATTTCAAATATGCTTTCGTTCACCGATAGCGTGGACGCCGGCATCCCTGCCCTTATAAGGAAACCTCGTACTTCAGCCCTAACAGTTCTATAGTCTATGTTAAAGCTTGCAATTGTTCCATCCAAGTCGAAAATGACCGCCTTGACTTTCATGGTTCCTTTCTCACCTTCGCCTTTCTAGACTCGAAGCGATTAATCACTTTTCTAGGGAAATATACTTTGCGGTAGGGCAAACTGCATATTTAGCTGATCAATACTATAGTGTTTATTTGATGTGTTATGAGCCTAGAAGAATATGCAAAAGAAAAACTTTGGCCCATACTCGTAGAAACCGTACATGCCTTGGTTTTGTACCCGAACCATAAGGCTTACACACGCGAAGTAATACTCCATGAAAAGCCAGACATAACGCCCCAAGAATTAGCAGCAAGGCTGGGCATGCCGCTAGGCGAAGCCCTAGTGATCCTCTACGAACTAGAAGGCGAGAGAAAAAGTCATTTACCAAAGGATTCGGACACTTGAAGCTTTAAATGTGATGTAGACCTCGCTGTTTAAATCAAGTTTCATCTCGCTAAATGAACGCTTAGTTATTTGAACAGCGAAAAGTTTTCCAACGTCAACCTTAAGTCTAATAACAGAACCAACGTCTGAAATTTCTACTATTCTTCCTTTCAGAATGTTTCTGGCGCTTGATGTGAAAGGGCTTTTTGATAAGATTATGTCTTCCGGACTTATAAAAACCGAAACTTTTCCTTCACGTTTGTCTGTTGCTGCAATTTCAACATCGTTTCCAATGTTTATTAGAGTTGTTCCATTTTCAGCAGTTCTCGCCTCTCCCACGAAAGTGTTTTCCAAAGCGGCAAAACTAACCAGTGTTTTCGACAGTTTGCCGAAAATTTCCTGTTGTTCTCCTACTTCGCTTATTCGTCCATAATTCATTAAAGCTATGCGATTTGGTAAGCTTCTAGCTTGGAACATGTTGTGTGTAGTCATCACAATTGTAGTTTTTAACTCTCTGTTAACTGCAGCTATAATTTCTTCAATAAGTGCAGCATTTTTTGGATCCAAGTTTGCTGTTGGTTCATCTAGAAGAAGAAGTTTAGTGTTAAGTGCTATAGCCCTTGCCAATGTGACTCTTCGTTGTTCTCCGCCAGAAAGTTTTTTCGCATGTCTTTTATTGAAGCCTTCAAGTCCCACAAGCTCCAAGGCTTTGTTAACTCTTTCTGCAATCTCATTTTTGGGCATTTTTCTGATCTTCAAACCATAGGCAACATTATCGTAAACAGTCGCATCAAACATCACCGTTTTCTGAAAAACCATTGTGCAATTCACGCGTACTTGTGTCATATTTTCCTCTGTTACCTTTTTGCCGCGAAAGTAGACTTCGCCTTTTGAAGGTTTTTCGAGGAAAGCCAAAATCTTAAGAAGCGTGGTTTTTCCAGAACCATTTGGTCCAAGGAGAGCGAGGATTTCACCTTCATAAATTTTGAGGTTAACATTTTCTATGGCTTTTATTCCATCATAGAATTTCGAAATTTCCTTCAGCTCTGCGATGGTGTTCATCTTTTCCCTCTTCGAATAATGTATGCTAATGTGTTTGTTATGAAAACCACAGTGAGTAATATTATAGTTAGAGCTATGCTAAGCGTTAAATCCCAGTTAATTTGGGTGGCGATCTGCGTTGTTAAGACGATGTTGCCTCCAACCATTAAGGCAACGCCTAATTCGGCTATTGCCCTATTGAAGCTTGTTAGGACGGCGGAGAAAATTCCGTTAGCTGCTTCTTTTAAAACGGCAACGGAAGCTTGCGAGTCTGAAGCTCCGAGGGTTTTGGCTAAATTGGCTATCTCCGGGTCAACGGCTTCTATGGCTGTTGTTGCTAAAGCCACAATTATCGGTGTTACAAGTATCGCCTCGCCTATGATTATTGCTGTTGGCGTGTACAGAAGCCTTAAAAACCCTAGTATTCCACCCTTCGATGTGAAGATGAAATAGAGGATTAAGCCTAAAGCTACTGTTGGTATGCCTATTAAAGTATTGAAGAAGCTTTTAACAAGAGATTTTCCTCTAAAATTTTTCATCCCCAAAAGCATAGCGATGGGCATGCCCCACAAAGTTGCAAGTAACGTTGCTGTCCCTGATATAGTCAATGACAGAAAGGTTGTTCGGTAAACATCCTGGTCTCCAGTTATTATCAATTGTATAGCCTTAATTATTGCATCCCAGACATCCGCCAATTAAGACACCTTTATTTATAAAGCTCTGGATGTCGATTATCTATATATTGCGGTGGGCACTCATAGAGTTGCCCTTCATGATTTAAAAAGGCGTAATTCTTAATCCAAGAAGCTACAGGCTGTAAATCTTGCGTTAAAAGCTTCACTGCTCCATAAAACAGGCTTTGCCCATACTCCTCTTTTCCATAATTCTCTATGAGTTGCTGCCCTTCGCTAGAAATTAGGAATTTCATGAAGGTTATTGCGTCCTCAAAGTTTACATGTGGGCATTTTGTTTGGTTCACTGCAATTGCACTGTAAACGTTTAGCAAATCCTTTGATTCGTTAATGAGGCTGGTTAATGTTATTCTTCCGTCTTTTAAGTATTTTAGGTATGTGCCAGTGTCTGCCAGAGTGTAAGCTGAGAACTCTTCAGCCATCAAAAGTGTTTGTCCCATGCCAGCGCAGGCTTTGTAATACCATGGTCTATTTGATATTTCTGTGTAATCAAAGTTAGCTGCTTTCCATAGGCTCTGCTCCTTGTTGTGAGTGCCAGAGTTGTCGAATCTTGAAACCCATATTTTTTGTGTTTGGTGGTTTTCGCCATAAGCTGCTATTCTATTGAAGGCTTCTGTAGCGTTAGGTGCTTCTGTAACATTCGCAGGGTCTGATTTTGGACCAACCATTACGAAGAAGTTGTAAGCGAATATTTTTCTAGAGACTCCGTACTCCTCTTCCAGAAAAGTTTTTTCAAGATCTGGTGAATGCACGAGGATTAAGCTTGCGTCACCTCTTTTTGCGATCTCTAAAGCTTGTCCGGTTCCAGCTGGAATGAACATTAAGTCTATTGGATATTTGCTTTCAAATTTTTCTTCTAGGTAACTTAATAGACCGGTGTCGTACAGGCTTGTTGTTGTGGAGATAACTAATCTTCTTTTTGCGAAGTATGCGTAATAGATTACAGTTCCAGCGATGAGGATAGCTGTGATGGATGCTGCCACTATTAGCATCTTGATGTGAGTTTTCATTTTTTCACCGTTATGTTTAGCTATTCATATCGACTAACTTATATCGTTTACGCCAGCAATAAAACAGCAGAATGACCGCCAAAACAAAACACAAGTTTTCATTTAAAATATGGATGGAACATCGCGGAAAACCCCTAATAGGAAAGGGCGGAGCCCAAATCCTAGAACAAATAAACACGGAACATTCAATGTTAAAGGCTGCAAAAAAGCTTGGCATGTCATATCGCTATGTATGGAGCTATATAAAAAGGATTGAAAAAACACTGGAAAAGCCAATAGTTGAAACCCACAGGGGTGGCAAAACAGGCGGAGGAGGCGCAGAGCTCACAAGTTTCGGAAAAGAGCTCTTAGAAGAGTACAGGCGCGTGGAAACGCTCTTAAACAATGTTCTTGCAAAGCAAGCCGATAAAGCCTATTCCACGACATAACGGTAGGCTATGTGTCCGCCAGCTGTTGAGCTCCTCCTAATGATTCGCAAGATATCTCCAGGTTTGGCGCCTATGGCTTTTACAGCCGGGTCTGAAGCCTTTATTTGCGGAAGCTGGTAAGGCTTAACCTTATATTGCGTTAGTAGTTGTTCTTTCTCTTCTTCTGTTAGGATTTCGTGTTTTGGGACAAGTTTGTGTTCGAAAATGTCGAATGCCGGAAAAGTCTTTGGTAGAAGCTCAATTTTCTTCTTTTTTGCGCCTTGCTTAACAGCGTGCGTGTATCTTCCACCAGTGATTATTATTCCTCTTTCGACGCCAGTTTCTTTCATGACTTTTTGCATGCGATTGACTGACGTTATTCCAACGGCAATGTCTTCTGGGATGCACCATATTATGGCTTTTTCCTTTTCTTTTGGGATTTCGACAAGAAAGCTGACGGCATCTTCGTATTTTTCCCTCTTAATCAGTTTGTAGCCTCGAAGTTTTATGAGCATCTTGGCTTTTCTTTCCTCTAAACTTTCTTCTTCCAAACTCAAATTGTAAACCCCTTTTTATGAGGGTAACCGAAACCTTAACAAGCCATTTAGCCTTTAAACTTTGCGCTTCAAACCAAAATATGAATAGGATATGGATAGGAACCCTTAGATGCGAAGCACTATCTTATCCGCATATTTTTTCATAGTTTCTGCAAACTCTGCGATTTTTGCTGGAGTGTAGGGCTTAAGTGTTCTAAAAGTCTTATCTAATGCATCGTCTGGAATGAATTGTTGGAAGGCGAATGTCCTTGCGCCCCTAATTAGTTCTCCTATTTTCTGTAGATCATCAGCGTCTACGAATCCTGGGACAACTGTTGTTCTAAGCTCGTATTCAACCTTTCCAGTTTTTAAAATCTCTAATGTACGAAGCAGATTCTCAACGTTTTCCGCACCAAGCTTTGGATATTTCTCCAGCGATGTCTTCACGTCTAAAGCAACGTAGTCCACATGGGCGAGGCATTCCTCAAACACTTGGGGATAAAACCCATTCGTGTCAAGCTTAACTGTAAAGCCCTTTTCCTTAAGCTTCTTCAGAAATTTCGGCATCTCTTTATGCATGGTTGGTTCACCCCCAGTCACAACCACAGCATCCACGAATCTCTTGCGATTCTCCAGAATCTTAAGCGCAGCTTCCTCTTGTAGAAATGGTGGCTTAGGATCTACGACTATGCGCCAGTTGTGGCAAAATGGACAGCGCAGATTGCAGCCTGGCGTAAAGAGGACAGAAGCTATTCTTTCTGGAAAATCTATGATGCTTGTTTTTTGTATTCCACTGAACTTCATTGGCTTTCCCTTTTCATGCTGGAATAGCTGGAGCGGCAACAATAATAGATTTGTCGAAGGTTCTTCGTATGGCGAATTCCGCCTGTTTCCCATCGTTCCACTGGTCAACTGGTCTTAGGTAACCTACAACTCGCGAGTAGACTTCGCAGTTTGCTCCGCAGATTGGGCATTGCTTATGTTCTCCGCTTGTATAGCCGTGTGTTGGGCATATGCTGAATGTTGGTGTCAAAGTGAAGTATGGCAGACGCGTGTTCCATGTTACCTTTCGAATCAGCTCTGCTGCGGATTTCCATGAGTAGAGCCTCTCGCCCAAGTATATGTGAAAGACCGTTCCACCCGTGTAAAGCGTCTGCAACTTTTCTTGATGCTCCAGAGCCTCAAACAGGTCTCCTTCGAAATCCACTGGCAACTGGGAAGAGTTTGTGTAGAATGGTTCTGCGCCTTTTGATAGATGTTTCTCGTTTGCCACAATTATGTCTGGGTACTTCCGCTTGTCTATGCGTGCAAGCCTATAGCTTGTGCCCTCTGCCGGTGTTGCCTCTAAGTTGTATATGTTACCAGTTTCTTCTTGAAAGTCTGCAAGTTTTTCTCGCATGAAACTCAGCACTTTAACTGCAAATTCAAGTCCATCAGGAGAGGCTATGCTAAAGCCGAAGAGATTCATTATCGCTTCGTTCATTCCCACTAATCCTATCGTTGAGAAGTGGTTCTTCCAGTATTTTCCAAAGGTTTCCTTAACATTGCGAAGATAACGTCTCGAATATGGGTATAAGCCATTATCCGTGAAGTTTTCCAAAGCCTTACGCTTTATTTCTAAGCTGTCCTTTGCTATTTCCATAAGTGCCTCCAAACGTTCGAAAAACTCATCCTCATTTTTCGCCAAATAACCAATCCTTGGAAGGTTAAGCGTCACAACTCCTATTGAACCCGTCAGCGGGTTAGCCCCAAAGAAGCCACCGCCTCTTTTGCGCAGTTCACGGTTATCTATCCTTAAACGGCAACACATACTCCTAACATCTTCAGGCTTCATATCACTGTTTATGAAGTTTGAGAAGTATGGCACGCCATATTTTGCTGTAACCTCAAACACCTTATGTGAGATCGGCGATTCCCAATCAAAATCTTTTGTTACATTATATGTTGGTATTGGAAAAGTGAAAACCCTGCCTTTCGCGTCACCCTGATTCATAACTTCAGCAAAAGCCACATTAAAAACCCTCATCTCCTCTTCCATTTCGCCATAAGTCTTGTCCATGACTTGTCCCCCGATAATCACTGGCTCATCCTTCATGAACTCTGGAACATTCAAATCCAAAGTAACATTTGTGAAGGGTGTCTGAAATCCAACACGTGTTGGCACGTTCATGTTGAAGAAGAATTCTTGGAGTGCCTGTTCAACTTCTTTTTGACTTAGTTTGTCGTAGTGTATGAATGGCACTAGGTATGTGTCAAAGTTACTGAAGGCTTGGGCTCCCGCAGCTTCACCTTGAAGAGTGTAGAAGAAGTTAACTATTTGCCCCAATGCTGTTCTAAAGTGTTTTGCTGGTTTACTTTCAATTTTTCCTGGGACTCCTCCGAAGCCCGAAAGAAGTAGGTCCTTTATGTCCCAGCCTACGCAGTAAGGCCCTAAAACACCTAGGTCATGGATGTGCATGTTTCCTGAGAAATGTGCATCTGCGATTTGCGGTGGGTAAATCCTTGTAATCCAGTATTTAGCTATAACTGTGGATGAGAGGTAGTTGTTTAAGCCTTGCAGCGAGTAGCTCATGTTTGAGTTTTCGCGGACGCGCCAGTCCTCAATTTCTAAGTATTGGTCGACGAGGTCTGCTGAACTTAAAAGAGAAGCCAATTCTCTTAGGTCCTGATGTTGCTTGCGATATAGAATGTAAGCTTTGGCAGTTCTCGCGTGTCCATTTTCAATTAGCACTTTTTCAACAATGTCCTGAATTTCCTCAACGGTTGGAACGCCCTCTTCTCCAAAACGCTGTTTGAGTATTTCAACAACTTTGTCGCTTAATTTCTTGGCTAGTTCACGGTCTTTTCCGCCAACAGCCTTTGCCGCCTTCCAAATAGCGTTTGTTATGCGCTCTTGGTCAAACGACTCTAATCTTCCATCACGCTTTCTAACGTACTTCATTTTTTCACCTCCAAAAGCACTTTACGGAAATCTTCTGGTTCTTCAAAGCGTCTATAAACTGAAGCAAACCTGATGTATGCGACACGGTCAAGATTCTTCAAGTACTTCATAACTAGATCACCTATCTCTTGCGAACTGACTTCCTCTTTTCCGAGTCTCGCCAAATCTTGGCGTACATGTTCTGCTAATTCACGTATTTGCTCCATCGTCACTGGTCTTTTTTCACAAGCTTTCTGTAAACCTCTAACAATTTTGTTTAGGTCGAATCTTTCGAGTCGTCCATCCTTCTTTTTAACCATAAGCTCTATTGTTTCCACATACTCATAAGTTGTGAAGCGCTTTCCACAATCCGCGCATTCTTTTCGTCTTCTAACGGTGTTATCAGGCGAGTCTCTTGTCTCGATTGTTTTTATATTTTCAGAGCCGCAATATGGGCACTTCATTGTTCTCACACGCAAGTTTTAGTGTTTTATAACTAAAGTAGACGCTAAATGTAGGGTTTTTATTATTTAAGTTCTTTCCACAACAACTTTGAAATAGCTGGAGAAGCGTTCTAAAAGCAGATGTAACTGTATACATAATTGCGGAAAACAAAAAACCCGAAAACAAGCTTTTTGGTGAAAAGAACTCGATTTCCAAAGTTTCTGTAGAGCTTAAAATTTTTCATTTTTCATGGTTAGATTTATTATCGTCTTTTCAGTCTTGTGCATTAGAGAAGCGCTATGAGCATTTGCATTCAAAACTTTGATGATAAGGATTCGCCAATAATTGTTTATTTGCTTAACCACGAATACGAAGGCGCGTATGAGTTTACTCCCAATAGCGATGATAAGATTCGTCTATGGATTCAGCATGCAAATGTAAAAATTTTCGTTGCAGAAGGCAGAGAAGTTTTAGGTGTTGTTGCATACAGAGAAAGCCATTGGAGCGAGGAAATAGAGTGGCTTGCAGTAAAAGATGTTGAGGTGAAAAGGGCTATAGAAGGCATAAAGCTTAGCAGTTTAAAGCCTGAAGAGGAAAAGGAATTCTTCAAAGCTGTAAATGCTGGTTTTGGACGGGAAAGAGTCAAAGTCGGCATAATCCAGCGTTGGAAATATGGGTGTCCACCCTTCAATGAAGAGTGGACACAAGTCGCCGAGACTAATGGCGAAATTGTTTCGGTGGTTGCCTCAAGATCTGACGCGGAATACAACAAACATTTCAATGATAAGAGAGGCTACTTGGGTCCAGCAGCCACAATCTCAGAATACAGAGGGAAAAACCTCGCATCTGCACTAGCATGTTATGCAATGAGCTTTCTGTACACATGTGAATGTGATTCCGTAGCGTTATACACGATGAAACAAAACATCCCATCAGTAACTCTCCTACAAAAGTTGGGTTTCTACACTTCGCATAATTGGAAATTTATGCGCAAAATACCTTCAACTGGAGCCTAGAATAATGGCGGAGATAACGCTTGACCCGTCAAATCCGTTCGATTTGAATGTCACGCTTTGTTGCGGTCAAGCTTTTAGATGGGAGAAACATGGCGAGTGGTGGTATGGAATTGTTGGAGAACAGGCATTTAAGGTGAGGCAAGATGGCAATAGACTTGAATTTGAAAACGCTGATGAAAAATTCATAAGAAACTATTTTGGATTAGATTATGATTTATCAAAGATTTTCCATAAAATCTGCAAAGACAAATACATCAAAAATGCTGTCGAAGCCTTTAGGGGTCTACGTATTCTCCGCCAGGAACCTTGGGAGTGCCTTGCCTCATACATTTGTGCAACCTACAAGAACATTTCAGCAATTAAAGAGATGCTCGTAAACCTATCAAGAAAGTTTGGAGAAAAAATACGATTCGACGGAATTGACTTTTACAGTTTCCCAGCAAAGGAAAACATTGCAAGGACAAAAGCTGAAGAATTGGCAGAGTGCGGTCTCGGATACAGAGCAAAATACTTACATGAAACAGCAAAATTGATATGCGAAAGCGACTTTGAATTTAAACAATTAAAAACGCTTTGTTATGAAAAAGCCAGAGATGAATTGCTAAATTTTCCAGGTGTAGGCAATAAAGTTGCAGACTGTGTTCTACTTTTCTCCTTAGATAGACTTGAGGCTTTTCCAATTGACGTATGGATAAAACGGGCCATCTTAAACTTTTACGCGCAACATTTTCAACAAGAATTTGTTACAAAGCTAGCCAACAAAAAATCTTTAACACCTTCAGATTATCAAGTGATTAACCTTTTTGGAAGAAGCTATTTCGGCGAATATGCAGGTTATGCTCAAGAATACCTTTACCACTATATGCGAACGCAATTTTAGATTAGGTTTCTCTTCCTTAAAATTTCGGCTGCACTGCTTCCGTTTGTTGTTGTGATCGATATTGCATCTGAAACAAGCTTTATGGCTTCAGCATAATTGTGCTGCAGTGTTTGCTCAATCACGTCATCAAGTTTTTCGCTTACATTCTTGAAACCTTTTTCCCCAGAGGCGTTAGTGGCAATGTTAACTTCCAAAATCAGCGCATCAAAATATAAAACCAAAATTTTCTCTGCTCCAGCAACTTCGTCTTCCCTCATGTTCTCCAAAGCATCTAGGAGTTTAACCGCGATAATCAGGTTTGATTTTATTTTTTCAGCATAATGGAAAACGATTATGGCGTTTTTTATTTCCAAAATTCACTCTCCAGTCAAAGTTAACTGCCCAAAACCTATTTCGTGGTGGGTCTTCCCTTCCACCTTTCTATTCGCTTTTTGACTTCATCTTCAAGCTTCTCTTTTGAGATTAGTCGCCCCTTAACTATGATTTCATCGCCAAAAATGATGCTTGGTGCGCTCAAAATGTCATAGGCTAGTCCTTCCTTAAAGCCTTCTTCTGTTGCCATGTTTACTTCTCTAAAGATGACGCCGAACTTCTGCGCAACCTCAAAAGCAATGGCTTTGGCAACTGGACAGGCTGGGCATGTTGGCATAGTGAAAACCTTCAACTCCATTACCGGTCTTTCTCCGAAACATAAATTTGCTGCACCACCACCTTTTAAATCTTTCATAAACCCTTAAACGCAGAAAACGTTTAAATTAAATTCGAAACAGCATATTAATGGCGAAGAAGCATGAGTTTGGGCCCGTAGCTCAGCTAGGTTAGAGCGACAGGCTCATAAACGCATAATAGTTAAGAGACCTGTTGGTCGGGCGTTCAAATCGCCCCGGGCCCATTATAGCACAGAAGCATGCTGCAAGCGTTTTCTTGGATATCTGAGGAAGCGTCTTAGGGATTATGCAGTTCCAAATGAATGTTTAGTTTGCGATAGAATGATTGAGTGCTTAACGTGTTGAATTAAGGATTAAATACTTTTTAGGCATTTAAGTTCAGTCAGTGAACTTTGCTTGCTCCCAATTAGGGATATCAATAGGTCTAGGACAACCCCGCATGTTAATCGCCTAATCATAGTTTTGAATGTGATGATTTTTGTTGTCTTTTGGCTTTCAAGTATTGGAGTTTTAGATGAGAAAATTGCAATTTACATGGCGGGAAGCGATAAAATATCAGGCGCTTTTGTGATGGTGTCGAATGACATTTTGCATGGTAAACGCCTATTCACATTGTTTACTTCGATGTTTATGCATGCAAACTGGTTTCACCTTTTTGGAAACATGCTTTTCCTTTTCGTTTTCGGTGACAATGTTGAAGATGCATTTGGTCATGTGGGATACCTGATTTTCTATCTGATCTGCGGATTAGCAGCAAATTTTGCGCATATCTTCGTCGCTTTGTATGCTCCGCAAATAATTAAGGTCACCGGTTTCCAATTTGCTGCTGCAAGTTTAGATGAGGGGGTTGTAGGGGCTTCTGGGGCTATCTCCGGCGTTTTAGGCGCCTACTTTCTCCTTTATCCAAGGGCTATCGTCTTAACATTGTTTTTTTACGTTATATTGCCAGTCCCAGCATTTATTTTCCTTGGCGTTTGGTTTCTTTTGCAGTGGGTTTACGCTGCCTTTGACCTTTCTGGCGGAGTTGCATATTTTGCACATATCGGAGGCTTTATCGCAGGAATGATTTTGGCTCTAGCTTTTGGACTAAAGCGGAAACGAAGACGAGATGAACGTTTTAAGTTGTGAAAATCGATTTTTGGGGTCTGGCCGTCATGAGTTCCTCATTCGCATAAATCAGACTGGGACGGCGTCATCATCCCCCAAAGTATAACAGCATCCCCAACAAATAAAATCTTTGCTACTTTGTGGTATATGAAAAGAGAAGGATATGCAGAATCATACATTGAAGCAGTAGGTAAGAGACTTAAACATTTAGCTAAACACTCAAACATTGATAATCCAGAAACAGTTAAAGACTTCATAGCTTTAAAGCAGTGTTCTACAGCATTCAAAGAAACATTAGTAGAAGCATACGATTTGTACATAAAAGCTAACAACATGAAATGGAATAAACCATACTATAAAAGATACGATAAGCTACCAAAAATACCTAGTGAAGAGAAACTTAACATGATTATAGCTAACTGTTCTAAAAAGTATGCATTAGCATTCTCAATGATAAAGGATTTAGGGCTTAGACCTGTAGAACTGACATGGTTGAAGGTTAGAGATGTTGATTTAGAAAATGGAATTGTCAACATCACAAGTGCCAAACATTGCAATGGTAGAACATTGAAGATTAGACAATCGACTTTGCTAATGCTTAGAAACTATATTAATTCTAGAAACATAGGATTAAATGATAAACTGTTTCCAGTAGACTCTAGTTCGTTAAGTGAAACATGGAGAAGGATCAGAAACAAAGTTTCAGAAAAGCTTCGAGATGTTACCTTGAGAACAATTAGGCTTTACGATCTTAGACATTGGAAAGCAACAGTTGAATACCATAAAACAAAGGATCTCCTCTATGTTAAAACATTGTTAGGTCATAAAGATCTAAGAACTACATTACGTTACACTCAGTTATTGGATTCTAAAGATGACGAATATGTTAGTGCTGTAGCTAGAAACATTGAAGAAGCTAGAAGACTCATTGAATCTGGTTTCGAGTATGTTTGTGACATTGAAAGTGTAAAACTATTTAGAAAACGTAAGTGAAGTGAACATTCCATCATCCCTATTTTTCTGTTTCAGGCTAGATTGCATACGCATATATGCTTTACACGTTTATATCGTGCTTCTATTCGGTTCTTACTGTCTCGTACCCTTCAAAACCTGTTTCATTATTCACTTTGCCTCTTTATAATTGCCCCATCAAGGGTTCTTGAAACAAAAAGGTTCAAAAATTAAAGGCAAAATTTAAGTGTGAACTGTTCATCTTAAACAAATTACACTCTTTCTACTCTTCTACTTCCGCTACTAATAGATATCACATATCACATACTAAAACTGCTACTTTTTAAAAAAATAAAAAAGGAGGGAATGTAACGGGAAATTATAGTACTTCGTTTTGACTCTATGCCTCTAATAGTGTATGATATATGACTTGTTTAAGTAGCAGTAGTAGAAGCCTTTTTAGACTTATCTTTGTCCTTTTCAATTTGTTTATGGAAATCGGCTACTTTATTGAACATGTCATAGTTGTAGATGTCTTTTTGTCTCTGAAGCCAGTCTGTAAAAGGAGTTTCTGAGTGTACATCAATGGTTCCCATAAGGCTTGTGGTAATGGTGTTGGGTGTAATCTCATCCCCTGTAAGCACTCTGTACTTTCTCTTACCATCCATGCCAACATGAAACGTTCCAAGATCAGGATACACTTCTTTTATTAGTTTTGCAGTTTCAAGAGCAAGCTTCATTCGATGTTGAATTAGTCTCACGGTAGCGTCAATTTCATCCTTGGAGCATACAGCAGGCAATGGAATCCTAAATTTCTTGTCAGTCTTATGGCCTTTGATCATTTCATCTAAAGCCATTTGAGCATAAGCCCCAGACTTGCGTAGCTCGTTACCCCACATAGTTAGTTTAGCCATCTCCTGAACGTTCTCGTCAATCCTGCGTATTTTCTGAAGCCTTTCAAACTCCTCCTTTGGAATCCCCTTTTCAAGTCCCTCAAGGGAAAAACGTGCAATCAAACTGCTGACAGACACTCCAAGCTCATTGGAGAGAGAAACCAGTTTTGTCCAAATGTCTTCAGGCATGTATATTGTTCGAGCATTCCTTCGTGATTTCCTTTTCAAATTTTCACCTCCATTTATTTTATTCAAGCTTATAAGAAAGCCAAAAAATCAGTATAAACATTCATTAATGTCAAGATTTTGCCTTGTTTCCTCTAAATATCTACAAAAATACTTCATTTTGAGCTAATAAAGAAAATTCTGCATCATACTATCATAACAAGTATTGTTCTACAACTTTTCTGCCATATTTCGTCATACTTATCATGTATTGAGCATCCTTGTAAATTTTAATCAGTCTCCTTCTTCCGAGAGATTTTAATGAATGAGAAAAAGACGCTGAGAAACTGTTCGGCAAATTTGGATGTTGTACTCTAATATTCTTTATCCATTCAGTAAGATTTTCAGACGAAAAATCAATGTGCTCAGGTTCATGAACTTTAACAACTCTTTCAAGTTTCAAGTATGGCTTCTTAGCTGGATATTTAGTTGCTACAATCCAAACTAGGTCAATTTTACGTATAGGTGAATTTCTATATAACTCCTTAAGAATTATACGTTGCAGCATACTTAGGTATTTAGCTCTCTTCAATTCATCTCCACAATAATAATTGTTCACTTAATAACAAATAAAAATCTTAACGAAGCTTAACGGTTAAATAGCTTAAAGGGAAAAATAACGAAATAAAAAGCATTTTAACAGATTATGATGCACAGACATGGTTGGTATTAGCATTACTCCAAATGTCAGAATGTGACCTTTGTCTTTCATGTTTGCTCGCTTAGTTAGGTTTGAAGTTTGCTCATAAGTTCTTTTAATAACTCATCTTGATAGGAATTTATCAAGCTGATGACTTCGATGGCTTTGGCATAATCTCTAGCCGACCTTATTGATGGTTTTAATTCTTCAGCAAGTTTTTCATCTCCAGAAGCGTTCATCATTCCAATGGCATCCCTAATCCTTTCACAGTCAACTATGATTCTGTTCTTTTTCTCATCCCTTACGAATGGCTTTCCAGTTTCAGCAGCATGCATGTAGAGAATTAGAAGCTTCTTTAGAGTGAGTGGTCTAATCTTCTGAATCCCATCTCGAATTCTCTCTCTGGTCTCAGCTAATGTCATAATCTGTCCCTCATCTAATTATGCCTGTTACATTAAAATAAAGCTTTCGAATTATTAACGTAGTAATATGGAAAAACGATGTTTTTTAATCTTCGGATAAACTTCGATTTTGAAAACATATGATGTATATGGTAACATAAACAAATAATAAAAAAGGAATTAGAATGGGTATATTCCCAGCTTTGCTAGCAGTCTCCAACATTTTGGTATAGGCAAGATTATCTTTATAATGTCTGTTTATTGTAAAAAAGAGTTTTTCTAAAGTTTTAGCTTTAGCTTTTGATGCTTTCTATTGTTTGTTCTCCAGCTTTAAGGGGGTAATAGGTTAGTTGGCTATTATATACTGGGTCTGTTCCAACTTCCTTCATTGTGCTGTCTATGGCTTGTTTTATTGTTTGTTTTTCAGTGATTAGGTGTTTGAGTAGGCTTATTGTTGCAGTGTCTGTGTGGCTTACAGAAACTGATGCGTTCCAGCCTATGTAGGCTTTTGCTCCCTTTTGTATGAATGCTTCTGCCATAAACTGGTATGCCATTCCGTCACATCCCATCATGACTATGATCGAGTTCTGAAAGTTGCCTTTCATGCTTGACCTTACAAATTCTGGTAGTATACCGAAGTAGAATGGTGGTTCACCTGTGTAGGAGTTGCATCCAAGCTGGTTGGTTAACTGTTCATAAACATATTTAGTACTGCTATATGGCTCTGATGTAAAAATGCTTAAGACAAATGATTTTACTCCCTCTTGAGTAAAACCCGCAGAATGCACTCTCAGAATTATTATTTTATATCCATATGTTGGTAGATTTCTGTAGAACTCCACTGTGACTTTCTCGCCCGGGTAGTAGTTTACCGTGTATCCTGCCTGTTTCAGAATGTTTGTGGCTGCTTCTATGAAGGTTTGGTTTGGAAATGTTAGGCTTAGTTGGTCCACAATAGCTGCTTTAGGCTGTGAGGATTCCTGGCTTAATGTCTGGTCTTGAGGCTGGCTTAGTAGAGTATAGCCAAAATAGGCTAAAAACAATACAACTATTAGGATTAGAGCCGTGAATATGACTGTGCCTATTCGCCTTTGCCTTTCTTTTTCAGCTCTTATCTGAGCTTTTGTTCCTAAACGCTTATTTTTAGCGTTCATACACGTTTAACCCTACGATTTGCCTAACAAAGAAAAATTGGAAATTGGATGGCGTGTTTACTGCTTCTCTTTTCTACGCTTAACACGTTTAACGTAGACTACTGATACAACTGCTGCCACTACGATTGTTGATGTTAAACCAATGTATGGAGCCAACAAAGCAAACTTATCAACTGGAAGGACTATGCCGCCAACACCCTTTACTTCGTATCCATAGTCTGGAGGAGAAGCAAGGTATTCATCTAATTTATCACCATCACCAGCAACGCCTGCCCGATCTATATTTCCACCAGGAGCATTCCCATCTCCTATCCTTGTTATAGTGAATCCCCATTCAAGCCCAAGACTTGGTATCTTTACAACCCCTGGCACATTCCCATCCCATGCTGCAATAAAGAGATGCGCTTTCCAAATGACAGGATCGTTAACGTGTGCATCAGCGAGGCCACGTGCAGGCCTGTCTAAGAATTGTATATCAACACCCGGAGCCGGGTTGTAAATAGGCTCCGGGTCCCACTTTGGAAATTGGTTTTTACTTATTTCGTCGTCAGAATGATAGAAAGGCAATGGAACACCACTGTCATCACTCGGGTAAGGATCCACATATGGAGTATCCTTCGGTGCATCATCTCTGGGGCGATTTGTTATAACAAATTGAATCCATTGCCATGACCAACCCGATCCTGGCAAGGTGCCCCCGCCATAGTAAACTCTAAAATATTTTGGTGGATTCCAAGGAAGCCCTATGCCTACATCATATTGCTTGACATCTATAGTTCCACCCGGATCCCACCCACCGATTTCGAATGTCCAACCAGGAAAGCTATTTTGAAGTACTTGACCTTCGCTGCCAGCAAAAATATTCCAATTAACTGGAGGGAATGGGTCAAGATCAACCCTGTACCGTCCGTTTACACAGTTGAAAGTTCTCGAAGTAATGTTAACAGGATCACTTTCAACCAAATTCCAAGCATTCGCCGATGCTATCATTGACAAAAGAAGAGAAGCAATGAGACATGCGAGAAAAGATTGCTTCTTGCTCATATTGATTCTCCTTCTATGTTTTGAGATATAGTAAAAGTAATTTTCCCTTTCATCTTCTTTCTCTCATATATTTTTAGGTTTTTAGAACTCTACTGGTTCGACTCCAAATCTTGAGATTCGAAGCCAACCAGCAAGAGAACTAAAAACCCAACCTCTCTCCAATTAAATTTTAGCTTCATAAACCCTTTAAAAATTTTATGGTAAAATGTTTCAGTCACTATTAAACCAAACTATCGGAATGGCTAATGTATTTATTCCAGAAGTATTCTTCTTAAAAGGTTTCAATTGTCGTATCATGACTTAGACAAGATAATCTCCGATGTAAAAGCCAGATTATCTTTGTATATCAGTTCTTAGTGAAACAGTCTTTCTAGGGACCTCATAAAAGAAGAGACTCGAATCACATAGTGTTAAATTTTAAATACTAAACTGTATACTAGTAGCATTTGCAAAAGAGGGAGGAAAAATGGAAAACAGCAACCTAAACAATTTTTGCAACGATTTAACCCATACTAAAGAGACTAATGATGATTCGCATAAATCAGACTGGGACGGCGTCATCATCCCCCCAGAGTTTACAATATTACTCGCATTTAAATTAGTTGCTATTTCAAAGTTAATTGTGTGTTTAGATTTGCCCTAACTTTTTGTATAACGCTTTTATTGTTCCGGAAACTGTTAGCACGTGAATGCTTGCTGGTTTGTCGTCGATTTTCG